>Ga0209633_10000404_pt1 | contig 51360 bp, 31 predicted proteins | sample Cruoilmetagenom1_FD_187290 | JGI IMG/M metagenome (GOLD analysis project Ga0209633, IMG submission 187290) | Oil polluted marine microbial communities from Coal Oil Point, Santa Barbara, California, USA - Sample 1 (SPAdes) (version 2) | ecosystem: Environmental > Aquatic > Marine > Oil seeps ... | reverse complement strand
CTGTAAAAGAAATTATTGATTCAGCTGTTATGGTAACAGGTAAGCAAATAAAAATTGAAATTGTTGATCGTAGAGAAGGGGACCCGGCAATTCTGATTGCTGATAATAAGAAAGCAAAAGAACTATTGGGATGGCAGCCTAAATATAAACTTACAGAAATAATGGAATCAGCATATAATTGGCATTCCACTCAAAGGTTTTAACAAATGTTAAAAAAAATTGAAACACCAATTCGTGACCTTTTTATTTTTGAACCGGACATCTTTAATGACGATAGAGGGTATTTTTTTGAATCCTATTCAGCGAAAAGATATTCTGAGCTGGGTTTGAATTCAAATTTTGTTCAAGATAATATTTCTTTCTCATCTTTTGGAACTATTAGAGGTTTACACTATCAAGTTGGCGAATTTGCACAAGGAAAACTTTGTCAAGTTCTTGAAGGAAAAGTGCTTGATGTTGCGGTGGACATAAGGCATGGTTCGCCCACATTTGGGAAATATCATTCAGTGGAATTATCATCAAAAAATAAAAAACAATATTGGATTCCAATAGGTTTTGCCCATGGTTTTGCTGTGTTATCTGAATATGCACTTTTTCAGTATAAATGCACAAATTATTATAGTAAAAAAGATGAACGTTGTATTATTTTTGACGATTCTGAACTTAAAATAAACTGGGAAGTTAATAATCCGATTATATCGGATAAAGATAAATTAGGTTGTAGAATAAAAGAAATAAAAAAAGATTTTACTTATTAAAATAGAAATGCGGAGGAATTAATGAAACTTGCTGTTATTGGCTCTGGATATGTGGGACTGGTATCTGGTACTTGTTTTGCTGAAATGGGTAATGATGTCATCTGTGTCGATAATAATCCGGAGAAATTAGAGAAATTAAAAAAAGCTGAAGTACCGATTTATGAGCCAGGATTAGATCTATTATTTTATAGAAATATTGCAAAAAATAGACTTACATTTACTGATGATTTGAAGTCTGCAGTTTTGGATTCAGAAATCATTATGTTATGCTTACCTACTCCTCAAGGAGAAGATGGTTCTGCAGATTTAAAATACGTATTTGGAATAGCTGAAGAAATTTCAAAAATTCTAATTGAAAACCCTGAACATGGCTTTAAAATTATTGTTAATAAAAGTACTGTTCCAGTAGGAACATGCGCATCTATAACAGAAATAATGAAAAAAAACGAAGTTCAAAATTTTGAAATTGTATCAAATCCTGAATTTTTAAGAGAAGGTTACGCTGTTGACGATTTTATGAAACCTGATAGAATAGTTATTGGTGCAACTTCAGAAGCAGCTATGAAAAAAATGAAATCATTATACTATCCATTTATTTCTCATGGTAGCCCTATTGTTGAAATGAATCCTGAAAGTTCTGAAGTAACAAAATATGCTGCAAATTCATATTTGGCTATGAGAATTACGTTTATGAATGAACTGGCCAATTTTTGCGAGGGAGTTGGAGCAAATGTTGATTTGGTAAGAAAGGGCATGGGTTCCGATACCAGAATCGGTAAAAGATTTTTATATGCTGGCATTGGTTATGGCGGATCTTGTTTCCCAAAAGATGTAAATGCACTTATAAATACATCTAAGGAAAAAGGTTCTGAAATGAGGATTTTAACTACCGTAGATCAGGTTAACAAAGACCAAAAAATGGTATTAGTAAAGAAAATATTGAAACATTTTAACAATGATATTGCAGGGATGAAATTCGCTGTTTGGGGTTTAGCATTTAAACCTAATACTGATGATATGCGTGAAGCTCCTTCAGTTGTTATAATTAACGAATTGCTGAAATTAGGTGCAACTGTACAAGCATATGATCCAGAAGCAATGGAAAATGCAAAGTTTTATTTGCAAGATAGAATAGATTATGTAAAAGATCAGTATGATGCTGTTAAAGAAGCTGATGCACTTCTAGTTCTTACGGAATGGAACGAATTTAATAATCCTAATCTTAATCAAGTTAAGGATTTACTAAATAATCCGGTTATTTTTGACGGAAGAAATGTATTCAATAGAAGAAAAACTAAACAAATGGGGTTCACCCATTATAGTATTGGTAAAACTCCTATAATTGCTGAATAAAACTATTGAGATAATACTTTTTCATAATATTGGATATACTTAGGAACAACTAACTTCTTCTCAAATACCTTTTCAGCTCTATCACGAGAATTTTTTGAGAAGGAGTTATATTTTTTCTTGTTTTTTAGCAACTCCTTAGTATATTTTGCCATCCTATTGATGTCACCAAATTCTGCAATATATCCTGTCTTATTATGAACAATTAATTCCGGAAGTCCTCCCACACTTGAACTAATTACCGGAACTCCACATGACATTGCTTCGAGGGCAGACAATCCAAAACTCTCTGACTGTGACGGCATTAAAAAAATATCTGCGGAACTCAATAATTCTTCCAATCCATCTTGTTTACCTAAAAACATTACATCATTTTCAAGATTTAATTCTCTACTCAGTCTCTCACATTCAGATCTATCAGGGCCATCTCCAATAAGAATTAATTTAGTAGGAATTTCTTTTTTAACTTTTTCCAAAATTCTAATCGTATCACCGACTCTTTTTACTGGTCTAAAATTAGAAGTATGAATTAGAATTTTTTCATTATTTGGTGCTATATGTTTTTTAAATTTTTCATTGCAAACTGGCCTATAAAGTTTGCTATCAATAAAGTTATGGATTACTTCAATATCCTTATTAATATAATAATTAGTCAGAGTCTTCTCTTTTAAAAATCGCGAGACTGCAGTAACACCATCGCTGGCTTCAATACTTAATTTAACCAAAGGTAAGAATGATGGTTCAAGACCAACTAATGTTATATCGGTCCCATGTAAAGTTGTAACTACTTTAATATCCGCACCATTTTGGTTCAAAATTTGTTTGGCTAAATAAGCACTAGTTGCATGAGGTATTGCATAATGAACATGAAGTAAATCGAGTTGTTCGTATTCAATTACTTCTAACATTTTACTTGTTAAAGCTAATCCATACAATTGATTTTCAAAAAGCGGATAATTACTTACTTCAACTTCATGATAAAAAATATTTTCAACAAAGTTTACTAATCTATGAGGTAGAGCATAACTAATAAAGTGAACTTCGTGACCTAGCTGTGCTAATTCTTTGCCAAGTTCGGTGGCTACAACGCCACTTCCACCGTAAGTAGGGTAACAGGTTATTCCAATTTTCATAAAATTTCTATCAGTTTAATGTAAGAATTTACACCTCAAATTACTTAAAATAATTACCAAAATATAAAAATAAAAGAATTATATAAATTCAATTTCCCGTCTTAATATATTATTAATAGTTTTAGTTATATTGGGCGCTAAATATAATTTATTGAGTGGTAATAAATTACAAAAAGAAAGTAAAATGTTAAAAAAGAGAATATTGATTATTGGTTCAAATGGAATGCTTGGGCAAAGTATAGTTTCGTTATTTAAATCAATTAAAAAATACGAGCTTCATTTAGCTTCATTTGAATCAGAATCATATTTTCCAAATATTTCATATACTAAGGTAGATATTGGTGTTAAGAAACAAGTCAAAGAACTTTTACTTAGTTTTTATCCGGATTTTGTTATAAATCTTGCTGCTTATACAAATGTTGATAAATGTGAGAGTGAAAAAGAACAATGCTGGAATATTAATGTAAATGCTGCAGAGTATTTGGCCAAATATTGTGTGCCGACAAATTCTCATTTAATTCATATTTCAACTGATTATGTCTATGATGGGAAAAATGGGCCCTATTCTGAAAATGATCTCCCTAATCCACTCAGTTATTATGGGAGAAGTAAGCTGGCTGGTGAAAATATTATTAAAAGATTTAATATTCCAAATACAATAATAAGAACAAATGTGTTATTTGGGGATACAAAATTTGGGCGTCCAGATTTTGTAAAATGGGTAATAAATTCTTTAGAGAGTAAACAACCGATAAGAATAGTAACTGATCAAATCAATAATCCAACTTATATTGGAGATGTTGCTTTTGCAATTAAACAAGTTTGTGAGCATGATAAGATTGGACTATATAATATTGGAGGTGCAGAATTACTTAATAGATATGAATTTACTAAAAGAATAGCTGAACATTTTAATTTAGATTTTGATTTGGTATCACCTATTTTGACGAAAGAACTAAATCAACCTGCATTACGTCCATTAAATTCCGGACTTATTAACTTAAAAGCAGAAACCGAACTTAACTACAAACCACGATCTTTGAACGAATGTTTTAACTTAATGCACAAATACTGGAAAGACCAATCAATAATCCAATAATAAAAAAATACGACGGATTTATTTTCGATCTTGATGGTACGATTTATCTTGAAAATAAGCTTATTAGAAATGCTAATTTAGTAATAAATAGTATAAAGGAAATCGATAAAAAGGTAATTTTCATCTCGAACAAAACCACTGGCTCTGTTGGTGATTACTATAAATTTCTAAAGTCCCAAGCAATTAATGTAGAGAAAAATGAAATAATAAATTCTACAATTACAATAAAAAATTTTTTATCATCCAATTATCAAAACAGTAATTTTTATGCAATTGGCGAATCAGTGTTTATTAAGGAGATACAGGAGTGTGGACTTAACTATTGTGAAAATCCCCATGAAGTTGATGTAATACTTATTACATTAGATAGAACTCTTAATTACACTAAACTGGAAATTGCTGCTAAAGCTCTTGATAATGGAGCTCGTTTTTTTGCTGCTAATATTGATGATACATGTCCTGTAGAAGATGGTGAAATTTTAGATGCTGGAGCGACTATTTCTGCTTTGGAAAAAAGAACTCGCAGGAAGCTGGAAGAAAACTTCGGAAAGCCTTCAAAATATATGTTGAATGAAGCTATAAGCAGACTTGGAATTTCAGCAAATAAATGTCTAATTATTGGTGACAGGTTGGAAACAGACATTGCTATGGGTAATAATTTTGGAATTGATACGGTCTTGGTAAATACCGGAGTAGCAAATAATTGTAACAAATCCTCAAAATATAAACCTACTTACCAGTTGACATCAATAACAGAACTTCTATAAATTTTTTTTTGATTTGTTGTGTAATCTTCGTATTTTTATAATGAGCATATGCTCATTATAAAATGCCAAGACCAAAAAAAAATAGGAAAATCTGTTTTAACCCGAAATCTAATTACTTTAAACCAAGAGGGATTCCTTTAGTTGAACTAGATAATATTTTATTGGAACCCGATGAAGTTGAAGCAATAAGATTAGCAGATAAATTAATGTTATCACACGAAAAATCTGCAAAAAAAATGCAAATATCTCGAGCGACTTTTGGTCGTATTGTCAATACGGCTCGAAAAAAAATTGCAGATGCAATTATCGATGGAAAAGCTATAGAAATTAAAAAAATTAAGGAGAAAAATGAAAATAGCAGTAGCAACAGATGATTATATTACCGTAACCGGGCATGTAGGAAGATGTAACGGCTTTATTATATTTGATGTGGAAGATGGCGAAATAAAAAATGTTGAACAAAGAGAAAACAATTTTACTCACCATAAATTATCAAATGATTATAATAATTCTCATGGGCATAGTCATGCCAACTTAGTTCATGCTTTAAGCGATTGTACGCATTTAATCTGTACATCTGCCGGATGGAGATTAAGAGATGATATTACCGGAGCAAAGAAAGAACTAATTTTTACAAATGAGAAATTAGCAGAGGAAGCGGTTATTAAATTATTAAACGGTACACTTGAAATTAATGAAGAAGGTGCATGCCATTCTCATTAGAAATGGTATATTTTTAAAGTTTTTATAATTATTAATCATTACGTGATTGATATTTCCGAGATAACTTTTGTTAAGCTAGTCTTGAGTAGCAGTATAAATTGACTGCTATTAAATAGTAGGTGGATTGATTATATGTTTCATTATATCTGCAAAATTTATATTTTTGTATATTATTTAATAAGCCCAGAATAATTAATGACTCATAATATTTTCTTCATCCTGACTTTTATTATTCTGCCATCATTCCTATTTGGTCAATTTGAAACAAATAAACATATTGCAGGGCCCTCGGTTGGTTTTTCTTTTCTGGGATCTACTCCGCAAGTTGGAATAAATCATGAATATGGAATTGCTCTAGAGGAATTAGGAATAGAGGAAGATGGTAAATTGGGATTGGGAGGAGTAATAAGATACTGGAATTATTCAGAAACATTTACTAATGTTGATAGGGATTATTCTGATTTTTTATTAGGATTACAGTTTAACTATCATTTTTATATGTCTAATGATTATGTCGACCCTTGGGTAGGATTAGTTTTAGCTTACAATTTTGGTTCCTCCAGTACCAAAATTAAAACGGTTGGATTTAATATTAGTAGTGATAATAATAGCGGAATTTGGCTCGGAATTAATGCCGGTGCAAAGTATTGGTTCCAAAAAAATATGGCGGTCGGTATAAGAATAGGATTTGGTACTTTAAGTTATGGGGCTTTAGATTTAGGATTTGATTACAAATTTTAAGGGGAGTAAGAACGGCTATTCTTTTTTACTCAAGTAACGCAAGAAATAGCCGTTCTTATAAAATTTTTCATTTTCTTGCAAATTGCTCTAATTTTATTCCATTATATTCCATATCAAGATTAACTGTACGAACCGGTTCAACAATTACATTTCCATTTAGTTGATTCTCAATATGTTTGCTATAAAATAGTTCACATAGTCTTTGCACTCTTTCACTGTCGTCAAATTTTATTTTTTGTTTAATTGCAAACATTCCTCTTTCTGAATTAATTTTGGATAGAGATAATGCTGCTATAATTCTCTCTTCTTCAGTTTCACCACTTTTTAACATCCTTAATAATGGTATAATTGCTCGTTCTGATTTCATTTCACCCAAAAAGTAAGCGCAACTAATTTGAAGACCTAGATTTTCAGTTTGAATTCCTTTTAATAAATTATCTTCAATTTGTTTATATTTCTTTTCAGTTATATCATTTCCGGCAAATGTAGATACTGTAAAAACTACTGCCAATACTAGTGTTAAGCAATGTCTTATATATTTCATAATAGGCTCCAATTTCTTTTCATCTTTTTGTTTGTTCACCTCTTATGACGATCTTAAGGCCAAAAAGTTTTAAAGAGAAAAATAATTACCCTAAAAAACGGTTATTATAATTAATAATAGGGATATTCTAATAATTGCAATTATAAAATATTAATAATTATTAATTAAATATTATAGCGATATTAATTAATAGTAAAGATATACCGTATAATAGGTTCAGTATAAAAGAGTTAATATTATCTTGCTAATGAAAAATGAGAGTGTATTATTTTAATGAATTGATTTAAAATACAGAAGGCGCAATTCCCCCAATTGCGCCTCTGCATTCCAGCAAAACCAAAATCATATACTGATTTTGTTCGCTAGCCAAATTATTATTGAAATATTACAGTAAAATTAGAACCGCTTCCCTTTTCACTGTGGACATATATTTCAGCATTATTCAAATCACAGTATTCTTTTACTAGTGATAATCCTAATCCATTGCTATCAGTTTTTCTTGTATATCTATTTGTCTCTTGTGAAAACGTATTAAAAATATTATTAAGATTTTTTTCGGAAATCCCAATACCCGTATCAATTATAGTTACAGCAATTTTATCTTGCGGCGATTTATTTATATATATTTTTACCGACCCTTCCATAGTAAATTTTATTGCATTATCAATTATATTACTAAAAACATCCGTCATTGAGGGTTTATCAAACACTAGGTTTGCAGTTGGGATAGCTCTAATGAATTCCAGATCTATATTTTTCTCATCGGCAAGAGGTTTATAAAAGAGTAAAAGTTCTTCAAAAAGATCGAATAAATTGTTCCTATTAAATATTGGCAAATAACTATTTGTTTGCCATTCAAACATTTTACCAAGAAGATCAATTCTTCTATTTATTCTTTTGGCTGCTTTGCTCATGTACCAAAAGGAATCGCTAAGATCTTCAGTTAATGAAGAATTTAATTCATCTTTAATTAATTCAGCAAAGCTTAATAATGTATTTAAGGGTGTTCTAACTTCATGAGAAATTTGTGTAAGAAAGTTTGATTTAAGTTGATCAGATTTTCTTGAATCTTTTTTCCTCTCTGTTAATTCGATTTCCGCATTTTTTCTATCAGTAATATCTTCCACAAATCCTTGATAATATTTTACTTTACCAGAATAATCTTTTTTAGCCCTTAGATTTTCTTTCACAATTATTTTTGTTTTATCTGCCTTTAACCACTCTTCTTCATAATTATTAACTTCGTCTTTTTCACGAAGTAGTTCTTTGAGCTTTAATCTTGTATTATTGGTAGAAATACTATTTTGAAATGCATTAAATTTTTGAAGCTCTTTTATATTGTTTAGTCCGAGAATATTTAAAAACACTTTATTAGCCAGAATGAATTCCCCATCAGGATTTATTTCATACATGCCAATTGCTGAATTTTCAAAAAGATCATGAATTTTTTCCTTATTATTTTGTAAATCCAATTTCAAATTTTCAAATTCGAATAACTCTCTTCTTACCTTGAATTGTTCAATTGAGTTATTTAAGAACTTTTCAAGAATAAAACATGTTATTTCGTTAATTGGCAGGTGATTAGGTTTTATAGAAAACAATTCATATGAGTCATTAAAAGATATATTCGAATCTGTTATGAATAAAGTAGGGATTTCATTTACAAGTTCTTGAATATTTGGCGCCGAGATACAATCTAACGAAGATGAGTAATACATTATCAAATCAATATTCCCCCAGTTTGAAGATTTTTGAGCTTCCCTAACATTACTCGCTTCAAACAATATTGATTCTCTAAATTTAGTATTTCTTAGTGCATCCTCTACGAATTTTTTATTGCCCTCATTAAACTTCATCAATAAAATATTCATTCCGTTTGTATCTCAACCCCAAAATTGTAAAAAAAAATTATAATCTCAGACATTATATACGAATTTAAATTATATGATTTTATAAGGAAATACTTATATGGAAGTAAGAAAATTCTGAAAAGCTTGTAGGAAAATCCTTACACAAATTACAATCGATGTTCAATTGCGTAGTGCATAACTTGTATAAAATTTTCGAAATTCATTTTTTCAAGTATTCTTTTTCTATATGTACTTACAGTCTTAACACTTATACTAAGTTCGTCTGCAATTTTTGCAATTGAATACCCTTCTGCACTCATCATCATTATTTGGAATTCTCTATCGGATAATTTTTCATGTAGCGGCTTTTCTATGGATTTAAGACTTATTAATCGTTCGGCTAGTAATGGACTAATATACTTTTTACCATTTAAGACTTGTTCAATAGCGTTTAAAAGTTCTGTTGGTGCGGTATTTTTGGTAATGTAGCCTGAAGCTCCGGAATTAAATGATCTAATAGCATACTGTTCTTCGGCATAAACACTTAAAATTAAAACTCTGGTTTTAGAATTAATGCTGATAAGGTCTTTTAGAGTATCTAGTCCATTTTTTTTTGGCATTGATAAATCCAAAATTATAAGGTCATACTTAATTTTATCGTATTTTTCCAGGACTTGAATACCATTTTCAGCCTCGTCAATGTCTTCGACTTGTGGTAAACTGTTTACTATTTGAATGAGCCCTTTTCTAACAATGGCATGATCATCAGCAATTAGAACTTTCATATACCCTCCTAAATAGGCACTACTATTCTTATTTTTGTACCTTTAGTACTATTATTTTTAATTTCAATATTTCCATTTATTGCCGATATTCTTTCCTTCATTCCTAAAATACCAAAAGAAGAAATGCTATTAATTTCAGAGCCTTTAATACCAACACCATCGTCACTAATTTCGAAAATAAGTTTTTCCCTTTTACTTTCAAGTTTTACTGATATTTTTTTTGCTTTTGAATGTCTGAGAATATTTGTCATCGCTTCCTGAAAAACTCTAAACAGGGCAGTTTTTTTATTTTCAGCCAAATCTAATTCTTTCTTATCCAAATTTAGGGTAAATTCTAATTCAGATTTTCTACTTATTTCATTACATTGCCATTGAATTGCATTAACAAGACCTAAATCGTCTAATATTCCCGGACGTAATTCAGTACTAATTTTTTGTACAGTAATTATTGATTGATTAATAAGTTCTAAAATTGGATCAAATAGTTCTCTGAGCTCATTTAATTCTTTAGGAATACTTTGTCTTATCCACGAAATGTCCAAATTTAATGCAGTTAATTTTTGCCCTAAATTATCATGTACTTCTCTTGCAATTTTTTTCCTTTCTTCTTCTCTAACATCATTTAAATAAATTGACAACTTACGAAGTTTATCATTGGTTTCCTTTAATCTTTTCTCAAACAGCGATTTTTCTGTAATGTCTCTAGAAAACACTGCTAAACGATCAACCTCACCATCTAAACCAAATATTGGATAAAGATTATTTTCCCACGTTCGATCAAATACAAAATCATCATACATTACAGACGATTTAGTTTCAAAAACATTTTTTATATGTTCTTGGCTTCTTTTCGCGCTATCCGTAGTTAAGTAATCATATACTTGAGAATTAATTAATTCATCTTTAGTCAAATTGGATAATTTATGGAGAACTCTGTTTACCTCAATAAATTTTCCTGAACGATCAATTAGTGCTATTACATCTGATGAAGCGTTTAATATTGCTCTTAAATTATTTTCGGTTTCTTTCAATAATTTTTCTGCGTGTTTTCTTTCCGTAATATCCATTGTAGCTACAATCCCTCTGAACGATTTTGAGTTTTCTTTTTCAATATTTAGTTTTAAGAAAACATGTTTTATTTCACCGGGGGCAGTTCTCATTTCCGCTTCAGATTCAAATTCCATTTCACCATTACCCAAAGCAATTAATTCCTTCTTAAATACATCATGAGCTCTCTCAGTGAACACTCTGTCCACATTACCAAGAACATCCATCATATTTTTAGCATTTAGAGAAGCAATACAAGCTTCATTAACTTCTTTAATAGTAATTTTTTTCGAACAAATAATTACTTCATTAGGATTTTCATTGAAAAAGTTTTCAAAATTCTTAATGCCTCTTTTCTTTAATTGTTCAAAGTAATTGAATAATTCAGTGAAATCTTCTTCCCATAATGGAACGGGTGAGTTATTAAACAGTGCTTGATACTTTTTATTACTTTGTATAATTTCTTGTTCTGCTCTTTTCCGCTCAGTAATATCAATGAATGAAACTAATATTCTCTTAAAATCATTTTTATGTTCCGGTAAAACAACTAATCTAAATGCTAAATGCTTTCTATTTCCTTTAACAGTTCTAATTGGAATTTCACTTTCAAATAGGGATGCTCCACCTGCCAGTTCAATCATTTCTTCTTTAAATACGTCCCAAGCTTCAGGTGAATCAAAATAGTAAGGAAGATTCATTACAATCTCTTCTTTAGAATCAGCTTCAAGTATTTCCAGACTAGTATTATTGATCTCAACAACTCTAACGACGTTTGCTAATTTTTCTATTTCTTTTGGATTTTCGTCAAAGTAAGTTCTAAAATCCTTAGTGCCTTTTTCTACTAATCTATCAAGTCGTTTTTTTACTTCAGAAAAATCCTCTTCCCATATAATAGTTGGTTGGTTATTAAATAGGTTTTTATATCTATACTGTGATTCAATTAGTTCGCTGGTTGCCTTTCTTTGTTCCGTGATATCATGCATCGATACGAATACTTGAAATGGTTTTTCGTCACCATATCTGAATTGGGGTATTGCGTTAACTGCTAACCAGGTAACTTCATTTGACTTCGTTTTTTTTAATCCAACTTCCGTTCCCAAAACCTCTTTCCCTGTTGTAAGAGCAATCATAGATGGAAGCTTTTCTAGAGGTAATTCTTTTTCATTATTGTCAATAACATTCCATTTAAGATTAACAGGTGTTGTTCCCAAAAATTCTTTTCTTGCTATACCGAAAATTTCTAGAGCAGATTCGTTTACATCTGTTAAAATTCCATCAGCAGATTGATAAAATATTCCCTCATGCATATTTTCAAATAATGACCTAAATTGGGCTTCGCTCATTTTAAGTTTTTCTTCCGATTTTTTTGCATCAGTAATGTTCAATGCAGTAAAGGTAACACCTTTGCTTAAATCATTTTGGTCCATAGGAGTAGAACTAAGCAGCACATTGGCAAGTGAACCATCTTTAAGTTCCCAAATAGTTTCTACAGTTCCAATTCCGTACTTTTTTATCTGATTGTACTTTTCTCGTCCAACTTTTTCGTATTCTTCTGTATTTGGATATAAAATTTGAGAATTTTGATTAAGTAATTCTTCTTCCTTATAACCGGTCATCTCAGATAGTCTTGAATTTACTTTAATAATAATTCTATTAACAACCACCCCAATACCAATTGGAGCAGACAAAAATATGCTCCTAATATATTCATCACTTTCTCTAAGTTTTTTTTCGGCTTTAATTCTTTGAGTAACATCTTGCAGAAAGCCTATGTATGAATTTACTTCACCATCTTTATTCAAAAGAGGGAAGATTGAACTATATATGTAGAATGTTTCTCCATTTTTCTTTTTATTCAGGAGTTCTCCGCTCCACGTTTTTTTCTGCTCTAACGTTTTGAAAATATCTTCTTGAATTTCATCAGCGTTTAATTCAGCATTAAAAATACCTGGGCTTTTACCTAAGAGTTCATCCTTACTGTATCCCACTAAATTCTCTAATGCAGGGCTAATATCAGTTATACTACCATTTAAGTCGGTAACAACATAAGCTAAAGGAGAAGATTCAAGCATTGCCGCAAGATATCTGAATCGCTCTTCTGCTAATTTATTGTTGGTTATATCTTTTGATACATACAGTATATGAGTACAATCACCTCTCTCATTTAATACTGGTGTATATTTTGATTCAAGTGTAATTGTTGAACCGTTTAACGGTATTGTTTCAATTAATTCCAGAATCGATTTCGCTGATATTACTTTTTTATAACAACTAAGTAGATAATCATTTGCTTCTGCTGGAAAGCCAAATATTTTACTAATGTTTGTTAATGAAGCATTGTATAATAACTCTTTTTCCAAATTGGGATTAATTTTACGAGCAAATTCCCAGTATGCATTATTAAATGAAATTAGCTTGAAGTCATCTTTTTCTACTTTAATGAGTGTCATATAATCAGAAGTTGAATTATAAATTAAATCTAATTCCTTTTGTCTCTCATATTTTTCCTGTTCAGACTTCAATCTCTGTGTTATGTCCCGTAATATTACTTGAACAGCGGGTTTACCCTTAAACGTAATTTGAATAGAATTTATTTCGACAGGAAGAATTGAGCCATCTTTTCTTTTAACTTTGGATTCATAAATACTAGGTACATCTTCCCCATTTATTCTTTTATAAAAATTTGAACTAAGTTGTTCGAATACTTCTTTTGAGACATATCTTTCTACTGATGAATTAATTACTTCCTCATTTTGATAACCTAATAATTCTATTATATACTTATTCGCATACTTAATTTCTAAATCTTGGATTATTAAGATTCCTTCATTAGCTTGCTCAATTAAGGTACTGTATTTTTTTTCACTTTCTTTTAATAGGTTTTCTTTTTCTTTTCTTTCCGTTATATCAAGGTGTATTCCAGCTGCTCTTATTGGAGTTCCGTTGTTATCTCTCTCTATAATTTTACCCCAATTTATTATCCACTGATATCCCCCATTAGAATTTTTCAGTCTATGTTCAACTTTTACCTCGTCAATTTCATTTCTCCTATGAGAATCTACAGCTTTTAACGTAGCTTCAATATCATCCGGATGAATAAGCTTTACCCATAATTCTTGATCATCACCAAAATCTGATTTTTTATATCCGAGCATTTCAAACCATTTTTTACTTCTCCAAACTTTTTGTGTTTTAAAATTTTGTTCCCAAAATCCAATTGAAGCTCCTTCTAAAGCTAAGCCAAGTTTTACCTCTACCTCCTTTAACTTTTTCCTATTAAGAACATTTTGAGTGACATTTTCTGTGGTGATTATTGCCCCGGATTGTTTGCCTTCACTAAAAAGTGGTACACCTTGTATACTAAGATATGCCGGAGAACCACCTGTGGTTATAGGAAAATATACTTCCGAAAGTTCAATTGATTTCCCCATTAATAGTTTTTTATACTCTCCAGCAATGCCTGCTTTTAATATTGATTCTCTTTCAAGAATGTTTTTACCAATAAAATCTTCGTGTTTTAGTTTACGTTTTGCTATATGATTGAGATGAAAATTATTTATATCAATGATATTGCCAACGTCATCTAATTGAGCAATAGAGATAGGAACTTGATTAAATATGGTCCTATATCTTTGTTCACTTTTCTTGAGTTCGTTTTCAGCTTTATGTCTAGCTGTAATATCTAATCCAAAAGCAATTACCGAATCTTGGCCCATATAATTTACTTTACTTAACCGTACAATTTTCGGAAATTCTTCTCCATTTTTCTTTAATCCCCAAAAATCGAACTCAACTTGTTCCCCATGATATGCCCTAGTAATATAGTCGGATATTGCATTCAAGTCATTTTTACCAGGAGCGGATAAAAATGATGGCGATTTCCCTATAAATTCTTCCTTAGAATAGTCATACATTTTTATTGCAGTATTGTTTACTGCAATAAATTCTCCTTTATTATCTAAGAGAAAGATTGCATCAATGGAACTATCAAAAATCCCACTATAACTATTTAGGAGCATTTGTTCATTTATTTCAGCTTGTTTTTTATCTGTAATATCCATATGAACACCAACTGCACGAAGAGGTTTACCAGTTGGATCTCTTTCAATAATTTCTCCCCAATTATATATCCACCTATATTCACCTTTTACATTTTTTAATCGGTGTTCGAAAGAATAGCTTTCAGATTTCCCAGATTCGTGATTCACTATGGAGGTTTGAATTGAATTAATATCTTCGGGATGAATTATTGATGTATAGAATTTAATATCGGTATTTTTTGGTTCCTCCTTATAACCTAACATTTCATACCATGTATTATTTCGGCTAACAGTATTTGTTATAAAATCAAAATCCCACCAACCTAGTTGTGCAGCCTCTAATACTAGGTTTAATCTTTCTTCACTTTCTCTTAACTTTGTTTCAGTTCTTGTTTTTACAGTTATATCCCTTTGATAAACTGCAATTGATATTACATTATTGTTCTGATCAAAAACCGGGTAAAATGATGTGTCCCAATTTCTATTATATGCTACATCTAAATGATATACAGGTTTTTTTGTATTAATCACTTCTTTTATATAATCCATTCTTTTATTTTGATGTTTTTCACCAAAAAACCAACTCAAATTTCTACCAATAGCATCAACCTTTCTAACATTCAACAATTTTAATACTGCCCCATTGGTTTCAATAATGTTCCCGTTAGTATCAATTAACATCATATTATCTTTTGATGCATTTAATATTGCTTTTTTAGATTGCTCACTTTTTTTAAGAGCAGATTCAGCATTTTTTAGTCTTGTAAAATCTCTGGCAATTGTAATCGCAAGTATCTCACCATTGTGGTTAATAATCTTTGTATTTAGTTCCGCCTCTATTTTCTGCTTCTGTTTTCCAATCAATATAGTATTGAACAGAAGTTGTTTCTTAGCAAGAAGAGTCTGCCTTTTTTTTTCCAGATCTTCAAACTCTTCTTCTGTAATATTTCTGGGTGATAATTCGTTTAACTCTTTTTTTGAGTACCCCAGGTTATTGACAACTGATTTATTTACCAATCTGAAATTTCCTGGTATGCCTTCATTAGATATCGGGTGAATAAATACAAGATCGTTAACGTTATCCAGAAGATTTAAATAAAAATCTCTAGATTCATTTGAAGAAATTAATTGATCTTGTAATTCCCCTAATTTTTTTTCTTGATCAAGGAATTTTTCGATTAGTTCTTTTTTAGATAAACTCTCGATGTTGATTTTCATAAGATTCTCAAACTAATATTTTAATGTATAGCATTAATGTACGCTATGGATAAAATAATTAATATATGAATAAGAAAGTAATAAATCCAAATAGAATTCTATAAGTATTTTGTTGTAAATATTTATATGAAGATAAGCCAATTCTTAAATAGTACCTAGATCTAAAATACAACTGCTGATATAAATTGCAGGATGCTGATTAACGACGTGAGGATTTGTCAGTTGAATGTATCTTAAGAATTTGGACGAATTATTTATAATAGTTAAATGACTAATGATGTCCTGCGGGAAAATATATAAATAAGAGCCGGGCAATGTACCCGACTCAAAAATTTTTGTGAGTTTTTAGTTTACACGAGTAATTGTAAGTTTAGCTGCATAACCATCCCAGCCATATTTATTTGGATCCAAATCACCGTTCCCACGAATTCCTTTGTGTTTTTTAATTCTTTGATTAGATGGAACTCTTACAAATGGACTTCCACAGCAAGGTCCTGGTATGTTAGCCATAAGTTCAGTATTTTTTTCCGATCCCGCATCATAAGCATGTAGATAATATTCCCTAGAACCAAATAGAGGTAGTTTAGCCGCATCAATGCCTGTAAATCCATCATTAGTGTTAACTAACATAGAAACTAACGAAAGTTTTTTAAATGGGAATTTCGCTTTTACCATAAAAGTTTCAGCCTCTCCAGGAAATATAGGTCCAGTTGTACCTTCAACTACATCATAAGCCAAATTTGATGAATTTAGCAAATTTATTAATGGTCCGTTAAAAGCGTCTTCAGCCACTTGAGCTAATTCTGATGAAGCATATTTATGTTTTTGAAAAACATGAAATAATGGTGTATGTGTTGTAATTACCGGTGGCGACAAAGGTTGACTAGCACCTGGTCCGGTTGCCGGGGTTAAATTTTCAAGTGTGATTTTAAATTCTGCATATCCATTTCTTTTTTCTAACTGGCCTTCATTATCTCCAAAATTTGCTTCCTTTTGAAGAAGTTCCGGCTCAGTTGAAATGTCGCTTTGATTTTCACAGCCGGCAAAAATTAAAACAAGTGATAAAGCTATTGGGGCAAGTATTTTTTTCATTTGATCCTCTCAATTTGGTTTTAGTGATGATTGCAAAATCGCATTGAGAGATCACAAAATTATCACAGAACTTTAAAAAATTGTTCTAAGGCTATAACATTTTTGTTTGAATCACTGGATTGATGATTTTATTTAAAATGATGTGTTAAAATTATATTTCAAAAAAATAGATTTATACATTTGTTATAGTTTTAATCCATACCAAACAATGTTTGGATAAATTTTTATTGTTGGTGCCGGGAGGTGATATAGATTTATTGCTTTCAATAACTTAGATAAAATTGGGATGTTTGTAGGAATAGCCTCCAAATCCCAATCAAGACCAATGAAAAACTCATGATTTCTTTTACCATTTTTGCTTAACCCATTTACACTATGACCAACTGCCAAATTTATAAAATCCGGTACAATTGAATTCGCAGAACTTGGTAAGATTTTGGTAATATCAAAAGTTAGCCAATGGTATGTACTTTCATAATCATCAAGAATATATTCATTGGAATTGTTTTTAAATCTTTCGGAGGCTTCAAAACTTATTTTAAAATTAATATTGGAAAGTATCGGATATCGATTCTGTAAATAGGGGTAAAATGATCCAAGCGTGTTTGCCCCAAAGTCGCCCCAACTAAATCCGTATTCTTTTGAAAATCCATCTCTTATTTCCAAAAAGGTTTGATACGTGAAGGTTACAAGTCCGGAATATAGTAAACTCTTATTAATATCATATCCCGCCCATTGAAAACCAAAATTATATAAATTAGATAGCATATAACCGAAATAGAAATGGCCGATTTTATCTGCACCTAGAGAAGCATTCCAATCGTTTTTCCAATTTGAATGAAAAGTTGACTTTTCTCCTTTCCACCACATTGAATTTTGTATCCCGTAAGCATATACAAAGGCTCCAGTCGAAATTCCTCCCAAAATTAAAAGTCTATCTGTGCTAACCGAATCAGTTGTATTGTTTTGCGCTAAATTTGTTTGCAGACACAAAATGAGTGTTAATGAATAAACAAAAAAAATATTTTTTATAAGTATTCTCATTTAATAATTCCGGTTACGTAAAAATAATATTATAACTAAAATATATTTACGCACATACATCTCACTTGATTTTCAGAGTAATTTTAAACAAATATTTTTATTCTAATTTAATATATATATAATGTTTTTTTCAATATTTTTTGATAAAAACCTGATACATAATTGGTATCAATTTATTCTTTGATGATCACAGCTATTTTTAATTGTTTTGTTTATATTCTTGGCAAGGTTTGGGTAAGAAAAATATCACAATAAACTAAATTTAACTGGATAAGAATGTTTAAACCAAAATTAAAACATATATTAAATTTTTTGATAATGTTTTTTGTAACAAATCTTTTTGTTGAATCTCAACTAGTCACTCATGCTTTTCAATTAAATTCGATTTATTCTAGTTCAGAAACTAATGACACATTGAATGACCGAAAAGAATACTTTACAAAAAACAAAAGTAATAATTCTAGTTCAGAGTTTACTAAGGAAGGTATTGCCAATTTTAATTATGGAGTAACAATAATTAATCATGGTTGGCAACTTTCAGGATTATCCGATCCATTCGAGTGGATGATTCCTATGGCCGAAGCTATTCGTACAAGAGCTGGAGAAGCAAGAATTCTTAGGTATGATAAAGGCTCAGGCATTTTTGCGGAGCTGCCGAATTATGATCAACAAGGAGAAGTAATATTGCTTTTCGACTGGATAACGGAAAGTGATAACCCTACGGAGGGCTTTTCAGAGGCAGCTGCAGATGCATTATTTGCTGCATTATTGCTTGGTGAACAAAACAATGATTTTATTCTCGAAAATTTTCACTTTATAGGACATAGCCGGGGATGCTCGGTAAATAGTGAAACTGTTGAAAGGCTGCTTAGTATTGGAATAGAAGTAGATCATGTTACAAATCTTGATCCTCATGATTGGGGAGCTTTTACATTTTCAGATGACTATGATGTAAATCCCGATTCTTTAGTAATTGATCTTCCATCTTCAAGATCCCCTAATAGAGGAATTGTTAGTTGGGAAGGAGTTGGTTGGATTGATTCTTACTGGCAGGAAACCGGCTTTGCAGGCCGGTCTGTATATGGTTCTTATAGTCTGCAATTGCAAAATATTGGTCACTCCAATGTTCATGAATGGTATCTTGGAACAATAGATAATGTGAGCGGAGAAAATTCTTGGTTCGCAGATCCTTATCCTGATCGTAATGAAAGTGGATTTAATTATTCGAAGTTCGGGAGTTTGACTAGACCGGCAGAATGGGGAACAAGACAACCATTAATATTCACTTTCGAAAATGATGGAATAATTAATGGAAATTTTGACCGCGGACCAACAAATAATTTTGACGAATATCCCGGGTGGTCTGATCATGGCGGGGGAGGTGACGGTCAATTTGTAGATAATAAATTAATTTTAGATCAAAATGATATATCTAGAGAACATAACAGATTCTATATTCCTGAACTAGCTGGCAAATTAAAATTTTTGCTTAACATTTCTACTGCTGAAAATGGAACCCCGCCTTCAGTTGATAATTTGCAAGTTTCAATAAAAACGAATAAAACAAATGGTGGATATGATTTGCTCTTAGCAGAATATACAAATTCGGAATCTGAAAAATGGATTGAGATAGATGTTTCAAATTATGGCAACTCCATTGGGACAATACTGTTTGAGTTGGGTGATGGTGGAGGAAATGGTATAAATTCACAAGTTGAGATAGACAATGTTTCACTTGTGCTTGATAACGAACTTTTGGTTGATATTTCTATAATGCTAGAGGGAGTGTATTCGGGTGATACCATGCGAACAACTTTATCTGATTCGGAAATTTTAGTATTATCTCAACCTTATAATACTTTACCATGGAATTATGAGGGTGATGAATCTGTTTCAGTTATACCCTCCGGTGTTGTAGATTGGGTACTTGTTGAGCTCAGAGATAAAAATGATTCAAATATCATTCACGGAACAAGAGCGGGATTTCTCTTAAGTACAGGAAAGATAGTTGATCTTGATGGAACTAGTGGATTATCATTTCTTCTCCCAGAGGATGATTATTTTATTTCTGTAATTCATAGGAATCATTTATCTGTTATGAGCGCAAATCCGGTGGTAATAACCAGTCAATAAAAGCTTTATTAATTTATGATTATTAACAGGTTTTTGTTGATTTTGAAGTAAAAATAATTGCAACGATTTATTGTAAGTTTTAGCGAGCTGATGAACGATTCAAGATGCCGACCGACTGATTGCTTAGCGGTCAGATTACCACTAAGTACATATGATTGAAAATATAATCTCATTTTATGAAATACCTTAATGTGAACTCGATAAATAACATTCGAAAATAAAATAAAAATCAATTTCACTATCCGCTCAAAAATCAGTTAATATGTGAACCCATTTTATGTGCTCCAAAATAATCTTATAGTTAACAATAAACCTCAAAGTCAATTCTAAGTTGCAAAAATTCTTCAAAAGCGATTATTGTTAGAAATTGTTAAATTCTATATCTATTATAAAAGTATCACAAAAAATTGAGAAAAAAATGAGTTTAGCTAATACAAAAATTGATGAATTGCATAAGAATGGGACGACGGTTAATTATGATTTGGGAGAAAATAATTATAAACACATTTTTGAATCTGCAATTATGGGAATTTATCAATTTGATGTATTGGAAGATGAATTTCTGATAGTGAATCCGGAATTAGCCCGCACTCTTGGATTTGACGGTATTGAAGAATTACTTGAGGAACATGAAAAATTACAATTATTAAGTATAAATCATCCGAACCGCAAAAAAATATTAACCCTCTTAGAAAATTCTGATGAATTATATGGTTATGAATCGGAATTATTTTTAAATGGAAATAAAATTTGGATCTCAGAAAATATTAGGGCAATAAGAAATAATGGTGTCATTCAACAAGTTATTGGCAGTGTAAAAGATATTTCCGAACGAAAGATTCTTATCGAACGGTTGCAGGTTACAAAAGATGATTGGCAACGGACATTTGATGCAATTGAGGAAGTTATTATAATACTCGATAAGGAGTTAAAAATAAGACGGCTTAACAAAGCTGCATTACAAGAATACAATACTTTTGCAGATAATCCTGAAGGAGTATTTTGTACCAACCTCTATAAAATTGGAGAGAGTCATTGCAATACTTGCCCTGCAAGAGCAACCATTCTCGATCTTAAACCTCATACTAGAGAAGTAGAATACGAAAGTTTAGGCAAAACATTTTTAACATCCTCGTTACCGGTATTCGATGATGCAAAAGAATTTGTTGGAGTAGTATTTATTGCAAAAAATATTACTGAGAAAAAGAAATTACAAATAGAATCTGAAAGAAGACTGCAACAGGTAATACTAGCTGATCGATTAAAGTCCTTGGGTGAAATGGTAGCAAATGTTGCCCATGAAATTAATAATCCTAATAATTTTGTTGTACAGAATATTTCATTATTAGAAAAATCATGGAAGTTGTTTCAACCGATAGTTGAAGATTATATTGGCAAAACAGCTAATGAAGAATATGATCAAAAATTTTATTCCGATTTATCTGATGAGATGATTGAACTGATTGAATCGATAAAGATTGGATCAAAGAGAATTAGCAATGTAGTTTCAAATCTAAAGGGATTTGTAAAAGCAGATGTTGATAAATTCGAAATTATATCAGTCAATAAGATTATAGAATCCTCATTAAAAATTATACAATCGAAAATAAATAAATCTTTTCATTCATTTTCGTTAGATTTTTCTGGGGATCTTCCAAATATAATTGGAGATTTTCAAAAATTAGAGCAGGTAATTATCAACTTAATAGTTAACTCCATACAGGCAAGACGAGATGGAGCTCAAAATAAAATGTCGATAAAAACCAGATACATAGAGAGGCTAAACTCAATTTATGTTGAATTTTATGATAATGGACAAGGAATTTCAAATGATATTATTCCAAAGTTATTTAATCCGTTTTTTACTACTCGTCGTGAAGAAGGTGGAACAGGGCTAGGTTTATCAATATCCTATGAAATTATAAAAAAGCATAACGGTTTTCTAAATGCACATAGTATTGAGGGAAGGGGAACAGCTTTTAAATTATTTCTTCCTATTGAAAATAAAAAAATAGGTATTCTGGATTCCCGTATGTTATGTATTGATAACGATGATTCAATTTTCAAAGAAGATATAGTTTGTTTTTTAGGTGAAAGTAAACAAACCATGAATCGTTTATCGGATACAAAAATGTTATGCAAATATCTGGTTACCCACCCTGAAATTGATATTCTATTAATTAATGCAAGTATCGTCAAAAATGTTCAAGAACTAACTAGAAAATTATTGGAGATTAATTCTTTATTTGAATTAATAGTATTTAAGATTGACAAGAAATATCATGATGAAATGAAAAAAAATGGCATTAAAGTTGTTACTGAATCTGATGAAAAAGAGATTATAAATAATATAAATAAAATTTTAAATTATCTAAGTAGATAAAATTTATGAAGGTATTAATTGTAGATGATGAACAAGAAGCGTTAAACTCGCATAAGAGAATTTTAAAAAGAGAAGGCATAACAGATATTGACTTATGTAATTTGGGATTAGCCGCCCAAGAAAAAATACTAGAAAATAATTATGATATTGTGCTGCTAGATCTGATGATGCCAGATATTGACGGATTAAAAATTTTAGAAACAACTAAACCTCATAAGTCAAATACCGAATTTATTATGATCACTGCAGTTGATGATCTCCAAACAGCTGTAAAGTCCGTTAAGATGGGTGCTTATGATTACTTAATAAAACCGGTAGAACCCGAAAGACTTCTTTTAGTTATCAATAGAGCTTTCGAAAGGAAAGGGCTATTAACATCACTCTACCAAAGTTCTGCAAACGGACAAGAAAACTCAGTGAATCCGGTTTTTAGTTCAATTATTACCAAATCTTCTAAAATCATAAATTTATTTCATTTCACCGAGGTTATGGCAAATAGCGGAAACCCAATAATGATAACCGGAGAATCCGGAACCGGTAAAGAATTATTTGCTAGAGCAATACATAATTTGTGGGTTAATAAAGGACCTTTTATACCTGTAAATGTGGCGTCGGTACCCGAATCGTTATTTGAAAGTCAATTTTTTGGACATACTAAAGGTGCTTTTACAGGAGCTAATAACTCACATGTAGGATACTTTAGGCAAGCTAACAACGGTACTTTATTTTTAGATGAGATTGGAGATTTACCACTTAACCAGCAAGCGAAATTATTACGTGTTCTTGAAGATAAACTCGTTTATCCAATAGGAGAAAATAGAGCACTTCCCATTAATGTAAAAATCATTTCTGCTACGAATATTGATATAAATAATGCGTGCAAACAAGGAAAGTTTAGATTGGATTTATTATATAGATTAAAATCTGCGCATATTCATTTGCCGAACTTAAATGAAAGACCCGAAGATATTCCTCTACTTGCAAATCACTTTTTAGAGATCTTTAAATTAAAATATAATAAACCGAATCTGAAAATTTCACCTGAAGCTATAGAAGTTCTTACAAGAAGAAATTATCCTGGTAATATTAGAGAATTTTCACAAGTTATTGAAAATACAGTTATTCTTTCAAATAGAAATATTATTTTACCAACTAATCTTGGTGGGGATACAATTTCAGAAATTTCAGCTACTGACTTTAATTTAAAAACTTTGAAAGAAAATTCTGAAGAACATGTAATTAGAGTACTAGCTCATACTAATGGCGACAAAAAAGCTGCAGCAGAAATTCTGGGGCTATCCCTAAGACAAGTACAGAGAAAAATTTCTGAAATGAAAGATAATTCGCGTCTAAGAGAAATGATTGATTAGCAAAATTTTACATTCCAAATGACATTTTTGACGTTTATATATTTTTTGTAAATCTCAATTTTAATTTAATACCCTCTATTGAAGCTTGTTTCAAATTATCACAGAAATGGCATGAAAAGTGCATTAACCAAATACAATTATTAATTATCGTAATTATTATTTTAACAAAATTTATGAGGTAACAGAAATTGGATATATCATTAAAAGCGCATGAGTTGCTATCGCTTGATGGAAAAGTTGCTGTGATTAGTGGCGGCTCATCCGGTATTGGTTTAGGAACAGCAAACAAATTGGCCGAACTTGGAGCTAAAGTAGCCATTCTTGATATTAATGAAGAGAACGGGGAAAAATCTGTTAAGGAAATTAAGAATAATGGGGGATCAGCAATATTTGTAAAATGTGATGTTACCAGTAGTACGGATTGTAAAATTGCAGTTGAAAAGGTTGTTGAAATCTTCGGGAAAATAGATATCCTATTCAATAATGCAGGAGTTGCCATTAGAAAAAATGCTGTAGATCTGGAGCCCGAAGAATGGGATTTAGCATTAAATGTTTCGCTAAAGGGCCAGTATTTATTATCGAAATATGTTATTCCAAATATGAAGGAAAATGGTGGCGGAAGTATTATAAATACTGGATCCGGATGGTCTTTGCGCGGAGGAGAAAATGCAGTTGTTTATTGTGCAATGAAAGGAGGAACTCTAAATATGACCCGGGCCATGTGTATTGATCATGGAAAAGATAATATTAGAGTTAACACTGTTTGTCCCGGTGACATCGATACTCCCATGCTGCAAAGTGAATGTGAGCAGCTTGGCGGAGTCTACAATGAAGATTATAAAAAAGAATGTGGCGACAGACCAATGGGCAGACTGGGAACAGTTGAAGATGTTGCTAATGTTGTGCTATTCCTGGCAAGTGATATGTCGGCATGGATAAGCGGTGCTCACATTGTTGTTGATGGTGGTGGGATCGCTTAAAGTAAAGAATTATCCAACAAAAGAAAAACCGGTTTTAATTAAAGGAAAGAAATTGATATTTAGAGCAAAATTAATAGCAGTATTAATTTTATTAAGCGTTCTAATCGCTTGTAAACAAATCAACAAATCAGAAAGCCCTAATATAATATTTATACTAGTTGACGATATGGGGTATAATGTTCCGGGTTGCTATGGAGGAACAGAAATTGCAACACCAAATATTGATCAATTAGCTTTGGATGGAATGCGATTTACTCAAGCCTACGCTGGTTGTTCACTATGTGCTCCTTCTAGAAGTTCACTGCTGACAGGACAGCATACCGGTCATGTTTCTCTTAGAGGGAATACGGGTGGAATTCCAATTCAAAAATATGACACTACATTTGCGGAAGTTTTACAGCAAGCCGGATACACAGTTGGCGGATTTGGCAAATGGGGACTTGGAGATGTTGGAACTTCAGGTGTACCGGAAAAACATGGCTTCGATAAATTCTTCGGATATTATCATCAAATTCATGCTCATTTTTATTACACTGATTACCTTTGGGAAAATAGTAAAAAAGTACCTGTGCTTAACGAACACAATAATCCCAAATCATACACGCACAATATTATTGTAGATAAAATGAAAAGCTTTATTCAGGAACAAGCAGTAACGGATGATCCCTTTTTCTGTTTTGGGTCATGGACACTCCCGCACACAGATGATGATGACAATCCTAAAATTCCTACTTCTGATTCTGCTTACGAATATTATGGACAAGCTAACTTAACTAAAAAAGAAAAACAGTTTGCCGCAATGCATACGAAGCTTGATTATAGTCTTGGTGAAATTTTGAACATTTTGGAAGAAACAGGTATCGATGATAACACAATTGTCATTTTCGCTTCTGATAATGGAGGTGGAGGTGAATGGCTTAATCATTTTAATCTAAATGGAAGCTTGAAAGGATACAAACGAACCCTCTACGAAGGTGGAATCAAAATTCCCTTTATTGTTAAATGGCCGGAAAAAATTCCCGCAAATACAATATCAGATTTTACTTTTTATTTTCCCGATTTGATGCCAACCTTTGCAGAATTAGGGAATGCTGAAAATTTTTTACCTGAAAACATAGATGGAATTTCCATTCTCCCTACTCTATTGGGGAATAATAATCAAGAAAAACACGAATTCCTTTATTGGGAAATCCCTGACTACGATTGGAGTAAACACTACTATCCCGAAACTTCTTTACAGCAAGCGGTCAGAAAAGGCAATTGGAAATTAGTCAGGCATTTTACTTACGAGCCCTGGGAGTTGTATAACATAAAAGATGATCCATACGAAAAAAATAATATAGCTTCATCTTACCCAAATATGGTAAAAGAACTGGAGAATTTAATAAAAACCAATCGGATGGAAATGGTAGATCAAATTGAACCGGAAATGCCAGAGGGGAAATGGTTTAGATAATTTTTTTTGTAAAATCACTTGATAATTCATAGTTCCGAAAAAACTTGTTTTTCGCTTAAATTAAAATTTTATATGAGAACAAACAGTATAATAGGTTTAATAATTTTTGTTGTGCTTCTTTTTTTATTGATTGTGCTGAAATCTAGTAATACTAGCAAACCAAATTTACTAATCATTTTCCCTGATCAGATGCGTGCACAGGCAATGGGTTTTATAAACCAAGATCCGGTCATCACACCAAACTTAGATAGATTTGCAAAAGAAAGTATCGTATTTACACAGGCGGTAAGTAATTATCCATTATGCAGTCCATTTCGTGCTATGTTTTTAACTGGGAAATATCCTTTTAATAATGGTGTAAATCAAAATTGTTATGATAAAACAGCAAAATCAAATGTTGAATTAAAAACTGACGAAACTTGTTGGTCCGACATTCTTAAGGAAAATAATTACGATTTAGGATACATCGGCAAATGGCACTTAGATGCTCCTCAAGAACCCTATCTTGATTGCAAAAATAATGTGGGGGAAAATAAATGGAATGAATGGTGTCCACCGGAAAGAAGACATGGTTTTGATTTTTGGTATGCTTACGGCACATATGATTATCATACTAAACCTCTATATTGGAAAATCGATGCCAAGCGAGATGATTTTCATTTTGTGGATGAATGGGGACCAATTCATGAAGCCGATATGGCTATTAAATATTTAGAAAATAATGACGGAACTTTTCGGGATAACGACAAACCGTTTGCATTAGTTGTTGCAATGAACCCTCCCCATGATGATGGCGAAGGGTATTTTGAAGAAGTGCCTCAAAAATATGTTGATATGTACGGAGATTTAACATACAAAGAACTATCGAACCGTAAAAATGTTGTGGCCGAAGGCGGAGAAAATTCCAAATTATTTAGAGAAGGTATAAAAGGATATTTTGCAATGGTTACCGGCGTTGATGATCAATTTGGAAGAATCTTAGAAACTTTAGAAAGAAACGATTTAGACAAAAATACTATTGTATTATTTCTATCTGATCACGGAGAGTTATTGGGTTCACATGATTTACGTGGTAAAAGTTATTGGTACGAAGAGTCAATGAGAATACCATTGATCATTCGATATCCAGAGAAAATAAAACCAAGACATGATGATTTATTAATATCTGTTCCAGATATCTTTCCAACATTTCTCTCAATTTTAGGATTACAACATCAAATCCCAAATGATGTAATGGGGACAGATTTTAGTGACTATTTATATACTGGAAAAGGAAACAAACCAAGCTCCCAAATATATATGTTCGTAGATGATATTTACAAACCTAAACTGGGTAAAAGAGGTGCCCGAACAAAAGAATTTACATTTGCGATAACAAAGAATGAAGATGAAGAGAAAAAATATTTGTTTGATAATATTAATGACCCATTTCAATTAAATAATATTGCAGATTCGAATAGTGTGTTGGTTGATGATATGTTAGTAGAATTAAAAAGTTGGCAAATAAAACTGAATGATCCTTGGATTAAAGGGAAAGCCACAAATTGAATAATATAGTTTTATGTAAAAAATAAATATTAAGGAAAAATTCCATGAACATGTTTAAGATTCTAAATTTTATTTCTCTTTTTGTTTTGTTGTGCTCATGTAGTGAAGAGACCAAACCAAAGCAGAAGATGCCATTTGAAAAATATGATTTTGTAAGAAACGAATTTAATGCAACCGACATGGGTTGTCTTTTGGGTAATGCCGAAATGGGTGGTATTGCAGATATAAATGGATTAGGGTTTGAAAAATTGTGGTTTACTGATGTTTGGGAAGATGATGAAGCAAGAAAATTTTTCCCAAATCTTCAATTTACTTCGAAAGAGTTGGAAACCCATGACCTCGAAAAGGGAGAGTTTAATAATAGGTACAGGCTTAATGATGGAGTATATGAAACTAGTGTAAGCTGTAGTGAAGAATTTGGATATTCATCTAGAATATTCTTTTCACTTAAAGAAAGACATCTACTAGTAATGAACCTAAAAAATACGGGAAAGAAAAAAGTAATTTGGAACATTACAGTACCTACTGATGAATACAATATTGAATTTGAAAATGAATTAATAAAAGGGTTCACGAAAAATGTTGAGGCTTATACTCAAGCAGCTTGGGTATTAAAAGGGACATCGGATTTACATAGGCTCGACAATAAATTTGAATTTGAACTAAAACCGGGCGAAGCCGAAACGTTTTTTTTCTCACTAACAACTCAATTTGATGGAAACGATTATAAAGATGAAGCAATGAAAGTAGTGAGCATTGATACAGATTATTCCAGGTTAGAAGCAGAACATACGGCATCTTGGGAAAGCCATTGGGCATCTATTAGCTCGATAATTTTGCCTGATGGTAATTATGCAAAATGGTTTTACCGTGCTCTTAGGGGAATATATAACACAACCGGTGCGGAACATTTTTTAGCTGCCGAAAAACAATTTGCGGTACCGGATGTAGATTGGAAAATGCATTCGTTTACCTATGGTCATGGTGGGGGATGGGCTGTTTGGGTATTTGCTCAATTGGGAGACTATAAAAGAGCAAGAGACATGATTAACTGGACTTATAAACCTAAGGCATTAAAAGAAAATGTTAAAATCCTATTCCCCGAAGGTCCAGTTAATGTTATATATCGTGGGAGAAACTTAGGCACACATACTTATATTGATAAATATAATCCCGATGCAATTGCATTTGGGCATGAGGTCACTGCTGAGGGTTATAATATACCCTATACAACAGATAGACATTGGGACTGGCAGAGACACATCGATGGTTACGCCGGTGCCTTTTTTCATTTAGTTGACAGGTTGTATCCCGATAAGGAATTTACGAAAGATTACACATATCCTGTTTTAAAAGGTACTGCTGAGTTTTGGAGAAGCCTTGTTAAATGGGATGATGAACGTAAAATATTCTATCTCCCCCCTCTGCTTTCAGTTTCAGAAAATATTGTTGAAAAATCAGTTCTTGATGCGGTTTTATCTGCAAGATGGAATTTGAAAATGGCTTCAAATTATGCTGAAAAATTAGGAGAAGATTCAAATCTAAGAGAGAAATGGCTTCATATATATGATAATCTTTATGTGCCCCAAAATGATGAAATATATTTAGAATATCTTGACGATCTTCAGGAACGAAAAGGTGGGGGATATTTTGGAATTAGAGCGTTTGCATGTCTTGGATATCCGTATTTGGAGGAAATTAAGAATATTGATATGGATAAAGCAAGACGAGCTCTTGATTTAGCATGGGAAAGAAACCGAAAAGGAAAAGGAATGATAACTTTTATTTCAGATTGGTTTGCGTTAACGGAAGCTTATCTTGGTCATGGAGATAAAGCATACGAAATATCAGAGCTAACCACTCATATACAAGATAAATCCGAAGCTTGTATGGCGGAAGCATTTTCATATGATGAAAATGGAAATGTTAGTGGTGTTTACAATCCTTATTTTTTTACCGGCTATGATGCACTTGTACAAGTTCCAATTTCAATGATGCTTCATTCATTTGATGGCGTGATTGAAGTATTCCCCGCCATGCCTAAGGAATGGAAGGATATAGCCTTTTATGATTTACAAGCTGAAGGTGGTGTTAAGGTTTCGGCAGAAATGAAAGATGGTAAATTTAAGTGGGCTACTTTTAAAATTGAGGGAGCCGAAGTTCTTAAGCTTACAGAAAAAAAACTAATTAAAGTGAATTTGGTAAATGATAAAACTAGTTTAATAATTATACAATAGATTGAAAATTTGGTAGGATTTGTTGTTTGTTACGAATATTTAAAAGAGTAAGGTAATGAATGTTGGCACACGAAAATCAATTTCTAGAATCATGATTATTGTATATCTAAATAAAACAAAATGTGATAATTCTAGTGCCCATTAGATGTTTGTTTTAATGAAAAAAATGACTCTCTCGACGACAAAAACGTCGTTAACGTTTCTTTCTTTAATAAAGAATATGCGATTTTTGAATATTAAAATATCAACTTTTGTTTGCAGGAAAATAATACCATTGATTTTTATTAAAAAAAATAGTTTTTCCTCAAATTACTTTCCAAATCATAATATTCAATACTCTGTCCGGAAAAATTGATAATAGAATGTTTAAGTCATCTCAACGGCACACTTATTGCTGATTACCAATAAAATATAGTAAAAATCAGTTACGGAGATAAATATGACTAAAAACAAACCCTATATCCATCCATACATTCCCAATTCTGTTCCGGCAGTGAAAAAACAAATGCTAAATGAAATTGGTGTAAAAACTATTGATGAATTGTATGAGGATATTCCTGGTAATTTACGACTTAAAAAGAAAATGAATATTCCTTCAGCCCTTACTTCTGAATATGAGCTTAAAAATCATGTGGAAGGTATATTGAATAAGAATCAAACATGTAATGAAAACATAAGCTTTTTGGGTGGTGGATGTGCTCCGCATTATGTGCCTGCAATTTGTGACGAGATTAATCACAGGTCAGAATTTTTAACAGCCTATGCCGGGGAACCCTATGAAGATCATGGTAGATTTCAGACATTGTTTGAATATCAAAGCTTAATGGCTGAATTGTTAGATGTAGATGTAGTGAATGTTCCTACGTTTGATTGGGGGCAGGCAGCAAGTACTTCTTGCAGAATGGCTCAAAGAATAACTAAGCGAGATACGGTATTGGTTTCAGAATTTATCTCACCTAATAGATTGATGGTGATTAAAAATTATTGCCATCCGGTAATGAAAATTGAAATGGTCAAGCATGATAAGAAAACAGGATTACTTGACCTGAAAGATCTAAAATTAAAAATCAATAAGGACGTTGCCGGATTATATTTTGAAAATCCATCTTATTTGGGATTTATTGAAACACAAGGAAAAGAAATAAGTAGGTTATTGAAGAAGAATAAATCTTTGATGATTGTTGGATGTGATCCTATTTCATTAGGTGTTTTGGTCCCACCAAGTAATTATGGTTCAGATTTAGTCTGTGGCGATATTCAATCTTTAGGTCTGCATATGGGATTTGGTGGTATCTCCGGAGGATTTATTGGATCTGCTGATGATGAAAATATAATCAAGGAATACCCGTCAAGACTATTCGGAATATCTAAAACAAGCGTAGAGGGAGAATGGGGATTTGGGGATGTTCTTTACGATGACAGGACTTCCTTTGGTAATAGAGAAGATGGGAAAGAATTTGTTGGTACGGCAGCTGCATTGTGGGGAATTACTGCGGCAGTTTATCTTGCACTAATGGGCCCGAAAGGTATGTATGAAATTGGTCAAGTAATATTACAAAAATCTCAATATTTGGCTTCAAACCTAAATAGAATTAAGGGTATAAAAACTCCTAAATTCAATTCGACAAATTTTAAGGAATTTATTGTTGACTTTAATAAAACAGGAAAAAGTGTCGAGAAGATTAATAAAGCTTTAATGAAAAAAGGAATCTACGGTGGTAAGGATTTATCAAAAGAGTTTCCGGAATTTGGTGAGTGTGCCCTATATTGTGTAACGGAAACACACACACAAGAAAAACTTGATAAGTTAATAACAGAATTAAAACAGATATTGAAATAGAAATATTTATTCAAAGGAATTATAAAATGGAAAGTAATGTTAAATCAAAATTAAGAAAGTTTCATCAAGCTAAATGGGATGAGCAAATTATTTTTGAATTGGATACACCAGATGAGAGAGGGATTGTAGTCCCTAAAGCTGAAAAGCATATAGTTAACAAAATTGGAGATGGAGTAAGCAAAATACCTGCAAACATGATAAGGCGAAAGTCTCCGGCTTTACCTGAAATTGGTCAAATGCGAGTGCTGAAACATTATTTGCGTTTATCTCAGCAAACACTAGGAGCTGATTTTAATGTTGACATTGGTCAAGGCACTTGTACGATTAAGTATAACCCGAAAATAAATGAAGTAATCGCAAATAATCCTAAAGCCTCTGCTATTCACCCTGATCAAGATGAAAGCACCGTGCAAGGTGCATTAGAAATAGTATATAAACTTGATTTGTTCTTAAGAGAAGTCTCAGGACTTGATAAATTTAGTTTTCAATCTCCATCAGGTTCGGCGGCGATATTAGCTATGGCATCAATGGTTCAAAAATACTTTGAAGTTAAAGGTGAATCTGAACAAAGAGATGAAGTTATAACGACAATCTTTTCACATCCTTCTGATTACTCTGCGGCAGCAGTTAAAGGGTATAAAGTAAAAATGGTTTATCACAATCCTAATACAGGATTACCTGACCTTTCATCATTGAAGGAGCAACTGTCTGAAAGAACAGCAGCAATCTTTATTACAAATCCTGAGGATACAGGGATTTTCAACCCGCACATAAAAGAAATTACAGAATTAGCTCATAAAGTAGGTGCAATCTGTTGTTATGACCAAGCAAACGCAAATGGAATATTGGGAATTACAAGGGCAAGGGAAGCGGGATTTGATATGTGTTTCTTTAATTTGCATAAAACTTTTTCTACTCCTCATGGATGTGGTGGGCCGGCTACAGGTGCTCTTGGTGTAGTAAAAAAATTATATGACTACTTACCTAAACCAACTGTAGAGTTTAATGGTAAAAGATATTACATGAATAATAATATCAAACATTCTATAGGTAGAGTTAGATCATTCCCAACAATGTTTCCAGTAGTTCTAAGAGCCTATGCCTGGATTATGAGTTTAGGGGCCGATGGGCTTAAGGAAACTGCAGAAATTGCCGTGTTGAACAATAACTATCTTCTTAATAAAATACGAAAAATAAAAGGGGCTAGTGCTCCTTATGCAAAAGGCAAGCACAGGATTGAGCAGGTACGCTATAGTTGGGAAAAACTGCATAAAGATACCGGTGTTACAACGGAAGATGTAACGTTGCGAATGGCTGATTTTGGATTTCATCTTTGGTCTAGTCATCATCCGTTTATTGTGAAGCAGCCATTTACGATAGAACCTACTGAAGCGTATTCTAAAGATGAATTAGATGAATATATTAACACTCTTAAACATATTTCCAAAGAGGCATATACAACTCCCGAAGTTGTAAAGACTGCGCCACACAATAGTGTTGTTCACAAAATTGATCATTCCTGGTATGACGATCCAAAAAAATGGGCCATTACATGGAGATTATATAAAAAGAAACATAAAGTAAAATAAGGAAAAAAATATATTACTTAATTAAGTAGTTTTGTAATTAGGCAAAAGAGTTTACCTATACATTCTTTTGCCTAATCTTTCTTCAACTAATTACAAGGTTTACAAACCAAGTGGAATATGGTATACTATCTTTGCTTCCTCCAATTGTAGCAATTCTATTATGCTTTCTAACAAAAAGAGTGCTCCTTTCACTTTTTATTGGTGTGTTTATAGGAAGTCTTATTATAGTCAATGGAAATCCTTTTAGTGCTGTTGAATATTCACTAGATACATTAATAGGTTCTATGGCAGATGAATGGAATGCGCGTCTCCTATTATTTAACCTCTTCATGGGCTCTGGAGTTGCATTTATTTGGAGGCTTGGGGGGAGCAAGGCATTATCCAACTGGGCAAGGCATAAAATAAAAACAAAAAAACATGCCGGTTTAGGAGCTTGGTTTCTGGGTTTTATTATTTTCTTTAATGATGGAGTGAATGCTGCTATTGTTGGCAATGTATTTAGAGATATATTCACAGCAAAGAGAATATCAAGAGAAAAACTTTCATACATAGTTGATTCTACGGCTGCACCAATTTCAACTTTTTTAATTTCCGATTGGATAGCGTTTCAAATTGGTATGATCAATACAGGAATATCAGCAGCCGGAATAGAGGGGATATCGGCGTTTAGTGCGTATCTGCAAAGCATTCCTTTAAATATTTACAGTATTCTGGCGGTACTAATGGTCGGAATAATAGTAATTTCTAATAAAGATTTTGGTCCGATGAGAAAAGCAGAAAAACGTGCTTTTGAAACCGGGAAAGTGATGAGAGATGGAGCAATTCCATTAATGGATGTATCCAATGAACTGGGAAAGGAAAATGAAACAAAACCTATGCTGATAACTATTTTTTTACCAATAATATCATTATCATTTGTAACACTAATAGGCTTTTGGGTAACCGGTAGTGATGGAAATACCATAATAGAAGTATTAGAAAAAGCTGATCCCGCAAAAGGATTATTATGGGGTGCCTTTGCAATGATGCTTACGGGAGTAATTATAGCACTTTCTAATAAACTAATGAAAATTAGGGAGGTAATGGAAACTATTCTAGATGGTATGAAGTTAATGCTTCTTGCATGTGCAATATTAGTTTTAGCTTGGAGCCTTGGAAGTATTACCGAGGATATGAAATTAGCTAACTATTTAATAACGATAATTGGGAATTCGATAAACTTTGGTTTCCTACCACTTATTATATTTATTCTTGGGGCAATTATTGCATTTGCCACAGGGACATCTTGGGGAACCATGACAATCCTAACTCCAATAGCTATTCCTTTAACTTATCAATTAACAAATGATGTTTCCACATCCGTAACTATGGCCGGAGTTGTTTTCTCCGGAGCAATTTTTGGTGACCACTGTTCCCCGATTTCCGATACTACCGTTTTGTCTTCAATTTTTTCAGGTTCCGATCATATGGATCATGTTAATACACAAATACCTTATGCGTTAACGGTTGCAATGGTAACGGGGATTCTATTTATGCTTTGGGGTTTTCTTGAAATTTCTCCAATCCTTCTTATAAGTTTAGGAGTGATTCTTTTAATAGGCTTAACGTTTCTATTCAATAATATATTAAAATTGTAAAAAATATCATCTTATGACCTATAAATTTTTGTCATGAGCAACCGAATTTAATCTTCCAAAGTATTTAATGAAACAGTTTGCCTTATATCATCCGAAGAACTGCCGATTAAAATATTGTATTTCCCTTTATCAATTTCCCACGCAGAATTATTAACGTTGTAATAAGAGAAATCCTTTTCATCAAAATAAATTACTATCTCTTTGCTTTCCATAGATTCTAAAAAGATTTTTTCGAAAGCTTTTAATTCTTTTAGAGGTCTTTCAATGCTATGTTTAACTGGACTCAGATAAATTTGTGCAACTTCAAAACCATCTTTCTCACTTACGTTTGAAAGAGTGAATTTTAACTCATACTTATGATCACCCGTTTTTTTTAGTACAGGACTTTTATAAATAAACTTGCTATATGAAAGCCCGTGTCCAAATGCAAAACGCGGGGTGATATTATATTTATCTAAATACCGATAACCCACATAAATTCCTTCCGTATAATTAGAAATAAGATTTTCATTTCTGTAATCATCGAATCCGGGAGAATCTGCTTGTTCTTTATAAAATGAACAAGGTAATTTACCGGAAGGATTTGCATTTCCCAAAAGTATATCGGCAATTGCGTTGCCACCTTCTTGTCCACCGAACCAGGCTTGAAGAATTGCTAGGACATCATCTGCCCAAGATTCCATAATTGGCGGAGTTCCGGAAATCATTACTACAATTGTATTGGGATTTATCTTTTGCACTGCCTTAATTAATCTATCCTGATTTTCCAGAATAAGAAAATCTCTATCTCTTCCTTCTCCTTCAAAATGATCTGACAATCCCGCAAATACAACAGCAATATCTGAGTTTTTTGCTAGGCTAACTGCTTCATCTAATAAGTTTTGATTTGGGATTTCCCATCCCAATTTTATTTCCGAGACTCCGGCGTTATTATAATACTCTAGAACAACTTCGTATTCTTCTGAACTGTTTAAATAAATCTCTGTTTCATCAATTCTACTTTTTCTATGATCATTCCATTTATCAATAATTATTTTTTTGTTGAGTTTTAACCTTACACCGTCATTATGCATGACTTGAAATTTATATTTACCTGAAACCGGTGGATTTATGCTTCCTGTCCAGCGGACAGAAAAAAGATTGTCATCATTTGCACCGTGTAAATCCCACCGCGGTGCATCGTAATACCATAAGAAGTTTACTTCCTTATCTGTTCTTTGGAATAAAGGTTTGCCTGAAAGATCAATGTTATTAAAGTATTCTGCTTTGAGACCATTTTTATCGGGACGGGGAGTAAAGTACTTATTTTCGATGATTTGTATATCACCTTTGATAATTGTACCAAGAGCGTAATTAATTTTAACAGAATTGCCCAGCTTATTTTGCAAAGCTTGCAGAGGTGAGACAGCATAGAAGGGCTGAACCTTTGAGCTTCCACCACCTCCGATTCGGGGAAATGCAGCATTTGGACCTATTGCTGCAATACTTTTAATTTTATCTTTTTCTATCGGAAGAATATTGCCTTCGTTTTTTAATAGAACCATTCCGTTTAGTGCAGCTTGGTAAGCAATTTTTTTATGTTCATCGCTTTTTAATATTCCTTCATCAGGTTTTGATTCACGGTTGGACATTTCGGCTTGGAATCTTATTCTTAATAATCGTCTTAACTTATCATTTATTGTTTCTTCAACGATAGTGTTTTTCTTCATTTCCAAACTTATTAACGAATCATTCATATATGTACCATAGGGCATTTCAAGGTCAAGCCCGGCGTTTACCGAGCCGACTGTGCTGTGTGAAGCACCCCAATCAGAAACAACGAATCCCTTAAATCCCCATTCTTTCTTTAATATATTATTTAATAGATGATTGTTTTCACTTGTCCAAAAGCCGTTTACTTTATTATAAGATGTCATAACACTCCAAACATTCCCTTCCTGTACCGCTGTCTTGAAAGCAGGGAGATAAATTTCGTGTAATGTTCGCTCATCAACAACGGCATTAACGGAACTTCTATTCCATTCCTGATTATTACAAGCATAATGTTTTACGCATGCGATTACTTTTTGGCTTTGAACTCCCTTTATATAAGGGACAGCTATTTGCCCTGCCAGGTAAGGGTCTTCGCCAAAACTTTCAAAATTTCTGCCTCCAACAGGAAACCTGTGTATATTTACACATGGACCAAGTAAGATATTTCTTCCTTTTGCTGATGTTTCTCTTCCAAGCAATTGCCCAACTTCATAAATTAATTCCCTATCCCAAGTAGAAGCTAATGCTACTGCAGCAGGTAATGCTGTGGCTTGGCCCCAGCGAACGCCTACAGGGCCATCGGTCATTTTCAATAAAGGAATATTAAATCTCTCATTAACTTTTGTATCAAAGCCTGTTCCACCGAGCTGTTCAATTTTTTCTTCTAAAGTCATTCTGCCTAATAAGTCATCCACCCTTTCTTCAATGTCAATATTGCTATCGAGATATTTAGGCTTTTCGGTGCATGAAACTAACAATACTATTAAGAATAAAACTAGACTACATTTTGACATGAGTTTTTCCTTGGGATAAATTCTTGTGTTATAAAATTATTTTTCTATTCTAATGCTATTGTAAATATCTGTTGAAATATTAATGTTAGTGATTATGTATTTCAATTTATTATCATAGAACCAACTGTTCGAAGTTTTCAAACAAGTTTTATAATTATTTGTTTTTATAATTGACTTATCATTAAAGAAAACTTCGCTTGGAGTTTCTTTAATCAAATTGATATATGAAATAAGACTTCTGTTTAATAATTTACCGGTATAATCGCCATCCATTTTTGAAATCCTTATTAAAATATCGGTTGAATTTGTTTCACATTGAAATATTGTTTTTCCAAATTCACCTTTTTGATATTTTGTTGAATTACCGTCATCTTCAAAAAGTGTGAAGGAAGATGAGTCGGAAGGATAAATATCAAGAGTTAAAATAGAATCTTGTTCACTAGGGACAATCCAATTTTGTTCTTTTCTCATTGGTAAAATTGAACCTGATTTAATAAATAGGGGGAGCTTCCCGACATCTCTTGTATCGTAAGTAATCAATTGTCCGCCGTTATATTCTTTCTTATTCCAATAATCGATCCATTTAAAATCCTTAGGCAAATATATTTCCATTGTGGTTAGATCGGCAATTACCGGTGCAACAAGTATTGATTCACCGAACATATATTGATAGGGGAATTGGTTTTGTTTGCAGCGATAATCATCGGGAAAGGCAAGTAACATTGGTCGGCAAATCGGTATTCCTGTTAAATAGTTCTCATAAGCTGTGGAATAAATATACGGCAGCAGCCTATATCTTAGTTTCCTGTGTAAGCGAATGCTGTTTTCAACAAGCTCAGTATTTAAATTAATGTCTTTTTTGGATTGCGAATTATCCACAATTAAATATTCATCATTTTCATTCTTTCTAAAATCCATAATTTTAGTCAACTCATCAAATCCTATGCTATTTTCCCACGGCTTAGTTGTGTGCGAACGAGATACGGAATTAAAATCAATAAACTGGTTCCATCTAGCAGCCACCTTCCAATTTTTACTGAAAACATCATTAGTTATATAGCTTATTCCTTTCATTGAGCCTTGTGAATTTGTAATTGCTTCTATCTGCCATTTCATTTCGCTGAATGTATTGTCGATATCTCCTGTCCATCTAAACGGATAACGTCGCGATCCCATTAAATGATTGACGGCAATTGTATTGTCACGATCATGTTCCCATGGATTTTGTTCCATCATTTTCCTGCATCCCATAAACAGAGCACGCCTTTTTTTTCCATAATACTTTTGAGTGCCTGAATAAATTTCCGAATCGGTTAAATCGTTTTGCCGGGTATCCTGCCAAGTACCGGCAATACCTATATCTAGTTTATTCTTGTAAGAATTCCACCATATTTGTTCATCATATACTTTTGAAGTCCATTTTCTCTTTTTATATTTTGTATTAATTTCTCGATTCGGAAAATTTGGAGCACTATGATGAATAAGCATCACATCAAAATTCATTGAGTCTAGCTTTGTTAGCAATTCCTTCGGTGAGAGGGGAGATGAATATTTTTTGGACCAATCAAGTCCGCCCCAATATTTTTCGTCCTCACCAGGACAACCATCTCCCCACTCGAAATCTATAATAAGATTATCACAAGGAATATCTTGTTCACGAAGTTTGCTTGCTAATTCTATTAATTGAGTTTGATCACCTTTACAACCCAAATGCTGAGTTTGAAAAAATCCGTATGCTTTCTTTGGTAAAAGAGGTTCTGGACCAACAAGTAAATTAAATTGATAAAAAAGGCTTTTGTAATCAGGTCCGTAAATAAAATATTTATCCATTATTAAATCTTCTTCAAGATAGGTATCAACATATCTGCCGGTTTCTAAATTGTAGAACCAATGTGAGTAACGACTATTATTATTAGGCTCATCAAATGCACTTGCATTATCAAAAAGAGTGTAGCCATTTTTAAATATTCCATGTACGGGGCCAATGGAAGGATGAATTTTGGTCTTTCCATCTGAAGTCCAAACAGAAAAACCTTTATTCTCCGTTGATATTATCACTTTGATTTTATTTGTCCCAATAACTGTTAGCCCGTTTTCTTCCCAAAGTTTATATTCAACCTTTCCCCAATTATCATATTTACCAATTATATATGGGATTTCATATTTGGTTGGAAATTTGTTTTCTTTCAAATAAGAAATTCTAAACCTGAACATTGATTCTGTGTAGAAAGAAACCTCTATACTATCGTTGATATAAATTTTTGTACAATAATTTGATTTATTCTCCGAATAACTATTTGAAATAAGAATTGAATTACAAATAATTATTATAAACAAAGCGGATTGCAAAAATTTTCTCATATCAGTTATCCTGTTTAAATTATATAAAAAACGCCCAAACTAAATAATAGCCTGGGCGTTTTGAGGTTGCTCTAGCTCCAAATCCTTTTAGTATCCTGGATTTTGTACAACCAATGGATTTGAAGTTGTTTCACTAGATGGTATGGGATAATATAAATCGTTAGAATTATCAAAACTTTCGCCTGCCTCTCTGCCGTGTGCAACAAGTACAGAACTCAAATTGCCGTTTTTATACCATCTTACCAAATCATAAAATCTTCCGGTTTCAGCAGCTAATTCCAGCGGACGCTCAACATGTCTGATATGTTCTCTTAAATCAGCTTGATTCATTCCGGAAATATCAGGGACACCGGCTCTTGCTCTAACTTGATTTACAAATCCTTCAGCTTCTCCCGTACTACCTGATTCGTTTAGAGCTTCAGCTAACATTAATAGTACATCTGCATATCTTATTACCGTAAAGTTTGTACCGGAATGTGAAAAACTGTAACCATTATTTGTTGCTTCATCATACAAGCTAAATTTCTTCCATGATATAGCACCTAAATCGTCAGCTGCTAAGTCAGTATAAATTAATGAGCCGTTTACACGTTGGCTTAATTCTCCGCCTTCCGTAAGGTCATTAAGGAAAAGGCCTCTCATATATTCGTTTGGAGTAAACATTTTCCAATCTGTTTGCATTGCCGGAAATGAATTTCTCTCATTTCTGCCACCGGCATCACTCATTGTAAAATTTAATTCGAAAATAGATTCGCTGTTATGTTCGTTTAATCCGTTAAAGAGGCTTTCGAAGTCACTTTCAAGAGCATAAACCCCGGAATTAACAACTTCTCTTAATTCAGATGCAGCTTGGCTCCACTTTTCTTGCCATAAGTACGCTTTAGCTAATAGTGAAGATGCTGCTCCTTTTGTTGCTCTTCCTAACCATTGGCTTTCCCAAGTAAGAGGCAAGTTACTTTTTGCGTCTAATAAATCTTGTTCAATTTGTGCCCAAACATCAGCTTGTGCCGATTGTCCTTCGTAGAAATCATCAGTTGATTGAGGAGTAGAGGTTTTCATTACGATGTTACCAAAATTTGTTACTAACAGATAATGTGCATAAGCTCTTAAGAATTTTGCTTCGGCAACAAAAACATCTCCATTGCTTAATCCCATACCTGGGACGTTTTCTATAACTTGATTAGCAGCATAGAGACCCTGGTAAGAAAATGACCAGAAATCATTTAGCACGTAAGATGTTGAACTTGCATCATAAGTGGACATATCTCCAAACGGCGACCACATATCATATAGGTTTATAAGATCACTTCTGCATTCTAAGTTCATATATCCTATTTCATAATAACCCCATCTTCCGTCCCATACTTGGTATTGAAATAAGGCGTATGCCCCGGTGATTGCTTTAATGGCATCTTGTTCGGTTTTCCAGAACGTCTCCGGGGATAAATCATTTGGATTTGTTACTTCTAAAAAGTCTTTCTCACAGGATATAAATAGTGTTGAGATAAAAAGCAGTAACAATATTTTCTTAAATCTATTGAAGTTTTTCATTTTCATTCTCCCTATTAATTTTATAAGCTAACTTGAATACCAGTTAAAAATTTCCTTGCAAGCGGATAAGGAGATCTGTCAGCTCCTCTATCAAAAATGAAACCGGCAGTATTTTCTACTGATGATACTGAAGGATTAAATATTGAACCGGTCTCATATGATTCAACAGAAGGATCATAACCAGAATATTCAGTAATAGTCAGTAGGTTTTCAGCTGCTATGTAAATTCTTAAGCCCCCAATACCCCATGAATTTGTAAGTTCTTTAGGAACTGTATAACCAACTTCTAAATATTTGATTCTCAAGTATGAAGCATCTTCCAGCCAAAAATCCGAAGCTTTAGAATTTCTATCGTCAGCATAAATCACTCTTGGAATTTCTGATCCGCTGTTGCTTGGAGTCCAAGCATCCAACATATCTTCATGCATTGCGTGGAATCTATCAGTATTCATGGTTAACCATCTTCCACCGTTGATTAACTTTCTGCCTAGAGATGAAAATAAATTAAGTGTAAAATCAAAATCATGATAACTTGCGTTAAAGTTTAATCCTATTTCCGCATCCGGTGCTGAATTTCCCATAAATTTCTTGTCGTCTTCTGTAATTTCTCCATCACCATTTTGATCAACATAGATCAAATCACCGTTACTATCTAATCCATCTGTTTCATATAAGAAAAATGAAGCTACAGGCTCACCAACAACTGTTTTTGTTGTTTGATCAAGTCCCCAATGAACTTCACCACCCCATATTGATTCATCACCATATTCTCCCATTCTGGTAACTTCATTGCTATATGTAGATAAGGTTGTAGTAACCTGGTATTTAAGTGCAGAATCAAAGTTTTTATATGCAAATGCTAATTCTAACCCGTTGTTATCAATTGAAGCACTGTTTACAACCGGATTATCAACAGCACCCGCTGATTTAGGAATAGGCACGCCGAAAAGAATACCGTCTGAAGTTTTAAGATAATAATCTAATGACATAGTGAAACGATCTTCAAACATTCCTAAATCGAAGCCAATATTTGTTTCTTTTGATGTTTCCCATTGTATTCCTACTGAAGGGAAGTTTAAGGATCTTGCTCCAATGTAAATAATTTGATCCCTGCCAGGGCCATACGAGTAATTTAATCTGCCGTTTTCATCTTTTTGTATTTTGGGAATATATTGATAATCACCAAATTCTTGAAGTCCTAACTCTCCATATCCGGCACGTAGTTTTAATTCTGTTACCTTATCTAAGTTGAAGAATGGCTCATCACTGATTCTCCAACCGGCAGAGAATGATGGAAAGTTTCCCCATTGGTCATCGGCATCGAATCTTGATGATCCGTCGCGTCTTATATTCGCGGTTACCAAATATCTGTCTAGGTAAGTATAACTTAATCGGCCAAAGAATGAACGTAGCCTCCACTCATTAGCCCATCCGCTGGCATTATCTCCAGATTCTCCTGCGCCTAACACTTGAAGGTCGTTATTAGGGAAATCTTGAGCATAACCGTATGTTGAACGTCCATCGGCTTTTTCTTCAGCATACCCAACCATTGCGGTTACCGTATGATTCCCAAATTTTTTATTGTAATTAGCAAATGATTCGAGAATTGAGTGATATTTCCTATTTCTTGTTTCCCACATTTGAGCAGTTGGGTTATTTTCAGCATCATTTGTAAAGTATGAAGGTCGGAAACTGAACCAGTAACCTTCCGTTATATTTTGACTTAACCTAAAGGTGTACTTTAAATCTTCAAAAATATCCACTTCCACATAACCTGAAAGCATTATCTTAACTTCATCCCAAGTGTCTTTATTAAGCTCATTTTCCAAAATCGGATTTTCACCTGTATTTCCAAAGCCACCAATATTTAATTGAGATCCGTATCCGGATTCTGTGTTATCATATATTGGAGTAAGGGGGGACATCCTTGAAAGAGCATAAAAACTATATAAGTTGTTAAATCTGCCCGATCCTTCTGATCTACCAATCGATACGGATTCTCCAATTCTAAATATTCCTTTTTTAAAATCGGAATTTAATCTTAAAGACATTCTTTCATTATTGGTTGTGCTAACAAGACCATCCATATCAGAATACATTCCCATAACAGCAAAATTAAAATTCTCTGCTCCACCACTAACACTTAGATCATGTTTATGTTCAAAGGCATTATCAAAATATGCATCTTCCCAATCTGAGCTTGAAAATTGCGAAGGATCGTCATCATACATGTTAAGAAAATGATCTGCACCAAATTCCGTTGTATAATCTATACCTGCATTTTCTAAGGCTATTTTAGCTAATTTGACGTAGTCTTCCTTATTCGTAATAAATGGGAATTTGTTCTCAACACTTTGAGTAGCAAAATATGAGTTATACTTTATTTGAAGATCTTGACCTTTATCGGTTGCTCCGCGATTGGTATTAATAATAATAACACCATTTGCAGCTCTCGAACCATATATTGCCGCCATTGATGCATCTTTCAATATATCCATAGACTCTATATCGCTAGGATTAACATAGGATATATCAGTGGGAACCCCATCAACAATATATAGCGGGTCATTATTGCCAAGAGTTGCTGTTCCTCGAATACTAATTCTTGGGCTTGCACCTGGTGCGCCGGTAGCATTTGTTACATTAACTCCGGCAGCAGCGCCTTGTAAGGCAGAACCAATTTGAGTAGTCGGAATTTTTTTAATTTCATCTGCAGAAATACTTGCTACAGATCCTGTAACTTCTCTTTTTTGTTGAACTCCGTATCCAACAACAACTATCTCTTCTCCTGCAATTATTCCCGAAACAAGTTCGAAATTTACTTCGGTACTTTTATTCGCCTCAACTACAACATTACCTATAACAACGTTATTGTATCCAACAAATTGAGCACGCAATGAATATGTTCCGGTTGGTACATTATTTATAGTAAAATTACCATTATCATCAGTTGCTGCTCCTAACTCGGTGTCAAGAACAATAACGTTTGCTCCAGGTAATGGAAGTCCGTCCTCATCCACAACCGTTCCTATAACTGTACCATTTTGCGCAAATATTGTCTGATAGACAAATAGGCAAAAGAATATTGTAAGAAATTTTCTCATGTTATTTCCTCATGGTTTAATTGGTGAATTAATGTTTGTTTCCCTAAAAATCTTAATTGTATTTTTTATTATTGCAACTGATGTGCCAAGATTTGTAAAATGATATTTTATCAATATCAGGCTACTTTTGAAATATGAATGTTTGAAATAGGCCTGATTTATAGATTAAATTGGATAAAACTAACATTCAGGGGAATTGATAAAAAAATAATTTATTCTTAATGTCAATTAGTTCACCCTTAACGACATTTTTGTCAGCTAATTTTTTATTCTATTAAGCAAACGAAATAAAAGTTAGTATTTCTCTATATTTTTAAAAAATCTATTTTACAATATTGGTACAGAACTTGCAATTAAGGAAGAACTATTAATTTCTTGGGTAAAAAATGAGATTCGTATTATCAGCTTTATTATTGTTTATAGTTTGTAATGTTTTCAGCCAGGTAACAAAGAACCGATGGGAGGATCATACCGTTTTCCAGATAAATAAGGAAGATCCACATTCATCAATGTTTCCTTTTACTACGGTAGAAAGCGCCTTACTCGGCAAGAAAGAATTGGCAGGTAATTTTAAATCGTTGAATGGAATTTGGAAATTTAATTGGGTTAAAAATCCCAATGATCGGCCAAGGAATTTTTACAAAAGGGATTTCGATCATTCCGGTTGGGATGATATTAAGGTTCCTAGTAATTGGGAAGTGGAAGGTTATGGTTACCCAATCTACTTAGATGAACGATATCCTTTCGAACCAAATTGGCCCGAGGTACCAAAAGAATATAACCCGGTTGGATCATATATTAGAAAGTTTGACCTCCCTGAAAACTGGCTAAATAGAGAAATATTTATTTATCTTGGAGCAGTAAAATCTGCAATGACTCTATGGATTAATGGGGAAGAGGTAGGTTATTCACAAGGATCAAAAACACCGGCCGAGTTTAATATTACAAAGTTTTTAAAGAAAGGACCTAACAAAATAGCACTTCAGATTTTCCGCTGGAGTGATGCAACCTATCTTGAAAGTCAAGATATGCTTAGGATATCGGGAATTGAAAGAGATGTATATTTATACTCAACAGCAAAAGTTCATACATTCGATTTTTTTGCCAAACCAAAATTAGACGAAAATTATTTGAACGGTCATTTGGATGTAGATGTTGAGCTAAAAAATTTTTCTAATAAAAATTGGAAAGACATTTCAGTAGAATTAAAACTATTAGATGATAAAAATAATTTTCAACAGCTCATTTCGGATGAAAGGACTATAAGTATAAGCAGCGGTAATAAAAATGAATTAACCTTTACTGCTAAAATAGAATCTCCAAGAAAATGGTCTGCAGAAATTCCGAATCTCTATACTTTAGTCATAATTCTTCGAAGCAATGAAGGAGATATATTAGAGGTAATTCAAGACAAAATAGGATTTAGAAATGTTGAAATTAAAAATGAGAATCTTCTTGTAAACGGAAAATATGTCTATATTAAAGGAGTTGATAGACATGAAACTCATCCGCAAACCGGTCATGTCGTAACCGAGAAAACTATGTTGAAAGATATTGAGTTGATGAAAAAACACAATATTAATGCAGTGAGATCAAGTCATTATCCTAACAATCCGCTTTGGTATGATTTAACTGATAAATATGGACTCTATGTAATTGATGAAGCTAACATTGAATCACACCCGTTAGCTATAGATGAAAAAACTCAAATAGGTGATGAAGAGAGCTGGATTCCTGCACATGTTGAAAGAACAAAACGAATGGTTGAGCGTGATAAAAACCATCCTTCCATTATTATTTGGTCTTTAGGAAATGAAGCGGGCCACGGAAGAGTTTTTGAGACTACGTACAAATGGATAAAAGAAAGAGATAATTCGCGTCCTGTTCAATATGAACCTGCTGAGATGGAATACTATACGGATATTTATTGTCCTATGTACTCAAGGCCGGAGAGACTAATTGAGTATGCAGAAAATAACCCAACAAAACCTTATATCATGATAGAGTACTGCCATGCAATGGGAAACTCGGTTGGCAATCTTCAGGATTATTGGGATATTATTGAAAAATATCCGTCTCTACAAGGTGGCTACATTTGGGATTGGGTCGATCAAGCTTTAGAATATGTTAATGAAAAAGGGATTGAGTATTGGGCTTATGGGCATGATTACCATCCTGATTTACCTACAGATGGAAATTTCCTAAATAATGGACTTGTCGATCCAAACCGGAACCCGCACCCGCATTTATATGAAGTAAAAAAGGTATATCAGCAAATAAAGTTTAATGCAATCAATATACTAAATGGTGAGTTTGAGATTCACAATAAATATGATTTCCAAACCCTGGAGGATTTTAATATTAACTGGGAAATATCTGAAGATGGAATAGTTATTACCTCGGACTCATTTGGAATAATTGATGTGCCCCCTGATTCAAAAAAAATAATTAAAATTAATTACCCGGAAATTGATACAAAGCCGGGCAGTGAATATTTTATTAAATTTAGTGTTGTTACAAATAAAAGTAATGATTTAATTCCGGTTGAATACGAATTAGCTTGGGATCAGTTCAAAATACCTTTTAATTATAAAAAGACTTTTGAAGATCCGAAAATAACCTCTGAAATTGAGTTTACAGAACAAAGTGAATATTTCATATTTAATGGAGAAAATTTTCTTATAAAAATGAATAAAAAAACCGGGATAATTGAGGAATATTCGTTCAATGGAAATCAATTATTTAATGAAGGTCCTCGATCCAATTTTTGGCGGGCTCCAACAGATAACGATCTTGGTAACGGTATGCATAATTGGGCAAGTGTTTGGAAAGAGGCCAGTACTTCTCAGAAATTAGTAAATATTGATGTTATCGAAAACACGGAAACAGAAGTTTTAATTAAAACTCAATATTATCTTAAACATGTTGAAGCTGAGTGTGAAATACTTTATACAATTTATGGGGATGGAGCTATAAAAGTTTCAAACTATTTTAATCCAACGAAAACTAATCTACCTAAACTTCCACGGTATGGTATGAAAATGGAACTGCCTTTTTCATTCAGCTATATGTCATGGTTTGGAAGAGGCCCGCATGAAACTTATTGGGATAGAAAAAGTTCAGGTATTATTTCTCAATATAAAGGGCGAGTCTGGGAACAATACCATGCTTATTCAAGACCACAGGAAACGGGAAATAAAACGGATGTAAGATGGGTTTCATTATTAGATAAAGACAATAGTGGAATTTTAGTAGTTGGAGATAGTTTGTTATCTGTAAGCGCCTGGAATTTTTCTATTGAAGATATTGACTATTCAGTTGCTGAAAAAGGTTCTGCATCAGCTTCAGGTTTAGTCCCTTTATCGGCCAAGCATGGCTCCGATATTGTCCCCAGAGATTTTGTATCACTAAATATTGATTATAAGCAAATGGGTGTTGGGGGAGATACCTCTTGGGGCAGAATGGTTCATGAAAAATATACCTTACCGGCTCAGCAGTATTCATATTCTTTCCTTATTTATCCAATAAGCGATGAGAAGAGTCTTGGCAAATTGGCAAATCAGCTAAAATTGAGAATGAAGAACTAAATTAACCATAATTATAAATTACAAAGGAACTAACTTGAATTTCGCGACTATTGATTATGTAATATTTGTAGCCTATATAATAGGTATTGTCTCTCTTGGATTATATGTCTCGAGGGAAAAGAAAGGACATGAGAAGGATTCGAAAGACTATTTTTTGGCCGGCAATAAACTAACATGGTGGGCAATAGGAGCTTCACTTATTGCCGCTAATATTTCTGCCGAGCAAATAATAGGCATGTCTGGTTCCGGGTTTGCCGGTGGCTTAGCAATTGCTTCATATGAGTGGATGGCAGCCATCGGACTTATTATTGTAGGTAAGTTCTTTCTCCCAATATTTATTGAGAAAAAAATATATACAATCCCGGAATACATTGAACATAGATATAATACTACCCTCAAAACAATATTAGCAATATTTTGGATATTTCTATTCATCTTTGTGAACTTAACAACAGTAATGTTTTTAGGAGCAAAAGCATTAGACACTATAATGGGAACTGGAGACGGCAGTTTACTTGTTCCGGCAATGATAGGTTTAGCTTTTGTAGCGGCAGCATATTCGCTTTACGGGGGACTTTCTGCTGTAGCTTGGACAGATGTAATTCAAGTAGTATTACTAGTTCTTGGTGGAATTATTACAACTGTAATAGCCCTTGACTATGTTACACCGGAGGGAGGAATCTTTGCCGGCCTCAGTCATATCTATGATAAAGCCGGTGATAAATTTCATATGATTCTTACAAAAGATAATCCTGAGTTTAGTAATCTACCCGGAATAGCAGTTTTAATTGGAGGAATGTGGGTAGCTAATTTGTATTACTGGGGATTTAATCAGTACATTATACAGAGGACTCTAGCAGCAAAGTCTTTACAAGAAGCACAAAAGGGAATAGCGTTTGCAGCATTTCTAAAACTAATCATCCCGCTAATTGTAGTTATTCCCGGTATAGTTGCTTTTGTAATGTATGCGCAACCTGAAGGAACTGCATTAATTGAAGGGGCAAAAGAGGCATTTACAAAAGCAAATGGAGATGTTAACTATGATAAAGCATATCCTTGGCTGATTAGCACATTTATTCCCACGGGATTAAAAGGAGTTGTTGTTGCAGCACTAACAGCAGCGATAATATCATCCTTGGCATCAATGCTAAATTCCACAGCGACGATATTTACAATGGATATTTATAAACCATACTTCGCCAAAAACGGATCCGAAAAGAAATTAGTTACAGTTGGAAGAATTACTGCAGCTGTATCATTAGTAATAGCATTGCTTATTGCTCCGTTCCTAAAAAGTTTACCTCAAGTATTTCAATACATTCAAGAATATACCGGATTAGTAAGCCCAGGAATATTAGCTGTTGCCATGCTTGGATTGTTTTGGAAGAAAGTAACGACAAGGGGAGCAATCTGGGGAGCAATATTATCAATTCCGGTTGCTTTGGTATTGAAGATGCCTATAATGGAATTACCATTTATGGATCAGATGATGTATACATTTATTATTACAATAGTGATTGTAGGTATGATTAGTTTATCATCAAATGATAATGTTGATGATCCCAAAGGCTTTAATCTAACTGCTAAATTATTTAGCACTGATAAGGCATTTAATATTGCATCATATTTGGTTTGCTTAATTCTTGCATTGCTTTATACAATATTTTGGTAGATAAGGATATTGCATATTTTATGACAACATTAAGCAATGAACCGCATCGTCGATACAATCCTTTAACGGGTGAGTGGGTGTTAGTTTCGCCTCACAGAACAAAGCGCCCGTGGCAGGGGAAAGAAGAGCCAATCGTAAATGTTAACAGACCTGGTTACGATGAAACTTGTTACCTTTGTCCCGGTAATGAAAGAGCTGGCGGAAAAACGAATCCTAAATATGATGATACATTTGTGTTTACAAATGACTTTGCGGCTCTATTACCAGATACAAATGCTTCAGAGAAATTTTCTGATCCCTTATTTAAAACAGAAGATGTTAAAGGAACAAGTAGAGTTATTTGTTTTTCTCCGAATCACGGCTTAACAATTCCTCGTATGGAAGTGCCAAATATCCTAAAAGTTGTAGAAGTTTGGGCAGATCAAATAGAGGAATTAGGAAAAACATATAAGTGGGTTCAAATTTTTGAAAATAAAGGCGATGTAATGGGATGTTCTAACCCTCATCCGCATGGCCAGGTTTGGGCCGGAACGTCATTACCCAATGAACCCAAAAAGGAAAATATAAAACAACTAGAATATTATAAAAAGAATGGCTCCTTTTTATTAATTGATTATTTTGAACGAGAGACAGCCATTAAGGAAAGAGTAGTAACCGAAAACGATGAATGGATTGTTATCGTCCCGTTTTGGGCAATTTGGCCGTTTGAAACTATACTTATCCCTAAACGTCACGTTCTTAGACTAAATGAACTTAACAACGTTGAAAAACAGTCACTTGCCGAAATCTTAAAAGCGTTCCTAACAAAATATGATAATTTATTTAATGTATCCTTTCCGTATACAATGGGTTGGCACGGTGCACCTTTCGGTAATGATGATTTTACTCATTGGCAATTGCATGCCCATTTTTATCCACCACTCTTAAGATCTGCAACAGTAAAGAAATTTATGGTTGGTTACGAAATGCTTTCGGAAGCTCAACGAGATATAACAGCTGAGCAGGCAGCAGAAAGATTAAGAAATGTATCTGACAAATTTGAGGAGATTGAAGAATAGTTATGGACCTTATCAATAATTTTTCAGAAATATTAAGAAAGATTTACGGAAATAATCAAACGGTTCAAAAAGCCAAATTGTTTCGTTATAATAATTTGATGAATAGATTCAGTGAGC
>Ga0209633_10000403_pt1 | contig 51377 bp, 51 predicted proteins | sample Cruoilmetagenom1_FD_187290 | JGI IMG/M metagenome (GOLD analysis project Ga0209633, IMG submission 187290) | Oil polluted marine microbial communities from Coal Oil Point, Santa Barbara, California, USA - Sample 1 (SPAdes) (version 2) | ecosystem: Environmental > Aquatic > Marine > Oil seeps ... | reverse complement strand
AAAGGAAAAACCAAATGATATAACAATAATGTTTTATTATGTCGCTTTAAAGTATGTTCACTCATATCTCAAAAATACGCTTTTTCAAAGCGTAATGAAAACCTAAGGTTTTCAAACTTTCCACTAAACCCCGAGGCAGAGCCTCGAGGAATTCTTTAGATTAAAATTGTTTTGCCCTACAACTATATGACTTATCAGAAAAAAAAGAAAAAAAAGATGATTTTTCATAACAAGCGTATTTTATTAAAAAACATATTTAGGAAAAGCACTTTATATTAAAATGCTCACTCAAATATATAAAAATATAATACATTGATTGTAAGTAGATTGCAAATTACTTTATTTATGTTTAAGAATTTAAAATTATTTATTGAAAAATGCACTTACTTTATCAAACACCAAATTAAAGCTTTCATTTACTAAGCTTTGGTTATCTTCCGTTAAAGGAAATGGATTTTCATGAGTATAATTATAATTAAAATCCAATAAATCTACTTTAATTTTTATAGCTCTAAATGCACCTTGTAGGGTGTTCATAACTTCAAATGGTGGAATTACAACATCTTTTTGTAAAGCTAAGGCATAAACTTGATTTTCAACTTTTTTAAATAAATTTTCTCTAAATTCTCTTTTTTTCTGATACTCGAGCATAGCATTAAAAACTTCTCCTTCAAAATGATCTTCTTCAATATAATGATGTAACAATTTATCTTTTTCTAAAAACTTATTAAAATGTTCCGCCAAATACGCATATAAGGCAATATTGGCCTCACTATCTAATATAAATTTTGAAACAGGAGAAATTCTATTAACAACTGCTCCGCTACAAAACAAACAAAGTTTAGTGTTGGTAAAATAGTTTTTGTAGTTAGATAGTTTTAAAATTTCAGCCAATAAACCTCCAATTGAATATGCAAAAATATTAAAGTTAAAATCTTTAGCTATTAATGGATGATTATCATTTTTACAATTTTCAATAAATTGAATTACATCATAATAGGTTTGCAACCCAGACCAAATCATTCGTTGTGGCATTGCATGTAATCGCATACTAATTGCCACATTTGATAACGATGAATTTACAACATTTGGAAACTTTAATTTACGCTGTTCACTTAACTGAAACATTTTTCTTTTTTCACTCCAACTTAAAGGAGCACGATCCATATGAAATGCTATAGGAAAAAACACGATTGCACTATTTGTTTGTTCGCTAATTGCTTTGCCCCAAGGTAAATATTTTTCCCAGTTTTTTTCGTTTAAGCCATGAAATAAAAAGGTTACTTTTTTTATTTTTTTAGTACCCGCCGGTTTTAAAATATAATAACTAAACTGTTGATTTTCTTTAACAAATACATCTTTAATATGCACACCAGATTCAATAGTTCCTATATCATTAAAATAAGAAATGGTATCCTCAAAGGGTAGTTGATGTTTTTCGCAAAAATAACTTTTATTGCCAGGCAATAAGTTATGTGAATTTGAAGTAAAAGGAAGTTTATGAATTTCAATTTCATCAACTTTAATTTTGGGTTGATTAGCAGTTAACCCTTTTTTAAACTTGATATAGCAATTTTGATAATCCATAATTCCAGAATTATTTAAGATTTTATTAAATAGTTTACAACGAATTTAAAAAAGAACTATTGTAAAGTTATGCATCTTATTTGTAAGGTGTTTTTAAAATGAAAAAATAGAACAACTATTCTACCTTTTCAATTACATGGTTAAAAATTTTATTTTCTTTAGGAATAAATCCTTTTAAAATTAAAACCATCCCAAAAATCATAAGCAAAACCCCTATGGTTCGCTTAATTTTATAGGCAACTCTGGGTGTTAATTTCTTTTTAAGTTGTTTTGCTAATAGAATTTTTCCAATATCGGTAACTAAATAACTGCTTACAATTATACTAAAATAGTTAAATATTTTAGTAGGATTCATTTGTAAATTAGCACCGATCACTACAATCATTCCTAACCAAAAAGCCAATACACCAACGTTAATAAAATTTAGTAAAAACCCTTTTAAAAAAAGTTTAAGGTAGTTTGATTTTACAGGTAAATTTATCGTATTGTCATTAGCTAATTTTTTTTGACTTTTGTCTAAATAAATAATTAAACCATATACTATTAAAATTAAACCACCAATATAAAACAGACGAGGATCGTCTTTTATTTGTTCTAATAAGCTTCTACTACCATAATAAGCAATTAAAATAAAAGAGATGTCACCTAAAATAACGCCTAAATCAAAAACAAAAGCGGCTCTAAACCCTTTAATTATACTAGTTTGAATAAGCATAAAAAAAACAGGTCCAATCATAAAAGATAAGAAGAAACCTATAAGTACCGCGTCTTTAATTTCGTAGAATGTCATAAATATAATTAAAAGTGAAAAATACTATTTAATTGCTAAACATCGTCATAATCAATGGTTATTTTTTTGCTGATTGGATGTGCTTGACAAGTTAAAACATACCCTTCGTTAATTTCAGTATCGGTTAAAATAGTATTTTTTATCATGGTAGCACTTCCTTCGGTAATTTTTGCCATACAACTACTGCAAATTCCACCTTGACAAGAATATGGAGCATCAATTCCTTCTTTTAAAGCAGCGGTTAAAATCGTAGATTTTGAATCCATGGTAAAGGTGGTTTCTTCATCATCAACTAGTATTGTAACTTCACAGCTTCCTTCAAACCTTTTTGTGTTTTGATTTTTAGCAACTGTTGGCGTAGTAAATAATTCGAAATGAATATTATTTTCTTTTAAACCATTAGTTAATAAAATAGTTTTAGCATCCTCAATCATAGTTTCTGGTCCACATAAATAAGCAGTGTCAAAAACCCGTTCTTTAAATTTATTTTTTAAAACATAATTTAAATTCCCTTCATCAATTCTCCCAAACAACGCATTTAGCTGTTGCGCTCTACTATAAACATATTGCACAAAAAACTGATTAGCATATTGATTTTGAAGTTGTTCTAGTTCGTTTTTAAAAATAGTATCCGCCAAAGTTCTGTTTCCATAAACTAGCGTAAAGGTACTGTTTGGCTCTTCAGTTAATACTGCTTTAATCATAGCCATAATCGGTGTAATACCACTTCCTGCAGCAATTCCTAAATAATTTGTAGTATTATTTTTTAAAGTATCTAATATAAACTTTCCTTCAGGTTTTGAAACTTCTAATACATCACCTTCTTTTAAATTTGTACAAGCAAAAACTGAAAAAGTACCATTGCTTACGGCTTTAACAGCAATTCTTAATTCATCACTATTTGGTGAAGAGCAAATAGAATACGCTCTTCTGATTTCATTACCATTAATTTCTTTTTTAATAGTAACATATTGACCTGCAATAAATTTAAATTCTTCTTTTAAAAGTGAGGGAAATTCAAATAAAATCGATACTGCATTTTCAGTTTCCTTTTTTATTTCCTTTATAGTGAGCTTATGAAATTTAGACATTATAACATTTTTGAAGTACAAAAATAAACAAACTAGCTGTGAAAATTTAAAAAATTAGCGTATTTACTTGTAACAAAATTTATTAAATTTACACTCATAAATTGCAAATTATCACTTAATCTAACCTAAAAATGATTCAAAAATTTTTAAGCCTAGAATGGAAACAGTTTTTTAGAGCTTCCTATTTTCAAAAAGGAATTGTCATAAAAATTCTATTAATATTTGCAGTTCTTTATTTTGGTGGTATTGCTTTAGTTTTAGGAACAAGTTTATATTTCATCTTAAAAAAATCAATTCCAGAATCTGATCCCATTGTTATTGTAAACAACTTTTTAATTTATTGGTTTTTATTCGATTTGGTATTGCGATTTTTTATGCAGCAACTACCGGTAATGAACATTAAACCCTTAATGACAATCCCAATTAAAAAAAAGAGCATCATTCATTATTTATTAGGTAAAACAGCTATTTCGTTTTTCAACTTTTTACCATTGTTCATGTTTTTGCCTTTTAGTTTGGTACTACTCATTAAAAACTATCCGCCGTCACACGTAATTGCTTGGTTTTTTGGCATGATGTTTTTAACGTTTTCCGTTAATTTCACTAATTTTTTAGTAAATAAAATCAATGCGGTTTTTTATGGACTACTTTCTATTTTAATACTTTTTATAGCGCTTGAATATTTTAATATTTTTCAAATTTCAAAACCAATTGGAGTAGCATTTAACGCATTGTATAATCACCCAATATTAATACTAATTCCTGCGTTGTTATTAGTAGCGATGTATTATGTGAATTTCAGCTATATAAAAAGCGATTTATATGTAGACGGAAAAGTTTCAAAACAAATTAAAGAAGTAAAAACTACCGATTTATCTTGGATGAATAGATTTGGAAGTATCGCTCCTTTTTTAAAAAACGATGTAAAATTAATTTGGAGGAATGCACGACCAAGACAAGTTGTTATGATGGCATTTCTATTTTTATTTTACGGACTAATATTTTACACACAACCAACATATCAAAAAAATCCTGCTATTTTAGCTTTTGCATCAATGTTTGTAACGGGTGGCTTTTTATTGTCTTTTGGTCAGTTGGTTCCTTCTTGGGATAGTGAATATTACAAACTATTAATGAGCCAGAATATTCCGTATAAAAAATATTTAGAATCTAAATGGTATTTAATGATTGTTGCAGTTGCACTTTCCTTTATTTTAAGTACACCTTATTTATATTTTGGATGGAAAATTTTTGGAATGATTACTGCTGGAGCACTTTTTAATATTGGTCTAAACTCTTTTATCACGCTGTTTGGTGGTGCGCTAAACAGAGTTCCTATAGAGCTAAATGTAAAAGCAAAAGCATTTAGTAATACTAACGGATTTAATCCAACGCAAATGCTAATTGCTTTACCCAAATTAGCTTTACCCATGCTGTTGTTTTATATTCCTTATAAATTATTCAGTTTTAATATCGGAATTTTGGCACTTGGTTTAAGCGGTGTTTTAGGAATTGTTTTTAGAAATTTCTTTTTAAATAAAATTGAAAACCTTTATCAAAAAGGGAAATATAAAACCATTGCAGCATATAACGAAAAAAAATAATCAACTTCAAAAAAATAGCAAAAAATGATATCAGTAACTAATTTATCTAAAAAATATAATAACGTTCAAGTTTTAAATATTGAAGAATTAATTATTCCAGAAGGGCAAACTTTTGGTTTGGTTGGTAATAACGGAGCTGGAAAAACGACATTTTTTAATTTAATACTCGATTTAATAAGTCCAACTACCGGATTTATAACGAATAAAAATATTCAAGTAAATAAAAGTGAGGATTGGAAACCTTTTACTTCTGCATTTATTGATGAAAGTTTTTTAATTGGTTATTTAACTCCCGAAGAATATTTTTATTTTATTGGAGAATTACGCGGATTAAACAAAGCAGACATTAATTCTTTTTTACAACAGTTTAAAGAAATTTTTAACGATGAAATTTTAGGTAAGAAAAAATATTTGAGAGATTTATCAAAAGGAAATCAAAAAAAGGCTGGGATAGTTTCAGCTTTAATTGGCAATCCGGAAGTAATTGTGTTAGACGAACCTTTCGCAAATTTAGATCCAACTACACAAATTCGTCTAAAAAAAATGCTTAAAAATTTAACACAAAGCAGCAATTCAACCGTACTAATTTCAAGTCACGATTTAGGTCACGTAACCGAAGTTTGTGACCGAATTGTAGTATTAGATAAAGGAGATGTGGTTAAAGATATTGAAACATCAACAGAAACTTTAAAAGAATTAGAAGCCTATTTTTCAGTATAAATACTTAAAAAACACTTAATTTTGTATTTTTACATTCCTTTAACAATAAATCAGGTAATTAATAAGTTAAAGGGCTAAACAAGTTAGTATTGAAAACCAGCTTTAAAATAACTTCATTTTTACTTGTAATTTTAGTTGTAGTAAGTTGTTCAACTAAAAAAGATGCTTTTTTAAACAGAACGTATCATGCTGTTGCAACAAAATACAATGTGTTGTATAATGGTAAGGTTGCTTTACAAAAAGGATTAATGGAACTAAACCAAAATTATAAAGATAATTATTGGAAAACGTTACCCATTGAGCCTTTAAAAGTAAATAAACTTGCTATGCCTGGAATGAAATTAGATGCAGATGCTTCTCCTAAAGAATTTGATAAAGCCGAAGAAAAAGCAGTAAAAGCCGTGCAAAAACACTCTATGTTAATTGCAAGACAAGAACACAATAATCAAATTGATGATGCTTATTTATTATTAGGTAAAGCTCGTTATTATTCTAAACGATTTGTACCTGCTTTAGAAGCTTTTAATTTTGTATTGTTAAATTATCCAAATGCTAATTTAATTAACGAAACCAAAATTTGGCAAGCAAAAACTTTAGTTAGATTACAAAATCCTGAACAGGCTATTGAAAATTTAAAAATGTTATTTAAGTATAAAGATTTAAAAGATAATATTAAAGAAGATGCACATACTGCCCTGGCTATGTCTTATGTTGCCACAGATAGTTTGCAACAAGAAATACTTCATTTAAATAAAGCGGTTGAAACAGAATATAATAAAGATCAAACAGCAAGAAACTTGTTTATATTAGGACAATTATATCAACAAAAAAAAGAAATAGATTCTTCTAATATTGCTTTTCAAAAGTTACTTGATTTTAAAAAAGCGCCATATAAATACAAAATACATGCAGCCATAGAAAAGGCAAAAAATGCTACAACGAAAGAAGAAAAAACGCTTGCAATTAAAAACTTAAAAAAGCGAATTAAAGATAGAGACAATCGTCCGTATTTAGATGCCTTATACTATCAACTTGGAAATTTACAGCTGACAAGCAGCGATTCCATTGCTGCAATTAGTTTTAAAAAATCTTTGACAAATAGTAAAAATCCTGATTTTCAAAAAGAGTTGGCTTATCAGGCTTTAGGAACTATTTATTTTAACAAAGCTAATTATGTAACCGCTGGAGCATATTACGATAGCATTTTAGCCATCACAAAAAACACAAATACAAAAAGAATTAGACACATTAAACGTAGGCGAACTAATTTAAATGAAGTTATTTCGTATGAAAACATTGCAAAAAAAACCGACAGTATTTTAAGTATTGTTGCTATGAGCAAACAAGAACAATCTGATTTTTATACTAATTATATAAATAAATTAAAAAAGGCTGAAGAACAACAGCAACAAAAAATAAACACAGGTAATGCCATGTTTGCAAATGGAGAAGATACTTCTAAAAATGGATTGGATAATTCTGGAAAATGGTACTTTTATAATACTCAAACCGTAGGCTTTGGATTGCAAGAATTTAAAAAAATATGGGGTAACCGACCTTTAGAAGATAATTGGAGGCTAAGTGATAAAACTCAAATAACAGTAGCATCTATTAAAATTCCTGACAATAATGCAAACAAAGAAACCGATATATCCCAAAAATATGAAGTTTCGTATTATTTAGATAAAATACCAACTACAAAAAAACAAATAGATAGTATAAAAATTGAAAGGAATACTGCCTACTATAAATTAGGATTAATTTATAAAGAACAATTTAATGAGTATGCATTAGCTGCAAATAAATTAGAAAAATTACTCACCTTTAACCCTTCTACTGATTTAGAATTACCTGCAAAATTTCATTTATATAAAATTTATGAAAAACTAAAAAGTAATAAAGCTAATTTGTATAAAAATGATATTATAACTGATTTTCCTACTTCAAAATATGCCAAACTAATTATTAATCCAAAATTGGTGTTGGCTGAAAAAGATGAAAATTCCCCTGAAAAAATTTACGAAAAATTATACTATCAATATAAAGATGAAGATTACGAGGCTGTAATTAAAAAAGCCGATTCTTCCATAAGTCTATACGAAGGACAAGCAATTGTTCCTAAATTTGAATTATTAAAAGCGTATGCTATTGGTAAAAAAGATGGTTTACAAGCTTTTAAAGAAGCGTTAAATTTTGTTGCTATGAATTACCCAAATACCAATGAAGGTAAAAAAGCCTTTGAAATGGTAAATAAACTAAAAGCAAAATTATAGCAAACCCTTATAAAATTTTAAAGATGTTTTCAGAAAAAAAAGAAAAAATAGCCCAAACCACCGAAAGAAATGTAATAAGCAAAAATACTTCTATAAAAGGAGATATTATTTCAGAAGGTGATTTTAGAGTAGAAGGTCACGTTGAAGGAACTATTGAAACCGCTGGACGCGTAGTTATAGGTAAATCAGGAAGTGTTAAAGGTAAAGTAACCTGTAATAACGCCGATATTGATGGTGAGTTTTCGGGAGAATTAATAGTGAGTAATTTACTAACCTTAAAAGCTACAGCACAAATTTCTGGCGAGGTAATTATAAGTAAATTATCTGTTGAACCTGGAGCTGAATTTAATGCTGCTTGTGCTATGAAAGGTTCTGTTAAGGAATTAAAAAATGAAAAATCAACCAAAGAAAAAACAGCTTAATAAATATTTGCAATTAACTGGCGTTGTTTTTCAAATGGGTGTTACTATTTATGCCGGGGCTTATATTGGTAAAAAATTAGATGCTCATTTTAATCCTTCAAAAAAAACATTTACATTAATAGGTACGTTATTGGCCTTGTTAATATCGCTTTATAACGTTTTAAATCAGCTAAAAAGAATTAATGAAACTAAAGAATAATCTGGCAATTACATTTAGCATAAAACTATTATTATCTATTTCTATATTATTTATAATTCACATAGAAATATTAAACATCTTAAAATTTCCAATGTTTGATAATAAAATAGTGCTTTCATATGTTGTTAATTTTTTAATGGCTTCAGTAATTTTCACATTACTTTATTCGCTAAAAAATAAATTTGAAAGTTTAATCGGTTTTTTTTACTTAGGAGGAAGTTTTTTAAAGTTTGCAGTATTTTTCTTGCTACTCTATCCTTTCTTTAGACAAGATAATCAAATTACAAAACCTGAAATATTTTCATTTTTAGCACCCTATTTTTTATGTTTAATTATGGAAACTTACGCTTTAGTTAAATTAATGAATTACAATGAATAACGTTGATAAAAAACTTAACTATTAATTGAGCAAGTGCCGTCTAAAAATATTTTTTGGTTTCTAATTTAAAAACATATATTTGCAAAATATTTATAGGCAACACTACTTAAAAAGTGATATGAATAAAAGAAACTTGGTAAAGACCCTTACATTACTATTTTTAGTAATTACATTTTCAGTAAATGCACAACATGAGTCGACTACAAATACTCATGAAGAACAAATATCTTCCGAAAAAGATTATAAAACACAAATAAAAGAAGAAATAAAACATCACGTTAAAGATTCTTATTATTTTGATTTTAATTCGAATTCTGAAACAGGTGAGTATAATGGTTTTTCATTACCCGTAATTTTATACGATAACGGTTTCCACATTTTTATGTCTTCTAAATTTCATCACGGAGAAGAAGTTGCAGAAATAGGCGGAAATTACTATAAATTGTTTCATAATAAAATTTATAAAACAGATGCTACTGGAGTGTTATCTTTTGATGAGCACCAACATCCTACTAATATAAAGCCCTTAGATTTTTCAATTACTAAAACGGTTATTGGTATTATTATAGTTTCATTACTTGTGTTTTTATTATTTCTAAGTTTAGCTAAATCTTATGCTAAAAACGGAGCAATACCAAAAGGGATTGGTCGCTTTTTTGAACCCTTAGTAATTTATATTAGAGATGAAATTGCTATCCCAAGTATAGGGCATAAACATTATAAAAAATACATGCCTTTTTTGTTAACGGTTTTCTTTTTTGTGTGGTTTTCAAATTTAATAGGTATTACACCTTTTGGTTTAAATGTTACCGGAAATTTAGCAGTAACAGCAGCATTAGCATTTTTAACCTTTTTAATCACACAGTTTACCTCTAAAGCAAATTATTGGAAACATATATTTTGGATGCCAGGAGTGCCATGGCCTATGAAAATTGTATTAGCACCAATTGAATTGCTAGGCGTTTTTATTAAACCTTTTGCATTGATGTTGCGTTTATTTGCAAATATCTTTGCAGGTCATATGGTAATTTATAGTTTATTAGGTTTAATTTTTATATTTCATAGTTTTATAGGAGGAAGTTTAAGTTTTGGTTTAGCATTAGTAATTTCAGTTTTAGAATTATTAGTAGCTATTTTGCAAGCATATATATTTACTATGTTATCAGCATTGTACTTTGGGATGGCATCTGAAGAACATGAGTTGGAACATAATGAATAATTTTAAAATAGAATGTTTAATTAATTAATTAATATATATATTATGGGACAAATTCCAGTAATGGTAGGTGCAGGTTTAATTGTAATTGGAGCAGGTATTGGTATTGGTAGAATCGGTGGTTCTGCAATGGATGCTATTGCTCGTCAACCTGAAGCATATGGAAAAATTCAAACCGCAATGTTAATTGCAGCAGCCCTTGTTGAGGGTATTGCTTTTGCAGCTTTATTTGCAGTTTAATTTTAAAAAACAAAGGCTATAACGGTTGGTTATAGCCTTTGTTTCAATTTTAAAAAAACTTTTTAATTAAATTATGGAAAAATTAATAAATCTATTTTCTTACGGATTGTTTTTTTGGCAAATATTATTGTTTATAGTTTTATTACTATTGCTTAAAAAATTTGCTTGGAAACCCATTTTAAATGCCATTGATGAGCGGGAAGAAGGTATTAAAAATGCTTTAGATGAAGCAGAGAATGCGCGTAAAGAAATGCAAAACCTTACAGCAGATAACGAACGAATTTTAAAAGAAGCACGTATACAACGTGATAGCCTTTTAAAAGAAGCTCGAGAAATGAAAGAAAGCATGATTACTGAAGCTAAAAGTGAGGCGCAACAACAAGCTCAAAAAGTAATTGATCAAGCCAAAACAAGCATTGAAGCTGAAAAACAAGCTGCTATTGTAGATATAAAAAATCAGGTTGCAGAACTATCTATTGGTATTGCAGAAAAAGTAGTTAAAGGCGAATTAGCTGATAAAAACAAGCAAGTAAAACTTGTTGAAGAAATGTTAAAAGAAATAACGATACGTTAATTTATAACTAATGAGTGGAACTAAAGCAGCTTTAAGATACGCAAAAGCAATTTTAAATTTTGCCGTTGAACAACACAAAGAAGATAACGTTAATGATGATATGTTGTTAATTGTAAATACTTTAGAAGAAAATAAAGATTTACAGTTAATGCTTAACAATCCTATTTTAAAAACCAATTTAAAAAAGGATACTTTAAAAGCCATATTTTCTTCAAGCGCATCTTCTTTAACCATAAGTTTAATTAATCTTTTAATAGATAATAACCGATTGTCTATTTTAAATGAAGTTGCTAAAAAATACACTATTATTTTTGATGAACTTAAAGGAAAAGAAATTGCAAAAATAACTACCGCAATTCCTTTAAACTCAGCGTTAAATAATCAAGTTTTAGATAAAGTAAAAGAAATTACAGGTAAACAAGCTAGTATTGAAAATATTATTAATCCAAACATCATAGGCGGATTTATACTTCGCATAGGCGATATTCAATACGATGCAAGTATTGCAAACAAATTACAAAGTTTAAAAAGACAATTTGAAAATTGAAATAATTTCAAATTTATAAAAGAATAAAGGTTTAAAATAAATAAAAAATGGCATCAATAAAACCAGCTGAAGTTTCAGCGATTTTAAAACAACAATTAGCAGGATTTGATTCTTCAGCATCGTTAGATGAAGTTGGAACTGTTTTGCAAATAGGTGACGGTATTGCTCGTGCTTATGGATTAGCTAATGTAGAATATGGCGAATTGGTAGAATTTGAAGGTGGATTAGAAGGTATTGTATTGAATTTAGAAGAAGACAATGTTGGTATTGTACTTTTAGGGCATTCAAAAAATATTAAAGAAGGATCCATTGTAAAAAGAACCAAAAGAATAGCTTCACTTAATATTGGAGAAGGAATTGTTGGGCGTGTAGTGGATACCTTAGGAAATCCAATTGATGGTAAAGGACCTATTTCCGGTGAAACTGTTGAAATGCCATTAGAGCGTAAAGCACCAGGTGTAATTTTCAGAGAGCCAGTAACTGAACCACTGCAAACAGGTATTAAAGCAATTGACGCTATGATTCCTATTGGAAGAGGACAAAGAGAGCTTATTATTGGCGACCGTCAAACAGGTAAATCTACCGTTGCTATTGATACCATTATCAATCAAAAAGAATTTTACGATGCTGGTGAACCAGTATATTGTATATATGTAGCTATTGGTCAAAAAGGATCGACTGTTGCTGCAATTACTAATTTATTAGAAGAAAAAGGAGCTTTAGCTTATACTACTATTGTTGCTGCTAATGCGTCAGATTCAGCGCCAATGCAAGTATATGCTCCGTTTGCAGGTGCTGCAATTGGTGAATATTTTAGAGATTTAGGACACTCTGCATTAATTGTTTATGATGATTTATCTAAACAAGCGGTAGCCTATCGTGAAATTTCTTTATTGTTACGTCGTCCACCAGGGCGTGAAGCATACCCAGGAGATGTTTTCTATTTACACTCTCGTTTATTAGAGCGTGCAGCAAAAATTATTAATGATGATACTATTGCTGCTCAAATGAATGATGTTCCTAGTGTATTAAAAGGAAAAGTAAAAGGAGGAGGTTCTTTAACTGCTTTACCAATTATTGAAACCCAAGCAGGTGATGTTTCTGCATATATTCCAACCAATGTAATTTCAATTACTGATGGTCAAATTTTCTTAGAATCTGATTTATTCAACTCAGGAGTTAGACCTGCTATTAACGTAGGTATTTCTGTATCTCGTGTTGGTGGGAATGCACAAATTAAATCTATGAAAAAAGTAGCTGGTACTTTAAAATTAGACCAAGCTCAATATAGAGAATTAGAAGCATTTGCAAAATTTGGTTCCGATTTAGATGCTGCTACTATGAATGTAATTGAAAAAGGAAAACGAAATGTTGAGATTTTAAAACAAAATCAAGCTAATCCTTTTACGGTAGAAGATCAAATAGCTATTATTTATGCAGGTTCAAAAAACTTGTTAAAAAATGTTCCTGTAGAAAAAGTTAAAGAATTTGAAAAAGATTATATTGAATATCTTAACGCTAAACACAGAGATACATTGAATACATTAAAATCAGGAAAATTAACAGACGAAGTAATAGATGTTTTAACCAATGCCACAAATGAAATTTCGGCAAAATATGTATAAAATCCCCTCCTAACCTCCCCAAAAGGGAGGGAAAAGGATTTATTAATATAAACAAAAAATAGTCCTTTCCTTTGGAAAGGATTTAGGATAGGAAAATGGCAAACTTAAAAGAAATACGAAACAGAATTACCTCTATTGGTTCAACTATGCAAATTACCAGTGCTATGAAAATGGTATCGGCAGCAAAGTTGAAAAAAGCACAAGATGCTATTACTAAAATGAAGCCGTATGCTAATAAGCTAACCGAACTTTTACAAGGTTTAAGCGCATCATTAGATAGTGAAACAGGAGGAGTTTTTTCAGAACAACGAGAAATTTCAAAAGTTTTATTAGTCGTTATAAATTCAAATAGAGGATTATGTGGTGGTTTCAATGCAAATATTGTTAAAGAAGCAGAACATTTAATTGAAAATATTTATCAAAATAAACAAGTTGATATATTGACTATTGGTAAAAAAGGGAATGATCTTCTTAAAAAAACGCATACTATAATTGATAATAAAAGTGATGTATTTGATGAGTTGACTTTTGAAAATGTGGCCATTATTGCAGAAAACATCATGCAATTATTTGCAAAAGGTAGTTATGATAAAGTACAATTGGTATATAATCAATTTAAAAATGCTGCTACTCAAATTCCTACAATTGAAGACTATTTACCAATTAAACCTGAAGCGGGAAGTGATGCTAAATCTAATTTAGATTTTATTTTTGAACCATCAAAAGCTGAAATAGTATTAGAATTAATACCAAAATCATTAAAAACACAACTTTATAAAGCTATTAGAGATTCCTTTGCTGCTGAGCATGGAGCACGTATGACAGCAATGCATAAAGCCACGGATAATGCAACAGAATTACGCGATGATTTATTATTAATGTATAATAAAGCTCGTCAAGCTGCAATTACTAATGAAATTTTAGAAATTGTTGGTGGTGCAGAGGCACTTAATAATTAAACGGAACGATATAGTGTAGTCAAATTTATATCTTTAAAAGAGGTTGTCTGAAAAGTGTCATTCTGAATGATAATGAAGAATCTCTTGGTAATCAAATCATTGATATTTAGATAAATAAAATTTTTCGACTGCGCTCAAAATGACAGTTGAAAAATTTTTCAGACAGCCTTTTTTGTATTTTGGTATATATTTTGCTATTAAATTATTAAATAATTCTAACTATGAAAACCCTTAAATTTATACTCGTTTTTACAGTTACTTCTACTTTGTTTTTTTGTTGTGGCGCATCAAAGGATAAACCAATGCATAAATTTCAAAAAAATCCTCCTTTTAAAATCGTAAATGCAGTGGTTACAAACTGGGTAGGTGGTAAACCTGGAGTTAGAGGATTAAAAGTTGCAATAAGTATTGACAATAAAAATATTAAATTAGATAGTCTTTATTTTCGAAATAGAAAAACGGCTTTGAAATTGTTAGCTAATTCAAATCCATCTATGTATATCGGAGTTTTTATTACTTCAAAAGGTATAAACGATTATATTTTACATAAAGATGTTACTAAAGAATTTGGCAATACACCAAGATTGTTTCAAGAAAAAATACCATTTAATCTAAAAAATAACGAAGCCGTTGTAAGCTATCAATTTCAAACAAAAAATTACTTTTACAAAATAACTAATGTAAAAGAAGTTCATTAACTAACTATATTTTAACAATTTACATATCTGAATATTATTAATCATTTTTTTGGCACGGAAATTGAAATTTACAATACTGTAACCAAAAATAAAAAAGTATGAAAACTTTAAAATTACTTTTTACAGTTGTAATAACAAGTATCGTTGTTTCTTCTTGCAGTATTGTTGTAGATGATATAAATAATCCAAACTATGTTTCTCTTGAAGAAGTAGTTTCTTCGTACGATTTATGGTATATCGATTATAATAAAACTACTGGTCAAGGTGATGTCCCATTTTTATCAAAAGCGTTTACTATTTCTTTTTTAAACGGTAAATTATATGCTAATAACAATTTAGTTGGTATTGGTTCTGCTGGAAATGGCTATGGCATACAGATTGGAAATTATAATACTTATAATGGAAGTTTAGAAGTAAATCATAGTTTAGATGGTTATTTTAATTTTGAAGTGATACAACTTTCTAACAATCAAATAAAACTAGTAGATAATTTTGATAATGTAACTTATTATTTAGAAGGATATCAAAAAAATAGCTTTGATTATGATCAAATATTCTATGATAATATTGAGTATTTTTTACAAGAATACAATGCTTGGGAAAAGACAAATGTAAGTGATACAGGTACAGTAAATGCTTTTGATAATGAAAATTATTTACAATTTACGCCTGAAAACAATACCACCTTTTATTCTTCACAAGATGAAGTTGGCACAAATATTGATAATTTATTATGGGATTATGTAGGTAATTATGCTGTTGCAGATGTTCAAGGGTATGATAATCTAAAAATTTTAACATTAGATTATGATTCTGGAGATACGGAAGAGTTTGAGTTAACCGTTATAAATGATGAAACCATAAGTTTATATCATATTAATTCTGGAACAACTTATGAATTTACAGGCAGAGGATATATTCAGTATTTAAAATCTAGTAAAACCAAAAATACTGTAAGTAATGATGGTAGAAAACGTACTAAAATAAAAAGAGAAACAAAAATAAGAAGACATTTAAAATAAAGTTTGGTTAGTTGATTTTTGGTTGGTTATTTTTAATAACCAATTGATGAAAACCACTCCTTAACAGGAGTGGTTTTTTTGTACCTTTATTCCCCTAAACTTAAATATAAATAATAATGCCTATTAAAATCGCTTTTATAACAGGAGCAACTTCAGGAATTGGGAAAGAAACCGCTAAAATTTTCGCTAAAAATAATATCAACTTAGTTTTGTGCGGTCGTAGAAAAGAAAGATTAGATTCATTAAAAGAAGAGTTAGGTAAACAAACAAAAGTAACTACGCTACAATTTGATGTACGAAATAAAAAGGAAGTTTTTAATGCTGTTAAATCATTACCTAAAGAATTTCAACAAATAGATATTTTAGTAAATAATGCCGGAAATGCTCATGGTTTAAGTACCATTCAAGATGGGAATTTAGACGATTGGGATGCTATGATAGATGGCAATGTAAAAGGTTTGTTGTATGTTACAAAAGCTATACTTCCAGTAATGGTAGCAAAAAACGATGGATTTATCATAAATATAGGCTCTATAGCGGGCAAAGAAGTGTATCCTAACGGAAATGTATATTGCGCCTCAAAGTTTGCTGTGAACGCTTTAAATAAGGCTATGAGAATTGATTTAAATAAACACAATATTAGAGTTTGTGCTATTCATCCTGGAGCTGTAGAAACCGAATTTTCTGAAGTTCGTTTTAAAGGAGATAAAAAACGAGCTAAAAATGTGTATTCAGGGTTTAAAGCATTGCAACCTAAAGATATTGCAGATATTATTTATTTTGTAATTAGTAGACCTTATCATGTTAATATTGAAGATTTAATTGTGTATCCAACGGCTCAGGCAAGTGCTACAATTTTAAATAAAGACTAAGTGAAATGATTAACAAACGGCTTTTAATAAAAAATTTGTTAGCTCAAGCAGATGAAAATAGTTTTTATGATAAAAAACAAAAAATTTCATTAGATTCTAAAGAAGGAAAAGCTAAGTTTTTAAAGCATGTTTGTGCGCTGTCTAATTCAAACCCTGAAAATAATTCGTACTTAATAATTGGAATTGAAGATGAAACGAATAAAATTAAAGGTGTTGATTTTTTTGACGATAGTAAAATTCAGAATTTAATAAACTCCTATTTTCAAAATCCACCTAAAGTTAATTATGAAAATATAGCTTTTCCAAAATTGCCACGTCATAAAGTAGTTGGTTTGGTTACTATTTACCCAATTAATGAAGTGACTTTTTTAAAAAAAACGATTTGGAAATATGTAAAAGGATTAGTGTTTTTTAGAAGAGGAAGCAACTCAATGTCCACTTTAGGAAAATTTGAACTAAAAAGTACCAATAAAAAAGCTGTTGAATCCATTGAAAAAAATGCGAATAATAATATTCAATTAACGTTAGATGGTGTTTTTAATTTTTTTAACAGGCATGATAAAGAATACAATCCAAGATATAAAGTTTTTAATGAGCAATTTGTGTTATGCTGGGCCGGAAAGCAAAAAAAAATAGATGATAAATTATTTTATTCAAGAGTAGATATTGAGCTTATTAATGAACAAGTTCGTTTATTTTATTCTGCTTTAGATGAAGTTAAAATTGAAATCAACCATCGATCATTTATTATTACCGAATATATTTATTTACAATTAAAAGAAGTGTTTGATTATTATCCGCTTGAAAAACAAATCATTCATTTTAAAGAAAACGGAAAATTAAACATTGTTAGTGAATTGTTATTCAACCCTCCACAATTTGATAAAGTTGAGTTGCTTCATCTTTTTAATAGTTGTAATACCTTATTAAATAAACTTAAAAAGAAAACAACTTTAACAAAAAAAGATAAATTTGAATTAGATGAATTGCCTACCAATTATTTGATTTGCATTTTAAATAACATTCCAAATGCATACAAAAAACTCAATGAATTGGCTCCTTTTTTAAAAAGGAGAAATGATAAATCTGCATATATAAAATATAAAGAAGCTCATAGAATTTTGCGAAAAATTAAATACCAATAAAATGGATGAAGATATTGAGTCATTCAAATCTGTGATTTTTTAAATTGTTTAACAATTCGTATTGGCTGTTTTTCATTAATTTTAAAACCCTTTCTTCGGCATATTTTGAATTTTTTCTTTGGTGCGATTTATTTTATTTCCCTTTTTGCCCGAATTAAATTGAAATTTTAATTTGAACCAAATCGGGAACCCCGACATTTTTATTTTTCCTTCGGAATACCTATAAAAATCTTTCGCTTCAATTTCATTACCCTGATAAGTAAATGATTTTGTAAAAGGAACTGCACTTACAACTCCAATTTTTAATTTCCGCTTAAAAGTTTTTTCGAGTGAAATAAAATAGAGAGCATCGCTAAACAACATGTCCTGAATATTGGTTTCAGGGCTGTTATATTGAAATTGTAGCGATGCAGTAACGTCATGTTTAAATGCTATAATGGCAGACAATCCTGATTCTATGGCAATTTTATGCCTGTTATCTATATTGTATCCTTCTGCAAGCTTATTCCCTATTGTATTTATACCAAATACTTTTATATATGGATTTAAAGCGATGGATTTATAAAGCTTTAATGTACCTGATAATTTAATGCCGTACCTAATAATTTCACCTAAATTTTCAACATGCGTTTCAAATACATTTGAGCCGTTTACAAACGTCATATTGTTGAAGGTATTAGAAGTATTGCTGTAAAACAGGCTCGATGATATGTAATTATTCCCTAATCTTATTGAATAATCGACCATTAAATCATGATGAAATTCAGGTTCCAGATTCGGGTTTCCCTTTTTTATGGTGAAAGGGTCTTCAATCAAAGTGTATGGATTCAACTGATAAATATTCGGACGGTATATTGAATTCCTGAACGTAAGTTTAATGTTTTGTTTTTTGCCGGGTTTGTAGTTAATTGAAGCATGTGGAAGTAGCACAAAAATAGTATTATTAAAACTATATGTTAAGCCAGACATTGAATACTCAGCACGTAAACCTAAACTTATCTCAAATTTACGGACATTATAATTGAACGTTCCATAGGAGGCAAATATGTTCTCATTATATTTGAATTTATCCGAATTCCTGTCTTGTAGCTTCTGTAACTTCATTTTTACTCCCATATTAAATTTAAGTTTTTCAGCAATCGGCGAGGTATAATCAATTTTAATACTTACTGAATTTTGTTTTGGTTTTACTGTGTTTATATAATTGGTCAAATTAGAACCAACATTTTCACCAGTGTAACTTGTGGTATTTTCAGCTTTGAAATTGTAGTAGCTTAAATCAAAAGTAATTTCTCTACCAATCTTATTGAAAACATGCTTGTAATATAGTGAGTAAAAGGTACTATAATTAATATCTGTATCTTCTTTTTTGGTCAACCAATATTCATAGACGCCTCCAGTTACTTGCATCTCCATATTTCCGTCATGTTCGCTTGAATATGGATTAAAATATGCATAAAAATTGAATTGGTTCTTTTTATTTAAAAAATAGTCGGCGCCAAAATGAAACCTATGCGACCAGTTTTTTTGTTTCACATATTGATTAGAACTAATTTCTGTTGTTCCTGAACTGCTCCATAATTTTCGGTAACTACTTTCATTTATATCAAAATAGCTAAATTCACCATTGTACGAAGTGTAGATATTAAATTTTTTAAAACTATAGTTTAGGCTATATGCAGGAAAAGTATATATTTCCGATTTTGAAGTAGGTATTTCGACATAAACGTATCCGTTTATTCCCGAATCCCGATCTTTTTTTAGGACAATATTGATTACTCCTGTAACATTTGCATCGTATCTTGAATCAGGAGCACTTATAACTTCCACTTTATCAATTTGTTTGGCATTTAACTGACTTAAAAAATTTCTATCGCGTTCTTTTCCATCCACAAGAATAATTATATTATGACTTCCTTCCAATGAAATATTCTGCATTATATCTACCTGAATTCCAGGAATATGTTTTAAAATGTCAGTCCCTGTATTTGACACATCGTACATTTTTTTGTTCATAAAGAAAATGGTTTTGTCTACATCAGTCTTTGCCTTTATCCGTTCACCTACTACCACTGCTTCATCAAGTTTTATAACGCTCTCTTGTAAAAAGATAACACCGATGTTGCAACTACTTTTATTGGTTAAGTCAATGTTTTTTGTCTCTAATTCATATCCTACCTCACTTATTCGCAGTTTATAGCTTCCAATGGTAACAGGACTTAGATTGAATTCTCCATCTACATTGCTTATAGTTCCACTAACAAGCGTTGAGTCTGTTGCATCATACAAGGTTATATTTGCATAAGAAACAGCCTGATTGTTTTTTTTATCAATTATTACACCTTTGATAAATTGTTTTTGTTGTGCATGCAATGTGGAAAGACTTATTACAATCGCGACAATTATTAGTATACATTTTTTAATTTCTAATCCATTCCTAAATAATTTCATAGTTCCAGTTTTTAATAAAATTTACAGAAATTCTGGGTACAAATTGAGGTAATATGAAATTATAAAGCAAAGAATTGGGATACATAACAAAGATTTGTTATCGATAGCAAACACAATTAAAATATTCGGATAAAAAGTGTTATGAGTGGTAAATGTTTGTTATGAATTGAAAAAAGTTACCTTAGGAATTGCTCAAGCCGTTGATTGAAAATTTGTGTTTTTTGTCGCGAAACGGGAATTTTAAGTTTTATTCCTTCAAGCTTTAAGTGATACCCTAACGAGTTTCCCTGCTTTTTTTGCACCTTTTTTAAATTTACAATAAATGCCCTGTGAGTTCTATAGAAGTATGGAATTTCAGATAATTGTTGCTCAATGCTGTTGATTGAATTTCGAATGGTTTCTTTTTTTATTTGATTGTCCTGCTTTAAATAAAAAACTACGTAATTCCCATCTGATAAAGCATACATAAATTGACTCGGATAAAAACTTAGATCCTCCTTTTTTAGTTTAGAACTTATTTGAATTATTTCTTCCGAGGGTTTAATTATAGAATTTTCGATTGTATTGCTTTCTTCATTTAACGGAGAGTCAATAATAAATAAATAGCGGTAATTTATCGCTGTAAAATATGTAAATGGGATAATACCAATTAAAAAGGCATATTTACACGAATCCAAAAAAGTTGAAATATTCCACCTTTGACCCGGTATTTCAATAAAAAAAGCTATAAAGTATATAGCTATGCCCATACCTATTAAAATAAACATAATGGATATAAGCTCCTTAAAAATTGTCCACCTCTCTATTTTTAAAAAAGATTTAAAGGTTTTTAAAGTTATAACCAACACCATTATAGGAATAGTAGATGCAAAACAATAAATTGCCATAGTAGCCTCATAACTTAAAGTTTTTGCTTCATGAGTGTTAAGAGGCTTGTACAAAGTCAGAAATCCAAAACAAAATAGTGCTATTATTAAAGTTCCTATATATGGATTCTTTATAATGTAATTTTGAGGAAATTTTCTATTTAACCATTTATTAATCTGATTAATCATTCCTGTTTTATGGTTGAAGTTTTTTCATTTCGTGTAATATTATTTCAACAATTACCATATTAAAAACTTCGGTTGTTAGGTTTCTTCAACGCACATACAACTATAGTTAAAAATCTATAAATCAAATTTTATTCCTTGAGCTAAAGGTAATTCGGTTGTATAATTTATGGTATTTGTTTGCCGTCTCATATATACTTTCCAAGCATCAGAACCAGATTCTCTTCCTCCACCAGTTTCTTTTTCACCACCAAAAGCACCACCAATTTCAGCACCGGAAGTACCAATGTTAACATTAGCAATACCACAATCGGAACCAGCTTGCGACAAGAATTTTTCAGCTTCACGTAAATTATTTGTCATAATTGCTGATGAAAGACCTTGGACAACTCCGTTTTGAATTTCAATGGCATTTTCAACTTCTCCAGAATATTTAATTAGGTATAATACCGGAGCAAAAGTTTCATTTTGAACGATTTCAAAACTATTTTTTGCTTCTGCAATAGCAGGTTTAACATAACAACCACTTTCAAATCCTTCACCTTCTAAAACTCCACCTTCAACTAGTAATTTTCCACCTTCTGCTACTACTTTATGCAAAGCATTTTTATATAATTTAACGGCATCTTTATCAATTAATGGTCCAACGTGATTTTTTTCATCTAAAGGATTACCTATTCGTAATTGTTTGTAGGCAGCTACTAAAGCATTTTTTACTTTATCATACATAGATTCGTGAATAATTAATCTACGAGTGGAAGTACAACGTTGTCCGGCTGTACCTACAGCACCAAACACAGCACCGATTACCGTCATTTTAATATCGGCATCCGGTGTAACAATAATTGCGTTGTTGCCACCTAATTCTAATAAACTTCTACCCAATCGTTCGGCTACGGTTTTAGCAACTATTTTTCCCATTCTAATGGAGCCTGTAGCTGAAATTAACGGAATTCGTTTATCAGTGGTCATATATTCACCTACTTTATAATTTCCATTTACAATATTAGAAATTCCTTCAGGTAATTTATTTTCTTTTAAAACGCTTGATATAATATTTTGACAAGCAATGCTACAAAGTGGAGCTTTTTCTGAAGCTTTCCAAATACAAACATCACCAGCAATCCAAGCTAAAGCAGTATTCCAAGCCCAAACAGCTACCGGAAAGTTAAAAGCCGAAATAATTCCAATAATTCCTAGTGGATGATATTGATCGTACATTCTGTGACCTGGGCGTTCCGAATGCAGTGTTGAGCCCTGTAATTGGCGAGATAAACCTACAGCAAAATCGCAGATATCAATCATTTCTTGAACTTCACCTAAACCTTCTTGTAATGATTTTCCCATTTCATACGAAACTAATTCGCCTAATGGTTGTTTCAATTCTCTTAATTTAAGTCCAAATTGTCGTACTATTTCGCCACGTTGGGGAGCAGGAATCATTCGCCATTCTTTAAAAGCGGATTGTGCAGTTGTAATTACTTTTTCAAAATCTTCTTTTGTAGTAGTAGTAACTTTTCCAATTAAATTTCCATCCACAGGTGAAATAGAATCTATTATTTTACCATCTCCAAAAAAATTATTTCCTGTTGAAGTTCCTTGATTTAAATGTTTTAAACCTAATAAATCAAGTGATTTTTGTATTGTTTTATCTATTGTTGTTTCCATAATAGGATTTTTTATACGGTTGTTTGTGATGTTACAAAATTACAAATAATAATATGGTTTAAAAAGAAAAGCCGTTTCAAAATAGAAACGGCTTTCTTCATTCAATATTTGGTAACCAACCAAATAATAAACCAACTAAAACTTATAATTTATCCCTGTATAAACTCCTAAATAATAAGGCAATAAGCTGCCGGAGTTTTTTGAAAAGGTATTTGTTTGAACCTTAAACATTGGTGAAACATTTAAGTATAAATTTTTATGAATCAAGTAGTCAATATCAACTCCAAAATTACCACTAAAGTTTATCGATCTAAGATTATTAGACGATCCTAAACTTTGCGTGTAATCAGAAGTTTCTACGAACACTTCATCTCTGTTTAACAATAATGTACTAAAACCTCCAACTAAATTAACACCAAACTTTCCATTAGTAACATTATATTTTACTTCTACAGGAATTTCAACATAACCAAAAACTTGATTTAAACTTCCTGTGGTATTTAATTCGTCTTTAGAGGTTTTGGTATTTTTACCTAAGTTAGGACTGCTTGAAATATTTGACAATCCAACCACAGAAACCCCAGGAGTTATAAAAACATTATTAGTTGTAAATCCTAAGTTTATTAGGTTAACACCCGATTGTAAGGTGAATTTTTTATTTAATTGATATGCTACTTTAACACCATAAGAATACGATGAATTACCTGAAGTACTATTATTTTTAAATTGGGCATCAATTCCTGAACCTTCACCAAAAGAATTCATATAAATAGGTGCAAAAATAGTTGCTACTGTAAATTTACTATTGTCAATATCACTTTTTGAAATGTTATCTTTATTCTCTTTTTTTAAGGGTAAATTTTTAGTATCCGTTAAATATTTTGGAAGAGTTTTGGTTGTAGTTTTATTATCAGCAATATTGTTTTTTTTAGTAATGTCTATAGAAGTTTTTTTAACTTTCTCTAAAGTATTTGTGTTTAGTTTTTTAATTAATTTTGAAACTATTTTTATATTTGATTCTTTTTTTGCAACAGTTTCAAAAGGTTTTAATGTATCTGTTGAATTAGCAACTGTTGCCTTGGTGGAAGGTAATTTTATTAAATTTTCAGTAAAATTATTAGTTGGTACTAAGTAAATTGCTCCAATACTTATAAATAATAGTATTAATGCAGCAATACTGGCAAATTTAACCCAAACAGGGATTCTTCTTTTTTGAGGAATTACGGTTAAATTATTTTCAATTCCACTCCAAACCTTATTTGGTGGAGAAACCTCATAATCTTTTAGTTTTTCCTGAAATAATCTATCAATATTTTTAAAATTGTTCACTACTATTATTTTCTTAAATAGATTGTTGTCCTTCTTGGTACGCTTCAATTTTCTGTTTTAAAATGCCTCTTGCTCTTGCTAAATTAGATTTTGATGTGCCTTCAGCAATTCGCAACATTTCAGAAATTTCTCTATGTGAATAACCATCTAATACATAAAGGTTAAAAACCAATCGGTATCTTTCCGGTAATTCATGAATGAGATTCAACAAAAAATCTAAAGAAACTTCATCTTCTTCAACATCAACAACTACTTCATCAGGAATCTCATCCGTTATAATATTTAACACATTTTTTTTTCTGTACTTAATTAAAATGGTGTTAATCATAACACGCTTAAGCCAGCCTTCAAACGAACCTTTAAAACTAAACTGATCAATTTTATTAAAAATGGTAATAAAACCATCTTGAAAATTATCTTCAGCCTCGTGCTTATTTTTTGAATATTTTAGGCATATAGAGAATAATTTACCACCAAAAAGTTGATAAATTTCTTTTTGTGCCTTTCTGTCGTTTTTTGCACACTGTTTTATCAGTTTGTTTAACCCCAAACTTTTGTGTTATTTAAGTATAAGATTCCTAAAAATATAATAGGTTGCGTAAATTTACATTACTTTTGTGGTGATTTCCAAATTTTATGACAAAAAAAAACATTTTTAACATAAGTAATCGTGTTGATTTTGAGAAGGTTAGTATTGAAATATTTCGATTTCAAGCGACTCATAATTTGGTTTATAATTCTTTTTTAAATTATTTAAGCGTTGATATAAAAACTGTTAAAAAAATTTCTCAAATTCCTTTTTTACCTATTCAATTTTTTAAATCTCATAAAGTAATATCAAATAATAACCCCGTTAAAAATGTTTTTTTAAGTAGCGGTACTTCTGGAATGCAACAAAGTCAACATTATGTTACTGATATAAATTTATATGAACAAAGTTTTAAAAAGGGATTTGAATATTTTTACGGAAATATTGAGAATTACACTGTTTTAGCTTTATTACCTTCCTATTTAGAACGAGAAGGATCTTCTTTAATTTATATGGTTGAAAGCTTAGTTAAAAACTCTGAAAAGCAAGACAGTGGATTTTATCTTGATAACTTAAATGAATTAGCTCAAAAATTAAAAAAATTAGATAAAGCTAATAAGAAAGTAGTGTTAATAGGTGTTTCGTATGCGTTGTTAGATTTAATTGAATTGTATAATTTTAATTTAAAAAATACGATTGTGATGGAAACTGGTGGCATGAAAGGAAGACGTAAAGAAATGATTCGAGAAGAATTACATCAAGTTTTATGTAAGGGTTTTGGAGTTAAAACGATTCATTCCGAATATGGAATGACTGAATTATTAAGTCAAGCATATTCAAAAGAAAATGGAATTTTTAAATATCCGCCTTGGATGAAAATTCTGATTCGTGATACCGAAGATGCTCTTACTTTGTTACCTTTCGGTAAATCAGGAGGAATTAATGTGATAGATTTAGCTAATATAAATTCCTGTTCTTTTATTGCAACACAAGATTTAGGTAAAATTCACAAAAATAATACGTTTGAGGTATTAGGCAGGTTTGATAATTCTGATATTAGAGGTTGTAATTTAATGGTGTTTTAAAAAATTATAAAATAAATTTAAAGGCTTAAATTATTCTAATACTTTTTTAATTTTTGCATGTTGTAAAAGTATAATAGTTTTAGCATCTTGTATTTCACCAGTATAAATCATTTTTAAAGCCTTATCAAAAGTAAGCTCTAAAATCTCAATTTCTTCAGTTTCATTTTCTAAACCTCCTTCTTCTGAAATTTTCATGTCATCACCTACCTCTGCAATAAAATAATGTATTTTCTCTGTAACAGCACCTGGTGTAGAATAAATTTCAAATATTTTTATTGGGTTTTGTACTTGATATCCTGTTTCTTCTTTAACTTCATTTTTTATACAAGTTATTGGATCATTTTCATCTAATAATCCAGCACAAACTTCAATCATCATTCCATTTTTATTACCATTTAAAAAACTAGGCATTCTAAATTGTTTGGTTAGAATTACCGTTTTTTTGGTTGAGTTGAATAGTAAAATTGCGGCTCCATCACCTCTATCGTAACTTTCTCTATTTTGATTTTGCCAAGTTCCATTTTTGGTTTTATAATCAAAATTAATTTTATCTAATGTATACCAGTTGTTTGATAAATTTGTAATGCTTTTTATTTTAACTTTTGAATTGGACATGATTTTAGACAGAATTTATTTTTTAATCATAGCAATATGTGGAATGTCATCTTCTAAATATTCATTTCCAATTTGCTTAAATTCGTGGGAATTATAAAATTTTATTAAATATGTTTGTGCTGAAATTTTGATGGTAGATGCTTTGAAAACAGTTTCAATAGCTTTAACAGATGCTTCAATTATTTGATTACCGAATCCATATTTACGCTCATTTTTTTTAACTACAACCCTTCCAATACTAGCTTCTAAAAAATAATCACCTGGTTTAAAAATTCGAGCATAAGCAACTATAATATTATTTTTATAACCAATAATATGCAATGCTTTTTGATCTTTATTATCAATATCTTGATATACACAATCTTGCTCTACAACAAAAACTTCAGATCGTAATTGTAAAATAGCATACAATTCTTTGGTATTTAATTCAGAAAACGATTTGGTAAAAATTTGTAACATTGCTAATCTTGAATTATAATTTCTTTACTTTCATTTCTTTTAAATTCAGGTTGTAAATTACAATGTTTAATTTGAAATTTATTTAATAAAATTTTTTCAACTTTTTCACAAATTAAATCAAATTTAGATAGCTCTATATCCTCTTTAAATTCAATATGAGCTTCAAAATGACAATCGTGGTCGTTTAATTGCCAAATATGTATGTGATGAATATTTTTTATTTCATTTATCTTTAATACTTCATTAACAACTTCATCAATTTTAATATGTTCAGGAGCAAAAAGCATTAAAATTTTTAAAGAAGTTATTAAAATACTCCAACTGATGTAAATTAAATAAACTGAAATTAGTAAGGTTAAAATTGCATCAACTAAATAAATATGATAGTATTTCATTAATAAACCACCAATTAAAACAGCTACAGATGTTAACATATCAGTTAATAAATGTAAATAGGCGGTTTTCATATTCAGATTATTTTTTGTGTCTTTTTTAAGTAGTAAAACACTAAATCCATTTACTGCTATACCTAAAATTGCCAACCAAATAACTAAATTACTATCAATAATTTTTAAGTTATTAAAACGTTTAAAAGCTTCAATTCCTAAAATAACTGCAATAATAATTAAGGAAGCAGCATTAATAAAAGCCGCAATAATTTCAGCTCTTTTATAACCAAAAGTTTGTTGAAGTGTTTGCTTTTTTCTATTAGTAAGTAAGTTTGCTATATAACTAATAATTAATGATATAACATCAGAAAAATTATGTACAGCATCAGATATTAAAGCTAAACTTCCAGATATAAAACCTCCTATAAGTTGCGCAACTGTAATTATAATATTTAATACTATTGAAAGTAATAAATTTTTACCTGATAGCTGAGAATGATTGTGAGAATGGTTGTTACTCATTTATTATTACATTATAATTTTTAGTACTTACTTGTTAACCAATAATTAACATGGTATTTTTTTAACTCGTGTTTGATGACGTCCGCCTTCAAATTTTGTTTTCAAAAAAATAGTTACAAAACCCAAAGCTTGTTGTAGCGATACAAATCGTGCAGGAATACTTAAAACATTAGCATTATTATGTTTACGGGCAAGTTCAACTAATTCGTTATTCCAACAAAGGGCAGCCCTTACTTTTTGATGTTTATTGGCTGTCATTTGTGCACCATTACCACTTCCACATAAAATAATTCCAAAATCTACTTCATTTTTTTCAACTGCATTAGCCACTAAATGTATAGTATCTGGATAATCCATACTATCCGTTGTATTGGTTCCAAAATTTATAACCTTAAATCCTTTATTTTGTAAATCCTTTAAAATTTCAAATTTATATTCGGTACCTGCATGATCATTACCTATTGCTATTTTCATAAGAGTAGTAGTTTTTGTTAAAATATATTACAAAAGTACAAATTACAGTTATTAACCACTAAAATATAGTTTGTTAATAGTAAAGTTATAACTTACTGATTTATAATATTTTTAAACTTAATATGAATAGTTAATAAATAATGCCTAAAAAGTGAAAACTATTTTTGGAAAATTCAACTTAAAAAATCATATATAAAATTAAGTAATACAACTACTATTTTTTTATAGTTTTTAAGCAATAAGTTTTCAACCATTTTTTAGATGGTTCTTAACAATTTTAGTACTACTATTTATTAAAAATTTAGGTAGATTATCATTATAAACAATTTATTAATAAGTAGTATAATTATATTGATTAATAAAACTTTATATTTTTAAGTATTGTTGAAATCTATTAATAAGTGTATTAAAAAAATAATTAACTATTTATTTATGCTACATATTAACAAACTATCATAACAAAAAAATATTTTTAAATTTTTAAATTTTTATTATTATAATATAATAGTTGTTTATAACTATAGTAAAATTACTAATTCTGTTAGTTTTATAAATTCTAATTCAAGATTAGCAGAAGAATCATAAATTAGTGAAGAATTTATACTTTCTATACTTAAAAAAATTCCTATTAAAAATATAGTTAAAAAGAAACTGAAAATAATATATAATTTTTTCATATTAAAGTTATATATTATAAAGACTTTTTAAATGTAAAATTGTTACAACTACTTGAATTATTTAATAATAAAAGAAATTGCTTTTGGAATTACTTCTACCTTAAAATCTCCAGTTCCAACAATTTCTCCATCAGCTTGAATAAATGTTTTTTTAGTATCTAATACTCGTACTGAAGCTTTTGATGTTATATATGATTTTACAAAATTTAAATCGGTAACTTTTCCGTTAAATAATTTACCAATATGTTTTAAAATAGTTACTAAATTAATTTTATCTAAATAAGTAATATCAAATTTACCATCATTTGATGAAATGTAATTGGTAAGTTGCATACCACCTCCGGAATATTTACAAATTCCTATTAAAAATAATAAAGTGGCCTGTTTAATCACTGTATTATTAAATTTAATTTCAAGTAAACTTCGTTTATAATTTACAATACTTACTAAGGTACTTGCTAAATAAGCAGTAAAACCTAAATGTTTGAACTTATGAACGTAATTTACTACATGAGCGTCAAAACCAATACCAGCTAAATTGTTAAAATACACAACTTTTTTTTCGTTAGCTAAAGTAATTTTACCAATATCTTGTAAAAAAAGTTTTTCTTTTTTTATAATTTCAATAGCTTTTTTGTAGTTTTTAGATATTTCATAGGTTTTAATCCAATCATTTCCAGTTCCTATAGGAATTATACCAATTTTTATAGCTTTAATATTTATAGTTTTACTATGATTAAATATACCATTTATCATATGATGTAAACTACCATCACCACCTACACAAATAAATTTAGTTATACCATGTTTAATGGCATTTTCAATTAATTTTATAGAATGTTTTTCATATTCTGTAAACGCATAAGTAAATTTAAAATCTTGTTTTATTAACTCGTTATAAATAGGTTGCCATTTCTTTTTTGCTTTTCCATTTCCAGAAACTGGATTAACAATCACAAACCATTCATGCTCCATGAATTCTATTTTAAATTAGATATTAATTTTTATAACTTTTAAATAACAAATTCAAAGGTAAATATTTGTACTTTTGAAAGTACAAAAAATGAAATAAATGTCGAAAAGAAATAAATTTTACAAAAAAAAAGGCAATGTTATAAAAGATTTAACTAGTAAAATACTAAAACTACTTAATCAATCTCCTTCTAAAAGCTTTAATTATAAGCAAATTTCTTCAAAATTAGAATTGACTGATGCTAATGGAAGAAATCAAATTATTAAAAAATTAGAGGCTTTAAAGTTAGAACAAAAAGTAGAGGAAGTTGAAAGAGGAAAGTTTAAAGTTATTCCTTTAGATAAATATTATATTGGAACAATAGATGCTACTGCTAATGGAAATGGTTATTTTATTTGTGATGATTTAGAACATGATATTTACATACCAGCCAGGAATTTAAATAAAGCTTTAAATAAAGATACAGTAAAAATTTATTTATACAATCGTAGGAATAGTAAGAAACAAGAAGGTGATGTTGTTGAAATTATTAAACGTTTTAAAACTGAATTTGTTGGAGTTTTACAACTTAATAAAAACTTTGGATTTGTTATTCCGGACGATTCTAAAATGTATGCTGATATTTTTATTCCTAAAAATAAACTTAGAAATGCAGAACATGGCGTTAAAGTTTTAGCTAAAATGACCGATTGGCCTGCTAATTCTAAAAATCCGTTTGGAGAAATAAAGGAAATATTAGGTTTACCTGGAGATCATAATACTGAAATTCATTCTATTTTATTAGAATATGGTTTGCCTTATAAATTTACTGAAGAAGTAGAAGCTGCTGCTAATAAAATTCCTTTAAAAATTACGAAAAACGAAATTAAAAAACGTAGAGATATGCGCGGCGTAACAACGTTTACTATTGATCCTGTTGATGCTAAAGATTTTGATGATGCTTTATCTTTTGAAGTTTTAAAAGATGAAACTTATGAAATAGGAATTCATATAGCCGATGTATCACATTATGTACAAGAACATACTATTTTAGAGGAAGAAGCTTATAAAAGAGCAACTTCAGTTTATTTGGTAGATAGAGTAGTACCTATGCTTCCGGAAGTTTTATCAAACGGAGTTTGCTCCTTACGTCCAAATGAAGAAAAGCTAACTTTTTCAGCAATATTTAAAATAAACGCTAAAGCTCAAATTTTAGATCAATGGTTTGGTAAAACTGTAATTTATTCTGATAAACGCTTTTCTTATAATGAAGCTCAACAAATTATTGAAACAAAATCAGATATTATATCTTCTGAAAATTCATTAATAAATAAACAGTATAAGGTTGAACCAAAATTAGTTACTGGAATATTAACCTTAGATACCTTAGCTAAAAAAATTCGTAAAAAAAGGATGCAACAAGGTGCAATTGCATTTGATAAAGTTGAAGTCAAATTTAACTTAGATAAAAATGCAGAACCAACAGGAGTATTTTTTAAAGAATCTAAAGATGCTAATAAATTAATTGAGGAATTTATGTTATTAGCTAATAAAAAAGTAGCAGAACATATAGGTAAAAGTAAAGGTGTTCCAACTAAAAACACCTTTGTTTATAGAGTTCATGACGAACCTAATTTAAATAAATTAACTGCTTTACAAACGATTGTTAGTAAATTTGGATATACTAATAAAATTGATACCAAAAATAAAATAACAACTTCTTCCAGTTTAAATAAATTATTAAAAGATGTACATGGAAAAGGTGAAGCCAATATGATTGAAACCTTAGTAGTCCGCTCTATGAGTAAAGCTGAATATACTACTCAAAATATTGGTCATTACGGATTAGCATTTGATTATTATTCTCATTTTACTTCTCCAATCCGTAGGTATCCTGATGTTATGACGCATCGTTTATTACAACATTATTTAGAAGGCGGAAAATCTCCAAAAGCTACTTTATATGAAGAAAAGTGTAGGCATTCCTCAGAAATGGAGTATTTAGCTACAAAAGCAGAACGCGATTCTATAAAATACATGCAAGTTAAATACATGGAAAAACACAAAAATCAAGAATTTGAAGGTGTTATTTCAGGAGTTACTGAATGGGGAATTTATGTTGAAATTATTGAAAATAAATGCGAAGGCATGTGTAGAATTCGTCAAATAAAAGACGACTATTATATTTATGATGAAAAGCAATATGCATTAGTTGGTCAATCTACTAAAAACTTATACCAACTAGGCGACCATGTGCTTATAAAAGTTAAAAATACAGATTTAGAACGAAAGCATTTAGATTTTACCTTACTTGAAAAAATTAAAAGATAATTAACATAAAAGGTATAATTATTGATTATTTTAGTAGTTATTATACATTATAAACCAATAATAAATTAAATTTAATATGAAAAAACTAACACTTTTACTTGTTTTAGTTGGTTCTATTGCTTTTGCGCAAGAACCAATTACTAAAAATTTAGGTGATTTTAATACTTTAAAAGTATTTAATGGATTAACTGTAAAATTACAAAAAGCTGAAAAACCAACTATTGTAATTACAGGTTCTAAAGCAGATGATGTTTCTGTTAAAAATTCTAATGGAATTTTAAAAATTAAATTAAAATTTCCTGATAGTTTTACTGCAGATGATGTTACTATTACCATTAATTATTCCAAAAATATAGCAGTAATTGATGCTAATGAAGGCGCTACTATTTTAGCTGAAACACCTATAAATCAACAGCAGTTAGAAGTTAAAGTACAAGAAGGAGCAACTATAAAAGTTCCTGTAGAAGTGAAGTATTTAACGGTAAAAGTAGTTTCTGGAGGCAAAATTAAATTAAATGGAGCTACTCAAAACCAAAATATTGAAGCTACCACTGGTGGAATTTATAAAGGATATAATTTACTAAGTAAACAAACGACTGCTTTAGCTGCTTCTGGAGCTATTATAGAAGTTAAAACTTCCGAAGTTTTAGATGCTAAAGTTCGTTTTGGGGGAACTATTTTTTATAAAGGAACTCCTGAAGTTTTAAAAACTAAAAAAATTATAGGAGGTACTATTAAAAATAAAAATTAAGCATTTTAAATTGTGGAAAATCATGTATTAAATTTAAAAAATTAGAAACTAATAATTTAAGCTTATTAAAAAAGGTTTTAATTTATATAAAAGAAAATTTAAACAAAAGTGTTTTTTTTAAAAGTTAGGTTTTGATTTAATTACTATCTTTGTAAAATAATACAATTTTAAGATAATGAATGCACTTTATATTTTTTTAGGAATAGTTGGACCTTGGCAATGGATAATTATTGGTTTAGCAATTTTATTATTGTTTGGTGGTAAAAAATTACCAGAACTTATGAAAGGTTTAGGAAGTGGTATAAAAGAGTTCAAAAAAGCTACTCAAGAAGAAGATGATGATGAAAAAAAGGAAGAGAATACGGATAAAAAATAAATTTAATAACTCTTTATAAAAAAACCTGTGTATAAAATACACAGGTTTTTTTATGTTTTACATTTATTTAATTTTCATCATCCTTTTTAGGTTTATGAGACGATTCATTTATTTTATTTGCAGCTACTAAGCTTGTTACCATATCATTTAACATAGAACTGGCAGCATTTGGGTTGTTGGGTAATAAAATTAAGTTAGATTTTGTATCAGAACCAATACTTTGTAAAGTATCATAATGTTGGGTAATTACAATTAATGCAGAAGCTTCTTGACTGTTAATACCAGCTCTATTAAGCACATCAACACTTTCTTCTAAACCACGTGCAATTTCTCTACGTTGGTCTGCAATACCTTTACCTTGTAAACGTTTACTTTCAGCTTCAGCTTTAGCTCTTTCAACAATTAAAATACGTTGTGCATCTCCTTCGTGTTGTGCAGCAACTTTCTCACGTTCTGCAGCGTTAATACGATTCATAGCTATTTTAACTTTTTCATCAGGGTCAATATCAGTAACCAAAGCTTTAATAATATCGTAACCATAGTTAAGCATTGCTTCTTTTAAATCGCGTTGAATAGCCAATGCAATTTCTTCTTTCTTTTCAAATACATCATCTAATATCATTTTTGGAACTTCGGCACGTACCACATCAAAAATAAAAGCTGTAATTTGTTCATGTGGATTTTGAAGTTTGTAAAAAGCATCATATACATGGTGTTTTTGTACAAGAAATTGTACTGAAATTTTAAGATGTACAAAAACATCATCTTTAGTTTTAGTTTCTACAATTACATCTAATTGTTGTACTCTTAAACTAACACGTCCAGAAATTTTATCAATCAATGGAATTTTAAGTTGTAAACCAGCACCTTTCGAGCTTTGAAATTTACCGAAGCGTTCAATAATAGCAATTGTTTGCTGTTTTACTGTAAATAAACCTGAGCCTATAAGCACAACAATAATAAAAATAATAATATATGTTCCAATCATTTTATAAATTTTTAAAAGATTAATGTAAGGATTAAAGATAGTTCGATTTAAAATCTAATCAAAGCATCTTTGCAAATAGGTGTCTATTTTTTTTAAATTGTTACATAACTTTATTCCTTAATTTATTGGAATGATTATATTTATACCCTAATTTAATAGTTATGAAAAAAATAATAGTAAGTATTTTTGCTATAATTTTATTAGGAATAGGCTTGTATTTTACAGTAGTTTATTATATGCCATATAGTGAAGGTTATAGAGCAGGAAAGTTAGTTAAAATTAGCCATAAAGGTGTTATTTTTAAAACTTGGGAAGGAGAAATAAGCCAAGGTGTTTCTAATGCACAAGTTTTTACTTTTTCAGTAGAAGATAAAGAAAAAGAGGTAATTCAATTACTTCAAAAATATCAAGGAGACTATGTTAAATTAACCTATAAAGAGAGATATAGAACGTTTCCTTGGTTAGGAGATACAAAATATTTTGTAACCAAAGTAGAAAAAACAGAATGAAATAAGGATAAAAAAAAGCTGTCTAAAAAGTAAAATTTTATGTCATATTGAGCCTGTCGAAATATTTTAATTAATGGTTAATCAAAGTTAACTTCGACAGGATCAGTTTGACAAAATCGGTTTTTATTCACTTTTTTGGACAGTCTTTTTTTATTTATAAAGTTGCTATAGCTTTTTTAATTCGGTTTAGGGTTTCTTCTTTGCCAATCATTTCTGCAATATCAAATAAATGTGGACCTTTTAAAGCGCCAACCAAACTCAATCTAAATGGCTGCATTATTTTTCCAAAACCAATTTCTTTAGAAGTTATCCATTCTTTAATGGTATTTTCAATGGTTAATGAAGTAAAGTCTTCTATGGAAGAAAGAATACTAATAAGTTCCTCCATTAATTCAGGAGTATCTTCTTTCCAGTTTTTTCTTGAAGCTTTTTCATCATATTCAATTGGTGCAACAAAAAAGAAACTACTTAAATTCCAAAAATCATGAACAAAAGTTGCTCTATCTTTTACTAATGAAATTACTTTTTCAGTATATTCTTTATTAGAAGAAATCCCTTTTTCAGTTAAAATTGGAGTAAATAAAGTTGCTAATTCCGTATTCGATTTTTTATGCATATACTGCTGATTAAACCACTTTGTTTTATCGGGATTAAATTTAGCACCACTTTTACTTACACGATCTAAGCTAAAAGCTTCGCATAGTTCATTTAAGCTAAAAATTTCTTGTTCCGTTCCGGGATTCCATCCTAATAAAGCCAGCATATTTATAAATGCATCTGCAAAATAGCCATCTTCTTTATATCCTTTTGAAATTTCATCAGTTTCTATGTTTTTATATTCCAAAGGAAATACAGGAAAACCTAATTTATCGCCATCACGCTTACTTAACTTCCCTTTTCCTACAGGTTTTAAAATTAATGGTAAATGTGCAAATTCTGGTTTTTCCCAACCAAAAGCATCGTATAAAGCAATGTGAAGTGGAAGTGAAGGCAACCATTCTTCACCGCGAATAACATGACTTATTTCCATTAAGTGATCATCTACAATATTAGCTAAATGATACGTTGGCATTCCATCACTTTTAAATAAAATTTTATCGTCTAAAAGTTCTTTTTTAAAGGAAACGTGACCACGTATTAAATCGGTAGTATTAATATTCATATGAGCACCTTCATTAATTGGATCTAACATTTTAAAACGGACAACATAGTTGTCTCCATTTGCAATACGTTTTTCAACTTCTTTATTAGTAAGTGTAAGTGAATTGGTTAATTTTTCACGATTATGCCAATTATAAATAAAAGTTTTTCCTTTTTCTTCGTGATCTTTACGGTGAAAATTTAATTCTTCTGAAGAGTCAAATGCGTAATATGCTTTTCCTTTTTTAATTAATTCATCAGCATATTTTTTGTACATTTCTTTACGTTCCGATTGACGATATGGTCCAAACTTTTCATTTTTATTTGGGCCTTCATCAAAAGGTATATTACACCAGTTTAAAGCATCAATAATATATTTTTCAGCATTTTCTACATAACGAGTTTGGTCTGTATCTTCAATACGTAAAATAAAAGTGCCGTTATTTTTTTTGGCGAATAAATAATTATAAAGTGCAGTTCTAACACCGCCAATATGTAAAGGTCCTGTTGGACTAGGAGCAAATCGTACTCTTACGTTCTTCATTTAAATTCAGTTTTGAACTGCAAAGATAATTTAACCATATAAATAAGTTGGTTTTATTCCAAAAAAAAAGGTTGCTATAAAACAACCTTTAAAATCTGCCCAAGAAACGATTTTAGGTATTCTTTGAAGAATTCAAAGAAATTTTTAAGTGGGGAATCTTCTCCATAATGACCAAATTTTATTCATGATGTAATAGTATATTTTCATTTATGTTTTTGTCATTTTTTGTGCTTGAAATAACTTTATTTAACATAAAGAAATTAAGACAAACTGCTATTAAAATAATTAATCCAATAAGGTATTTTTTAAATTTTACTAAAAACGGTTTTAAATACATTTTATTTAAGCTTAATTATACCCACAAAACTAAACTATAGTATTGTGTTTTTATTTACTAAAATTCCCTATTTTTTAGGGGAAATACCCCCTTTTTTTTAAATTTATATTAATTAGAATAAATGATTAACTTTAGCTTTTGTTAATTATTAAAATTATAACCATGAAAAAAATTACTCCTCAAGAAGCAAAAGATCTTAATCAAAATTATGTAAATACTCGCGCTAAGGCTGTTGATGTAGCAATTGGTAAAAAAGATGCTATTTCTAGCTGGTTTTCTTTAGATGATTTAAAAGCTTATATTTCTTATGTAGAAAGTGAAGGAAAAGCGAAAGGAATTACTGTAAATGGTTTACGTGTTTATTTTGGAGCTTATTCAAAAAACGATAAAAACCCAACTAAAAATAATTATTCTACCGTTTTTTTTGTACCAACCCAATCTAAAAAAGGTGATTCATTAGAAGATGGCGAATTAGCAGCAGTTCAAAATTCAGATATTGTTACCATTGATCCAATGAATGAAGGATCAATAGGTTATCCACCTTCTGCTACATATCCTCAATAGCTTAAAAAAATGCCATTTTATACCTACCCATTAATTTATGCAATTAGCATTATAGTTGGATTATTAAATTACAGAAAGTTTTCACACAATAAATACCTGAAATATTTTATATATTTTCTAATTTATACTTTTTTTTCTGAAGTTGTAGGCGCATACTTAGGAAGATATTTAGTTGTACCTAATAATATTGTCTATAATACATGGATTATTGTAAACTTTCTATTTTTTTCATTTTTTATTTTAAGCAGAATAACTAGTAAAAAGAAACGATTTTTTATAAAAATATTAGTTTTTATTTTTATTACGATTACCTTAATTAATGTAATATTTTTTGGGCATTATGTAAAATACTTATTTTTAAATAATGCCATTTTTGCTAAATTTTCAGTAATAATTTTAACCATAACTTATTTTATGGAAATGCTTGAAAGTGATGAAGTGTTAAATATTAAAAACTCCTTGTTTTTTTGGATTGCATTGGGGGAGTTTTTATATAATTTGGGATTTTTACCGGCTTTTGCATTATTTAAGTTTATTACAGTTTTTGGTATGTTTCAATACATAATTTTTATTTTAAATATTATTATGCATTCATGTTATATTACAGGGTTTATTATGAGTAAAAATGAACATAATAATTAGTTATGGAGCCAACTGAAATACAACTTTTAGTATTTGTATCTACTATTATCATTTTATTTTTAGCAGTAGTATTAATGTTTTTCTTCTTTTATTTTCAACAAAAAAAATCGTCTTATTTAATTAAACAAAGAGAAATTCAGCAACGGTTTGAAGAAGAGATTACAAAATCTAAAATGGAAATTCAGGAACAGTCATTGCAAAATATTAGCTGGGAAATTCATGACAATGTAGGTCAGTTATTATCTGTTGCAAAAATGCAATTAAACATTGCACAAATAAATTTACCAGAAAAAGAAAAAAATCAAATTATTGAGACCGGAGATATTATTGGAAAAAGTTTGCAGGAATTAAGGGGTTTAGCAAAATCATTAAATCCTGAAACGATTAAAAATAAAGGTTTAATTGATGCAATTTCTATGGAAATTAGTCGCTTTAATCGTCTAAATTTTATAAATGCCGAATTAATAATAGCTAACGATCCTTTTAATTTAAGTAATGAAAAAGAAATTATATTATTTAGAATATTACAGGAGTTTTGTAATAATACGTTGAAATATTCAAAAGCTGAAAAGCTGAAAATTGAATTAATATTTGGAACAAGTCAATTAGAAATTTATGCAGAAGATAATGGTATTGGTTTTGATGTAAACGATAAATCTAAACAAAATGGTATTGGTTTAACAAACATTAAAAGCAGAGCTGATTTAATTGGAGCAAAAATTGATTTTAAATCTTCAGAAAATAATGGAACTAAGTTATATATTAGTTGTCCAAAAGAAAAATAACCATGAACCCTATTGATATAATTATTGTTGACGATCACCTACTTTTTTCACAAGCGCTTAATGGTTTAGTTTCAAATTTTAAGGAATTTAATGTGTTAACCGTTTTAATTAATGGGAAAGAGTTGGTAAATTATTTATCTCAAGAAAATCAAAAACCTCAAATTGTTTTAATGGATATTCAAATGCCAGTAATGAATGGTATTGAAACCACAAAATGGTTAAAAGATAATCATCCAGAAATTAAGGTTTTAGCTTTGTCGATGGAGTGTGATGAACCAACAATTTTAGCAATGCTACGCGCAGGAGCAAAAGGATATTTATTAAAAGATATTCATCCAGACATTTTACTACATGCTTTAAATGAAGTTCATTCAAAAGGATTTTATTATACTGAAATTGTAACTAATAGTTTATTAAATACTATTGATAATCCAAACGCTAAAGAAACTTTCCTTAAAGAAAGAGAATTAGAATTTTTAAAATTAGCTTGTACCGAGAATACCTATAAACAAATTGCGGATATTATGTGTTTAAGCCCTAAAACCATTGAAAATTACAGAGAAGCGTTGTTTGATAAACTTAATGTAAAAACTCGAATTGGTCTTGTGTTATACGCAATTAAAGAAAAAATAGTAATACTGTAATGTATTTTCCTTATTTTTAGCCGTTATAAAGGTGAAAAAGTACGGAATTGAATGATTATAACTACATAAAGGAAAAACTTCAAAAGTTTATTAAAAAGTTCTATATAAATGAACTTATTAAAGGACTGTTATTGTTCTTTTCTATTGGATTATTATATTTTATTTTCACCTTATTTCTTGAATATTTTTTATGGCTAAAACCAGTTTATAGAAGCGTATTATTTTGGCTATTTATTTTGGTTGAATTAGGGTTATTAATCAACTATATTCTAATTCCAATTTTTAAAATATATGGTTTTAAACGTGGAATTTCTGAAGAACAAGCCTCAAAAATAATAGGAGATTACTTTCCTGATGTTAGTGATAAATTACTTAATATGTTGCAATTAAGTAATTTAAATCAACATTCTGAACTTATTGAAGCAAGTATTGAACAACGCTCTAAAGAATTACAATTAATTCCATTTAAAAGAGCAATTAATTTTTCAACGAATAAAAAATACCTAAAATATGCACTTTTACCAATAATAATTATTGGACTAGTTTATTTTACAGGAAATACATCTTCCTTTAATAAAAGTTTTAAAAGAGTTGTGCATTATAAAACAGCATATAAACAACCTGCGCCTTTTCAATTTCAAATATTAAACAAATCGTTAACGGTTGTAGAAGGAAGTCCGCTAAAGATTGATTTAAAAATTGTTGGAAATTCTATTCCTAATGAAGCTTCCATTTCTTTTACCAATCAAAATTATTATCTAATTAATAAAGGATTTGGGAAGTTTGAATATACTTTTTCAAAAATTAATAATCCTATAAACTTTTATTTTGAAGCTAATGGGTTTACCTCCAAAATATATAAGATTAGCAGTTTAGATAAGCCAAGTATAATTGACATGAAAATGGTGGTAAATTATCCTAGTTACACCAATAAAAAAAATGAGGTAATTTCTAATACGGGTAATGCTATTGTTCCTGAAGGCACTAAAATATCTTGGCAAATAAATACTCAAAAAACGGATACAGTTAGTTTTTTTGAAAACGACAAAAAATTGTTCTTTCAACAAAATACAATGGATTATTTCAGTTTTAATAAACAAATTAGATCTGATTTAAGTTACAAAATTTCTGTTTCAAATATGCAATTAATCAATTATGAATCCTTAAATTATAAAATTCAAGTTATAAAGGATGAATTCCCTAAAATTTCAGTAGAATCGGATATAGATTCAGTTAGTAGAGGCCCTATTCAATTTGCTGGACAGGTAAGTGATGATTATAGCGTTACAAAACTACAATTAGTTTATTATACTTCAGATAAACCTAATATTAACCATACAACTTCAATAAACATTTTAAAAAGCGGTATTTCTGATTTTTATTACGTTTTTCCAACCAATGAAAATTTAATAGCAGGTAAAAATTATAATATGTATTTTAAAGTATTTGATAATGATGCAGTTAATGGAAGTAAAAAAACTAAAAGCAAACTTTTTTCCTATTATGTGAAAACTGAAAATGAAAGAAATCAAGAGGTTATTGAAGAACAAAAAAGCAATATTCAAAGTTTGTCAAACACATTGCAAAATAATAAGAAAACAACTAACGAAATTGATAAATTAAAACAAGAAATTGAAAATAAACCTAATATAAATTGGGAAGACACTAAGTTATTACAACAATTTTTAAATAGACAAAACAACTATTTAAATCAATTTTTAAAGCAAACTAATGCCATTGATAAAAATTTAAAAGAGGAAGCTGTTACCAAAAATAATAAAGAGAAAAAAGAAGATTTACAGAAAAGAATAGACGAAGCTAAAGAATTAATAAAGCAAGAAAAAACGCTTAATGAATTAAACAAATGGTCAAAAAAATTGCGTAGAGAGGATTTATTAAAAAAGTTAGATGAATTAGCTCAAAAGAGTAAGCGTAATAAGCAAAGTTTAGAGCGTTTATTAGAATTAACAAAACGGTTTTATGTTGAGCAAAAATCAAATCAAATTAGTGAAAAATTAAAGCAGTTATCTGAGGAACAAAATAAACTTGCTTCGGAGAAAATAAATGATAGTAGCGTAACAAAACAACAACAAATTGGTAAAGACTTTCATAAAATAGAGAAGGATTTAAAAGATTTACATCAACAAAATCAGCAATTAAACCGTCCAATGAAATTAGCAAAATATAAAGAAGATGCTTCTGAAATAAATAAAAACACTAAAAACGCTGAAAATCAATTACAGAAAAAAGATCCAAATGTTGGAAAAAGTCAAAAGTCTGCTGCCAAAAAAATGAAGGAATTAGCAACTAAAATGCAAAATTCCATGCAAGCAATGGAAGGTGATCAAATTGATGAAAATATAGATGATTTACGAAAAATTATAGATAATTTGTTAGCGTTTTCATTTATGCAAGAAAACCTTTATGATGCATCTTCTATTATTGATAATAAACATCCTAATTATCCCAAAAATTTAAGAAAGCAACAAACCTTAAAAGAATATTTTGAGCATGTGGATGATAGTTTATATGTATTGTCTTTACGTATGGTAAAAATGACAAACACTATTCAAGCAGAAGTATCCAATACGCATTTTTATTTGAATCAAGCGTTAAGTGACTTTTCAGAAAACAATTTTGAAACAGGTGTTTCTGATCAACGATTTGTAATAACTTCTGTAAATAACTTAGCAAATTTATTAAGCCAATTATTAGAAAATTTAATGAAGGCCTCTCCTAGTTTTGGTAAAGGTAAATCGGGTTCACCAGAATTCAGTTTACCAGATATTATAAAAAAACAAGGAGATTTAATTAAAAAATTAGATGGTAGTAAAGATGGAAAAAAGAAAGGTGAAAAAGGGACTCAATCTAAAAATGGTAAAAACGGAGAACAAAATGAACAGGGAAATTCTGAACTTTATGAGATATATAAACAACAGGCTTTTTTAAGGGAAATGTTGTCGCAATTGATAAACAATAATAAATCAAATTTTGGCAACGGAAATAATCCTTCTAAAAAAATGGAAGAGTTAGAACAAGAAATGCTTCGTAATGGAATTACCAAAAACGAAATTCAAAAAATGAAAGATATTAAACAAGATTTATTAAAATTTGAAGACGCATTAAAAGAACAGGGTGAAGATTCTAAAAGAAATTCTAAGGAGGGTAATCAAAATTTAATTTTTAAAACCATTAAAAATTTAAATTTTAAAAAGGAGTATTTTAATAATAATGAAATTTTAAATCGACAATCCTTACCTTTGCGCTCAATTTATAAGAAAAAAGTAAACGAATACTTTAAAACGCATAATTAAACAGAATGATTATTTTTAATTACGAAACGGATTTTAAATTAAAAAATGAAGATAAAATACGTAATTGGATTTCATTATGTATTCAGAATTATGGCTTTAAAGAAGGTGAAATAAATTACATATTTTGTGATGACGAATATTTATTAAAATTAAATAATGAGTTTTTGCAGCACGACACTTTAACCGATATAATTAGTTTTGATTATAGTATTGGAAAAGAAATAGGAGGTGATATATTTATATCTGTTGAAAGGGTTAAAGAAAATGCTCTAAAATATTCGCAAAGCATTGAAAATGAATTAAATAGAGTAATTATTCATGGGATTTTGCATTATATTGGTTTTAAAGATAAAACATCAAATGATGCATATAACATGAGAGATCAAGAAGCTATTTGTTTGCAAAAATTAATTTAAATTGTTCCACGTGGAACTTTATTTTTAAAATATGTTTAGTACAGTATATGATGTGATTGTGGTAGGTGGTGGACATGCAGGTGCAGAAGCAGCTGCAGCAAGTGCTAATTTAGGAGCTAAAACGCTTTTAATTACAATGAATCTTCAAAACATTGCTCAAATGAGTTGCAACCCGGCAATGGGAGGTATTGCAAAAGGACAAATAGTTAGAGAAATAGATGCTTTAGGAGGTTACAGTGCAATTGTAACAGATAAAACTGCTATTCAATTTAAAATGCTTAATAAATCAAAAGGACCTGCAATGTGGAGTCCTCGTGCTCAAAGCGACAGAATGCGCTTTTCTGAAACATGGAGAAATATGTTAGAGCATACTGACAATTTAGATTTCTATCAAGAAATGGTTACAGGTTTATTGTTTGATAATAATACAATTATCGGTGTAAAAACAGCGTTAGGAATTGATATTAAATCTAAAACAGTTATTATAACTGCCGGTACTTTTTTAAATGGTTTGATTCATATTGGGAATAAAACTTTTGGAGGTGGGAGAGCAGGTGAAAGTGCAGCAATTGGAATTACAGAGGATTTAATTAAAAAGGGTTTTGAATCGGGTAGAATGAAAACAGGAACACCTCCAAGAGTAGATGCTAGGTCTTTGGATTTCTCTAAAATGATTGAACAACCTGGAGACGAAAACCCTGAAAAATTTTCGTATTTAAAAACCACTACAGTATTAAAAGAACAACGCTCTTGCTATATGAGTTATACTTCTTTGGAGGTGCATAATTTATTAAGAGAAGGGTTTGATCAATCACCAATGTTTAATGGCAGAATAAAAAGTGTTGGACCTAGATATTGCCCTTCTATTGAAGATAAAATAGATAGGTTTGCTACTAAGGACCGACATCAAATTTTTGTAGAACCTGAAGGTTGGAATACCATAGAAATTTATGTTAATGGTTTTTCTACTTCTTTACCAGAAGACATTCAAGATAAGGCATTGAGAAAAGTAGCAGGTTTTGAAAATGTAAAGTTTTTAAGATATGGTTATGCTATTGAATATGATTATTTTCCACCAACACAGCTAACCAATACTTTAGAAACAAAGTTGATTGAGAATTTATATTTTGCTGGTCAAATAAATGGAACTACGGGTTATGAAGAAGCTGCAGCTCAAGGCTTAATGGCTGGAATTAATGCGGCATTAAAAGTTCAAAATAAAGCTCCTTTTGTATTAAAACGAAACGAAGCATATATAGGTGTTTTAATTGATGATTTGATTATTAAAGGAACGGAAGAACCTTATAGAATGTTTACTTCACGCGCTGAATATAGAACCTTGTTAAGGCAAGATAATGCAGATTTACGCTTAACTCCATTGGCTTTTAAATTAGGATTAGCTTCTAAAGAACGAATGGATAGGGTTATTGAAAAACAAGAAAAAACAGATTTATTTGTGAAGTTTTTAAAAGAAACAAGTGTAAAACCAAACCAGATAAATCCAATTTTAGAAGCAAATAATTCCGCAACTATTAATCAATCAATGAAGCTGTTTAAAATAGCAGCACGACCACAATTAAATTTTAATGACATTCAAAAAATTAAAGATGTTGCTCTGTTTGTAGCTGAAAACAATTTGGATAATGAAGTAATTGAACAAACGGAAATTCATGTAAAATATGCTGGTTATATAGAAAAAGAAAAAAACCAAGCAGATAAATTGAATCGTTTAGAAAATGTTCCTATCCCTACTAATTTTAATTACGAAAAAGTAAAATCTCTTTCTATTGAAGCAAGGCAAAAATTGACTAAAATTCAACCAGCAACTATTTCACAGGCAAGTAGAATTAGTGGCGTTTCACCAAGTGATATTTCGGTTTTGTTAGTTTATATGGGAAGATAAATTTAAGTATGTTCCACGTGAAACATATTGTTAAACTAGCTTAAATTTTGATAACATTATTTGTAAAAATTGATATGATTAAAAGAATTCTATTTTTAATATTAACATTGTTTTTAATTTGTAATATACAAAGTTGTATACCTATTAAAACTGTTAAAAGCATACCTACTTATAGAATTGTTAAAGCTAAAATTCATACTAAAAAGGAATATAAAAAATATACTAAATTTGTTTTTTTAAATAAAAAGCATACATCAAATTTTATCCATTTTCTAGAAAAAAAGGTTAAAGTATTTAAATATAAAGGGCGTGTTTATATTACGGATAAAATAATTAAGTCTTCTGATAGAAATTTTAATCTAACAATTTATTTTACGGTTAATGAAAGTAAATATATTTCTTTAGTTAATCTTTTTTCAAAAGACAGAAAAGATGCATTTGATCCAGATTATGATCCAGATGTTGATGATCCCGTTCAAACAAGTGGAGTTTATAAATATATTGAAATAACAGTTACAGATGATGGTAATGAGGATTACTTGAAAGCTGATTCGGAGTTTAAAAACGAATTGTATTCTTTTTTAGATAATTTAAGAATACAATATAATAACTATTTAAATCAAAATTCATTTAATTGAAAACCAACAAAAACAAATATTTATCTTGTATAGATTACTTAGTAACTAATCAGCAATTCGATTTACTTTATAATGAAGAGCTAGATATGTTAGAAACTTATCCGATGCCTAGCTTAGATAAATTACCTTCTTATTATAAAAGCGAAGCTTACATTTCTCATACCGATTCTTCTAAAACGTTAATGGATAAAGTATATCAGTTTGTAAAGAAAATAAACATCAAATATAAATTAAATCTTATTAATTCGTTAGAAATTACTGATAATAAAATATTAGATATTGGTTGTGGTACAGGGGACTTTTTAGCTTCTTGTAAAAATAATAACTATAAAGTTTATGGAGTAGAGCCTAGTGAAAAAGCAAATAAAATTGCAAGTAAAAAAATAGGAGAAGATCTTTTTAAAAATTTAAATGATATTAGAGAAGCTCAATTTGATGTTATTACTTTATGGCACGTATTAGAGCATGTTCCAAATTTAGAAGATTATATAACCAAAATTAAAAGTTTATTAAAATCTGGAGGGTTTCTAATTATTGCTGTTCCTAATTTTAAAAGCTTTGATGCGAATTATTATAAACAATATTGGGCGGCTTTTGATGTACCCAGACATCTTTGGCATTTCTCTAAAAAAGCAATTCAATCTATTTTTTTTAAACATCAAATTACCATGGTAAAAATTATTCCAATGAAATTTGACGCTTATTATGTTTCTATGTTAAGCGAAAAAAACAAATCTCAAAAATCAAATTTTATAAAAGCTATTTGCATTGGTTGGTGGTCTAATTTAAAAGCAATACGTAGTAAAGAATATTCTTCACTAATCTATGTGTTAAAAAACGAGCAAAAACTATTTTAAAGCGTTTTAAGCCAAGTTTAAATATTGCAATAATAAATAACATTTATAAAAGTTTAAAACCATTGAAAAGGCTTTAAATGAAGCTAGTATTCATAAAGTATTTTTATAATAATTACAAATAGAATAAATTATAGCAATACTTTAAAATTCTTGTTTATTCCTTGAAATTTGTTTTTATCTTCGCAGGAATTTTAATTCCTAAAAAAGAAAATTTTAAAAATGAAAAAAATAATATTAATAGCTTTTGCTATCATGTTTGCATCTTGTAACCAAACAAAAATGGGTTATGTAAATGTTGAAAATTTAATGAAGGATTATAAAGCAACAAAAGTTTTAGAAACTCAACTAAAAACTAAACAAGAAAAAATTTCTAAACAATTAGATAGTTTGCAAGCACCTTTTAAAGCCAAAGTGCAAAATTATTATCAAAAGGCACAAAGTATGTCTGCTAGCTCAAGAGCGAAAGTTGAAAAACAGTTACAACAAGAACAACAAATGTTGCAACTTAATCAACAACAAGCTGCACAGCAATTACAAAAAGAAAACCAAGTTGAAAGCGAAAAAATTACTAAACGAGTAGATAGTTTGGTAGCTAATTTTGCTAAAGCTAATGGATACAAACTAATTTTAGGAACTTCTGGAAACGGAACAGTTATGTACGGTGATGCTACACTTGATGTTACTAAAAAAGTATTGGATATATTAAATGCAGATTTCAATAAAAAATAATATAAAATATTGACAATCAACATAATAAAGCCTTCTACAAAATAGAAGGCTTTATTTTTTTATAACTAAATTAAACTTCTTTTTTATGTAGAAGTCGAGTAAGTTTTATAGATAAATCTAATAAAATAATTTTAGCATTTCCATTTCTTTCAATATGATAAATGGCATCATTTAGTTCATCAGAAATTTCTAAAATATTATTGCTATGAACAAATGGAGCAAATTTTGCTAAGTTAAATCCAGATGTTTTCGGATTTAGAAAAACCAAATCTGTAGCCCCGTAATTTAAAAGCATAGCTTGCCTAAAAAATTGAATACAATATTGTAAAAATCGTTTTTGAGTTTCACGTCCTGTTTTTGCAATAATATCACTCCAATCAATTAATAATTTAATAACAGATATATCTCCTTTTGCTTTAAAAGCAGCTCTAATCCAAGTTATAAACCAAGTTTCAAATTGTTCGTCGGCAGTATCATTGTGCAGTAAGTGAAGTGCTTTGTTGTAATTTCCGTTTACTTGAATTGCAATTTGTTTTGCTATGGAAATATCAGTCCCTTCATTTTTTACCAATCCATTTTCAATATCAGTTTCCGATAAAGTAGGAAAATTTAAAATCTGACATCTCGATTTTATGGTTGAAATTAATTGTTCTTCTTTTTCGGCAACTAATAAAAAAACCGTTTTTTCTGGAGGTTCCTCTAATAATTTTAAAAGTTTATTAGCGGATGCATTATTCATTTTTTCAGCCATCCAAATAATCATCACTTTAAACCCACCTTCATAAGCTTTTAATTTAAGGGCTTTTACAATTTCATCGGCTTCGTCCACACCAATTTGACCTTGTTTGTTTTCCACGCCTAATACTTGTAACCATTCAAATAAATTTCCATAAGGATTGGTAGCAATAAAATTTCGCCACTCAGTGATAAATAAATTGCTTACAGGATGCTTTTTAACGGTGCTAGTAGTTGTAACAGGAAAAGCAAAATGTAAATCAGGATGTGTTAATTTTGTACATTTTAATGTGCAAGCTTCTTTATCAGTACTAGTGCTACATAAAATATATTGCGCGTAAGCAATTGCCATAGGTAAAACACCACTTCCTTCATTGCCGATAAATAATTGTGCGTGCGAAATTCTACCATTATTGATAGATTTTATCAAATGATTTTTCAAATAATCTTGCCCTAATACTTCTGAAAATTCCATTAAAGCGAATGTAAAAAAAAATTGACACATAGCATTTTATTTATACTTTTTTCTAATGAAATCGCTTTCGTAGAAAATTGTATGGTCTATGTTAAATTGAATTATATTTGTACTACTAATACACAGAGTCAAATGAAAACAATACAAAACATAAACTTTAAAGGGAAAAAAGCTTTAATTAGAGTTGATTTTAATGTACCATTAGATGATAATTTTAAGATTACCGATGCTACAAGAATACAAGCTGCAAAACCAACAATAGATAAAATATTAGATGATGGAGGAGCAGTAGTTTTAATGTCGCATTTAGGACGTCCAAAAGGAGTTGAAGAAAAATATTCGTTAAAACACATTGTAAAAAAAGTTTCAGAAGTTTTAGGTGTTGAAGTAAAATTTGCACCAAATTGTGTTGGTGATGAAACTGAAAAAGCAGTTTCTGAGCTAAAAGCAGGAGAAGTTTTATTATTAGAAAATTTACGTTTTCATCCTGAAGAAAAAGAAGGAGATATTGCTTTTGCAAAACAACTTTCTAATTTAGGCGATGTGTATGTAAATGATGCTTTTGGTACGGCACATAGAGCACATGCTTCTACAACAATAGTAGCCCAATTTTTCCCGAAAAATAAATGTTTTGGATATTTATTAGCTAAAGAAATAGAAAGCATAAAAAAAGTATTGGAAGAAGGTGAAAAACCTGTTTTGGCAATTTTAGGAGGCGCAAAAGTTTCTTCTAAAATCACAGTAATTGAAAACATTTTAGATGCAGTAGATCACTTAATTATAGGTGGAGGAATGAGTTTTACTTTTATCAAAGCACAAGGAGGAAATATAGGCAATTCAATTTGTGAAGATGACAAACAAGAATTAGCTTTAGAAATATTAAAACAAGCAAAAGAAAAAGGAGTTCAAGTACATATTCCTGTGGATGTAGTAGCAGCAGATGCATTTAGTAATGATGCAAATACTCAAATATGCGAGATTACTAAAATTCCAAACGGTTGGCAAGGGTTGGATGCTGGCCCAAAATCAAGAGAAATTTTTGATAAAATTGTAAATGAGTCTAAAACTATTCTTTGGAACGGTCCTTTGGGCGTTTTTGAATTAGAAAATTTTGCTAAAGGAACTATCGCATTAGGAAATTCCATTGCAGAAGCAACTAAAAACGGAGCATTTTCTTTAGTAGGAGGAGGAGATTCCGTTGCAGCAGTAAAACAATTTGGATTTGCTGATAAAGTAAGTTATGTTTCTACAGGTGGAGGCGCAATGTTGGAAAGTTTAGAAGGAAAAACATTACCAGGTATTGAAGCAATTTTAAATTAATAAATAAATTAACTCAAATTTAAAACGCTTTTGAATTTTCAAAAGCGTTTTTGTTTTATAAAATTAGTACTTTTAGCCACTTAAAAATCAAAAAAATGAAATATACTACCATACAAAATACCAATATAAAAGTGAGTAAAATTTGTTTAGGAACGATGACTTTTGGTGAACAAAATACTGAAAACGAAGCTCATGAACAGTTAAATTATGTGGTAGAAAACGGAATTAATTTTATTGATACTGCCGAAATGTATTCCGTTCCGGGTAGGAAAGAAACCCAAGGAAGTACTGAAAGATATATAGGAAGCTGGTTGCAACATCAAAAACGTGAAAACTTAGTTTTAGCAACTAAAATTGCAGGACCAAATACTGGGTTAAGTTATGTTAGAGATAACATGGGTTTTTCTAATGAAGCTATAGATGATGCTCTTGAAAAAAGTTTAAAACGTCTTAAAACAGATTACATAGATGTTTACCAATTACATTGGCCTGAGCGTAATGCTAATTTTTTTGGAAAAAGAAATTACCAACATAATTTTGAAGAAAAATGGAATGATAATTTTAAAGAAGTTATTCAAAAATTAGATGTTTTGGTAAAGGAAGGCAAAATCCGCCATTATGGAGTTTCTAATGAAACACCTTGGGGTTTAATGCGTCATCTAGTAGAAAGCACAGAAAATAAATTAACACGTTGTAAAACTATTCAAAACCCATATTCATTATTAAACAGAACCTTTGAAATAGGTTTAGCTGAAATAGCTATGCGTGAAAAAGTTGGTTTGTTAGCCTACTCACCAATGGCTTTTGGAATGTTATCCGGTAAATATTTAGGGGGTAAAATGCCAGAAGGTTCTCGTTTAAAATTATTTCCGGTTTTTTCTAGGTACAATAGTAACCAATCACTTTTTTTAACCCAAAAATATTCCGATTTAGCAAAAAAATTAAATGTTAGTTTAGCGCAACTTTCATTGTCATTTGTAAACCAACAATCTTTTGTAACTGCGAATATTATTGGAGCTACAACAATGGAACAATTAAAAGAAAATATTGAAAGTATTCAGGTAGAACTTTCATCGGAAACTGGATTAAGTCCAAAAGTTGTGGGATTTAAGATTTAAGCAAAAATAGTTGAAAGTCTAAAAAGGAAAAAGTCTATATTTTTCACACCTCTAAACTGTGCTCTAAAAGCTTTTATTTTAGCGTTAAAAGATTCT
>Ga0209633_10000402_pt1 | contig 51420 bp, 40 predicted proteins | sample Cruoilmetagenom1_FD_187290 | JGI IMG/M metagenome (GOLD analysis project Ga0209633, IMG submission 187290) | Oil polluted marine microbial communities from Coal Oil Point, Santa Barbara, California, USA - Sample 1 (SPAdes) (version 2) | ecosystem: Environmental > Aquatic > Marine > Oil seeps ... | reverse complement strand
TCGATCGATTCTGCCATGAGATTGGTCGGCTCAGAAGTGATCGTGTCGTATTCCACAAGAGGAGAGAAGAGAGCCATGAGGACTTGGGAGCCTTCGCTCTCGTTTGTGAGAGGAGGAGTGAGGTGCTTCGGTTCGACAATAGCGAGACTGAACGCTGCGTCTTTTGCAGCGGTACTGTCATTGTCGTCCCCGCATCCTGCGATGAGCAGACTGCATAGAAGCAGGCTGCATACAGCGAAGTGTTTTCTCACGTTCGGTCCTCTCTTTCGAGCGTCTCGGCTGGTCGCCTGCATGACCTGCCCCTGATCGAGTGCCCGGCAAGTACAGGGCATGGACGAAAGGGCATCCCCTGTCGCTCTGCATGGCTGACAGCACACAATATCGCTGATGGGTGCTCGATCGTGAGTGCCGCGACGCTCGCGCATTGAGAATGCGTAGAGTGTACTGTTATTTCTTGTCCGGATCGAGGCAAGCCGCACGCGTAAGAACCGGACACATCCGATGTGTCCGGTTCTTACGGGGAGAGGGTGGGTGGTGTGATGAGGATATTTACTGAGGATGTTTTACGAGGTCCACGCGCGAGAACGGAGACGATCGACTCGGTCTTGCGTGGAGGGGTGTGTCGTAAAAAGATTCGCGAACTGTACTTTTTGGCCAGCAAGCGGGTTGGTGATGTATTTGGTTGCTTGCGCGGGTTGCACTTCCATTGGAATGTTCCTGGCAGTGCTTTCGAGGCGCAGCAGGGCCCGTGCCAGAGGCTCGCCGTCACCGATCATGCGGGCGGCTGAGGCGTCGGCTTCAAACTCGCGGCTACGGCTTACTGCCATTTGCAGAATCGTGGCCGCAAGCGGAGCGAGAATGGCGAGTGCCAGCAGACCGATCGGGTTGCCTCCCTCGTCGTCGTCTCTTCCTCCGCCGAACATGGCGCTGAACATAAGCATGTTCGCGATGAAGCTGATGCCTGTGGCGACTGCAGCGGCGACAGACCCGATCAGGATGTCGCGGTTTTTCACATGGCTCAGCTCGTGGGCGAGTACTCCACGTATCTCGCTTTCTTCAAGGTGATGGAGGAGTCCTTGGGTGACGGCAACTGCGGCGTGTTCCGGGTTTCGTCCTGTGGCAAAGGCATTGGGCTGCATGTCGGGCGTGACGTACAGGGTTGGCATGGGCATGTTGGCTCTTTGGGTGAGGTCGCGCATGATGCGGTAATAGCCCGGCATCTGTTGCTCGTTCGCCGGCGTCGCGCGTGCGCTTTTAATGGCCAGGGTGTCTGAAAACCAATAGCTGGCACCGACGATAATGAGCCCGAGGGCGAGCCCTATGGCAGCTCCTACCCCATTTGGCGCGAGTACTGATCCGATCAGTACGAGGAGACCACCCAGACCTGCGAGAAGTACGTAGGTCTTGAAGATATTCTTATACATCATCTTTTGTTATCTCGTGAGTACATCATCTTTTACTATCTCGTGGGTACATCATCTTTTACTCTCTTGCGAGATCGTTAAACGAGATGTTACATCCTTTCTGGTTCCTCATGTCTTACAACGAAAGGTCTGTCGTCAGAAATTCCTCATTTCTCAAGATAAGAACAATCCTTTTTTTCTTTTGTAGGGGGATTTGAAGTGGTAAGCGTTTTTTATCATGTTTTACGCTCTATCTTCTTTTTGCCTAGACTGAGATATGTCGAGGTGAGAACTGAAGTCTTCGCAGTTGGGAAGAGGTTTCCTGCTTGAATCGCGGAAAGAAGAGGTGAGTCACGAGCCAACAAGAGTGCATACTACCCATTAGATGTCTGCCGAATGCCTCGCTACAGGTCAGTTTTCTTTTTCCTCGTTTTGCCTTGGGGCCCGCTTTGCCCAAAGGCAGAGGAGCAAGGCATTAGAGTCGAAACCGAGGAGGATAGGTGGTAAGAAGCCGTTTTTTTGGTCTTGGCTATTTCTTGGTCTGGGGCATGGTTGCACTGTCACTGGTTGGGCTGTCGACAAGCGTGGCAATGGGGTTTCCCGCGCAAGCCCCGACCCCGGAGAGGGAGTTCCGCGATGTTCTTGTCACGGATTTGCATGGGGTTGTGACGCCTGTAATGGAAGACCATATCGCGAGTGTGATGCGCAAGGCCGAACGTGAAGACCGGATCCTCGTTGTGGAGATGGACACGCCAGGTGGACTTGACAGCTCGATGCGGGGCATTGCACGGAAGTTTCTCAACGCGGATATTCCGATTGTAGTGCATGTCACGCCGCGTGGTGCTCGGGCGGCGTCTGCCGGTGCGATTATCGCGATGGCGGCCCATGTGATGGTGATGTCGCCAAGTACCTCGATTGGAGCGGCTACCCCAATTGATCTGGCAGGAGAAGACCTTGAGCGCAAAGTCATAAATGATGCGATGGCGTATGCCGAAGGAATTGCGCGATTGCGAGGGAGAAATATTGGTTTTGCTCGAGATGCAGTAGAAAAAGGACGGTCTATTACAGATCAGGAAGCATTGCAGATCGGTGTGGCAGACCTTCTGGCTGGTGACCGAGAGGAGCTACTTGCGCTGCTTGATGGTAGAAAACTCGTGCTTTCGAGTGGTCCGACGCAGGGAGAAGACGGAGGAATAGGGGAACAGGCAATACTTCGCACGCGTGAGGCTGACGTGAAAGAAGCGAAGATGGGCGGTCTACGGCAATTTTTGCAATGGCTCGCCGATCCGAACGTGGCGTTTCTGTTTCTTTCCCTCGGGACGCTTGCCATCCTCTATGAGGTGATAAACCCTGGGATGGGAGCTGGTGGCATATTGGGCGTCATTCTGCTGCTCCTGGCGTTCTTTTCTCTCTCCGTACTTCCGGTGAATGCAACTGGTGTTGTCCTGCTCCTTTTGGCACTTGTGCTGTTTATCGCGGAGCTCTTTGCTCCCGGGGTTGGGGTACTGGGCGCAGGTGGCACTGCTGCCTTGATTTTGGGTGGTGCCTTCTTGTTTCGGGGGTCGGTGGCAGTGGATTTTCTGCTTTTACTGCCTGTGGCATTGCTGGTGTGTGCAGGAGTTATTTTTGCCGGTCGTCTCGCCTGGCGCGCGAGGGGCGCTCCGCCTGTGTTGGGAGCGGATACTCTGCTGGGTGCCCGCTCGATTATCCAGCGATGTGACAGCCCTTCCCAAGGATGGATCTTTCTCAACGGAGCATGGTGGATGGTTTCTCCTGACCCTGAAAAGATGGAAGAAGAGCTTGAAAAAGGTCAGGAAGTGGAAGTTGTCGGGCGTGATGGCCTGACTCTGCTGGTGAGATTTGCAAGGAAGTCCGTACATGACTGAAATAGTTATTTTTGTTTTCTTTTTTCTCCTGCTCTTTGCAGGAGTGTTCTTCGCTAGTGCGATTCGGATCGTGCAGGAGTATGAAAGGGGTGTGATCTTTCGCCTGGGACGTGTTACCGGGGCAAAAGGACCAGGTCTTTTCTTCATCATCCCCATTATCGACAGAATGGTGAAAGTCAGCCTTCGCACCATGACAATGGACATCACTCCGCAAGAGCTGATTACCAGAGACAATGTGACCGTACGTGTGAATGCTGTGGCCTACTTTCACGTGATAGACCCTGTGCAAGCAGTGGTTGCAATCGAGAATTATGTTTTCGCCACTGCACAAATCGCACAGACAACGCTGCGAAGTGTGCTTGGCCAGGTAGAACTTGATGAGCTTCTGATAAACCGGGATGACATCAATCAGAGTCTGCAGCAGATCATTGATAACCTCACGAACCCCTGGGGCGTAAAAGTGGGGCTTGTCGAAGTAAAAGACGTGGAGCTGCCTGAATCCATGCGGCGGGCTATGGCACGCCAGGCAGAGGCAGAACGGGATCGTCGTGCAAAGGTCATTCATGCCAGGGGAGAAGATGAGGCGGCGGAAACTCTGGCACATGCCGCCTCAAAACTTGAACAGCATGAGGGCGCAATGCAACTCCGTATTTTGTCAACGATGGGAGAGATTGCAGGAGACAGGAACACCACGCTGTTTTTCCCGATTCCCATGGAAATGCTGCGCTTTTTTGAAGGCTCTGATAAGGGAAAAACCGCGGAAAATTCTACAATACAGACGCAGGTTCATCAAGCGGATCAGGTGGAAGAGTAAGTCTGACTTTCGCGGTCGGATTCTATAACGAATTTTTCACAAAAATTTCTCCTCTGCATTCCTTCTCCTTCCTGGCGATATCTTTTGAGGATGTTTCCTGAAAGAACTGCATTTCTAGAAAAAGACATCTGAATAGGTTGGAACAGCAGAGTTTTTTTAACCTTATTGACTTATGTGTCTAGCGTTGCGGATTTTTGGGGAGTATGGTGGCTGTTGTCTTCTCGTCGCCCATCTTGCCATTCTGTCGTTGGTAGCGGCAGAGCGTTCGGTTTATTCTCAACGGAGCCATATGGTGATCGACGAGTTCCTTCTCGACCATCGAAGTCGAGAAGGAACGCTGCCTCCTTTGAGAGTTCTGTTGTTTTTCGAATGCTTCTTCAGCGAAGCAAGATGACTCTGCGGGAGAGAGTTTCGCGCAAGTCTTTGTGTGAGGAAGTTTTATAATGTCTGCTTCGATGGCATCTAAAGGTTGGATAGAAAACACGGATGCCGTTTCTGTGTGGAAAAAAGCAGTAGGCACACGGGCCCACTGGATCCAGGCACTTCTTCCTGCAGGAATGGTTTTCTTTACGGGCTTCTTTTTATTCTTCCTGCTTTCTCTGCCTTTTCTTGTGGGTTTGTGGCTTTATAAAAAAGATGCAATCGATGCCGAATTATTTGCTCTTCCCTTCGCTCGGTGGGCGGCAGCGCATAGTTTTTCTACGGATTCCCCCGAAGTTCTCACAGGGATTCTGCTTCTTTTCGGTGCCCCCGTGCTTGTTCATCGTTTTCTGATGAAAATAAGAGCAGGAGATTCGCCGAAATGGGTGAGTTCCCTTTTGTCTGAGGAGTTCACGCGTCCTCTTCCTGGGGCAAAGGAACCTGCTTTTGTCCAGTCTCTGCGATCATCTGTCTGGTATACATTTTTTGTGGTAGCAGCGACTTTCTCAAGTAAAATTGTGTTTTCGGATTACTCAGGTTTTCCTGAATACCGGGAGTTTCGCCATCCTTTCGGCAAGGTTCCTTTCAGTTCTTTTGGCAATATGGATTTTGGCCGAATTGCTGTATGTGCTTTTTTGTTAGGACTCTTTTTCTTTCGTTCCAGGATGTATGAGAAGACTGCTTACCGTTCGTCTCTTCCTGGGAAAACCAAAGAAAATATCTTCTCTCGTCTTGTACGAGCGACGAGAGAATGGCGTTTTTTCGTTGTCCTGAGCGAAGGAACTCCATCTGTTTTTTTTGGGCTTGCTATGGGCTTCTGTAATTTCTTCTTTTTTGCTCTTCTGTACAAAATAATTTCTGATGATCCTGCTGGGTCTGTTGTTATCACCGCGCCGCAAAGAGTGGGCGTGTTCCTTCTACTGATAAGCGAATTTCTGGCATCCTTCGTAGATTTCGTTCTTATGGTCTTGACAGATATGGCCTTGGGTTTTACGGAAGAGAAGTCCCTTTCTGTCTGGAACGAAAGTTTGTACGATAATTTTCCAACCGTTTCTGATCTTCCTTTGTGGCTTTTCGTCTTGTTTCCCCTGTCTATCGGAACTCTCCTGATAGGAGGAGGAGCAGCGGCACAGAGTGCCGGGGTGAGCACTCGTTTTGATGGTGTAAAAGCCGGGACCTTGCTTGGAGTGTCCGTAGGGTTTGCCTGTCTTTTTTACATCTTTTTCCACGGAAGTTCTCGATCGGATGCATTCCAGAGATCTGGCGTTTTTTTTGCCTTTTTCTGGTCCATGTTTTTTGGTGCAGTCGGGGGTCTGTTTTACGCTCGAGGTCGCGTTCGTTCTATCAGCACTGATTTTCAGATACGGAGCGATGCGCTTTCGGACCACCTTCGTTCCGCGTTTTCTTCTCCCAATGTAAAAACGTCTGCGAGTAGAGGGAGCGAAAAAAGTGCAGGCAAGTCTTCGCGGTCGTCGGGCAAAAAATCTCGGCAAATTGTCCCGGATGTTGCACGTCCTGTTGTGCAGGATCCACAAGCGACGGTCACGTCACCTGCATCTGCTGTAGCACCGAGTTCTGCTCCAACGCCATCCCCAGGAGAAAAGCGCCAGAGTGCCCCCCGTCGAACTGGGACGGAGGAAGAAACAACGCGTAAGAAGCAGCCTGTCACCCCCGTGGTCAAAGAAACTCCCTCAGCGGTGACACCGCGATCAGACAGGCAGAAAAATTCAGAATCCGCAAAAACAGTTCAGCATCCGCTTCGCTTTGCGGAGAAGCCGGGTCTTCATGAAAACGCGGAACGTGGATCGGCTATTCCCGGAGACTCTCTTTCCGGGGCGGCTGCGCAGCAAGAGGAACCCGCTGTCACGTCTCATACAACCCCTTACTCGCGACGGTTTCTGGCTTCAGAGGAGGATTTTTCCTCGAAAGAGGAGCCGGGTAGTGCCGAAAAAGCGCCAGGGTGGTCTTCGGCAGAGCGGTCTTTACGATCTACAGAGTCGTCGGGTCGCAACAGGTTTGAGAATGACAAAAAGGATGATCGAGGAGGAAAGCTTCCCTGGCCTGAACGAGAACAACATTCTGACCCGATCCCGCGATGGAGTAGAGAAAAAACGTCGAACGACGAGACGTTGACACGGCAATCTTTTGCGGCGTTTCGAGAGTCAGAGGAGAGGTTTCTTCAGCGAGAGGCATCGAGAGAAAAGAGAGAGGAGTTTGCCAAAGAAGATTCTTCCTGGAGTGCCCGGACACGTGAGAGACAGGCGGGTGAAAAGGCTCCAAGGACAGGCAAACCTGGACGCTTTTCTGATGTGCAGCCAGAGACAGCTGCCCAAGAGGAAAGCCGCTTCACGCGCCGTTTTCATGATCTTGATCCCGGATCCCCTTCTCCTGCAGCCTCCAGAGCGCCTCTGCCGGAAGAGAAAAATCCCTGGCGCGGATCACAACGGGAACGACTTACGGAAAGACCGGCTGAAACTATCGGTCGCGGCCCAAAAAAAGGTTGCGAGCACTCCCAAGGTTTTCCTCCTGAGACGTCTTCCTCGCGGACTGCGGAACGGCGTGCTGATTCTCGTGCATCAGAGATTCGAATACGGTCTTCCATCCCAGCCCCTGTATCCTTTGATATCGACGATATCGACGATATCGACGCTTCCTCTTCGCAGACAAGCGAGGAAAAACATAAAAAGGGAGAAGGAGTTCATCTTTCCTGTTCTTCCTCGCCGGAGCGGCCTTTTTCTGGAGAGAGCCAGGATGATGCATCTCCCGCTTCACCTTTCCGGCATTTTTCCGCGTCGCCTTTTCCCGAGAAAACGGACGAGAGGAATGACAGCTTGTGATCTTGTACAGCTTTACTTGAAGGGCAACACGCTTGCTTTTTCGCGGAAAAACGTTTTCTATTCTGTGCTGACAAACAATTGTGTTTAGCGAGCATGGCATGCGAGATGCTCCTTACGCCAGGAGCAAGATTTATGACTTCCTCATCAGTCGATTCTGAATCGGATCCTCAACTCTCGGACTGTTCCCCCGTCTCGGAGGAACCCTGTCTGCAGGAAGATGTTTCTGGCGAAGTGCCTTGTATTGCTGAAAGAGAAAAGCGAAGCTTTCGGCAACGTGTGCAGCGGGTCTTCCGTGCGGAGCGGCGTGAAGCATGGCGTTTTTCTGTTCGGTATGCGTCTTCCGTGATCATATTTGGAATATTGTTGTACTCTATTGCTGCATTGCCTTTTCTTTTGGGAGTCTCTTTGCAGACAGGTACTGCTGATGTGGACTTCGGAAAAGAACTGTTCTTTTTACCCCTTGCCATGTGGACCCTCGCAAATGGCCTCTTTGCCAATCTGAATACCCTTCTCACAGGTGTTCTCGTCATCGGAGTGGCATCTCGTGTCGCCTGTAGGTTTGTCATGAGGAAAACACCCCTGGGAGCCTTGCCTTTTTCTCGGGACTCTCTTCTTTTTGCCTGCTTACACTCTGCGCTTCTCTACAGCATGGTGATGATGGTTGCAGCTTTTTTTGTACAGGCTATTTTTGCAGGTTCTTTTCGCCAGTACCTTGCGCATAATGATGGAGGCGTCCTTTTCGGAGTTCTGTCTTTTCAGCGCTTTGCTGAAATCGGGGTTTTACGGCTTGGTTTTCTTACTTTCTTCATAGGTTTTGTTGTTTCTCTTCTGAATTTTTCTCGTTTTTTTGGGGAAAAGCCAGGAGACCTGTTCGGTTTTCCGGCTGTGGAGACTGACTTGTCTTTGGTTCGTTTGCTCGCGCAGAAGGCCGGCCAAGTTTTCCTAGGGTTTATTGGGGGAATTTCTGGATTTTTCCTGATAGTTCTCTCGCTGCGTGGCCTTTTTGCAAAATCTGAAGGTGTTCCAGATGTCACGATTGCCACCCGTCTAGGCAGCGTGTTTCTTCTTTTGGGCGAGATGCTCTGGTCATTTGTTGATTTTTCTCTGATGAGTCTGGTCTACGCAGCGAAGTTGTTTGTAGGTGAGACCCCTTTTGTTGTCTTTCGCAGCGGTTTCTATGCAAGCGAAGCGTTTATAGAAGGTTCGCCGGGGTGGCTGTTTCTTGTTCTTGCTGTTCCTGTTGCTGCTTTCTTTTTGGGAGGAGTGAATATCGCGCGTGCTACTGCTCCTTCGGACGTACTGACTGCGGTGCGACAAGGACTGCTACTCGGCCCTGTTGCTGCCTTCACTGGTTGGATATATGCTCTTTTTAATGGGGCCCTTCACCCAACCGGATTTGTGATGTGGGCAGTGCTTTTTCCGCTGATCTGGGGTGCATGTTTTGGTGGACTAGGCGCTTTTTATCATGCTGTTGATCGGGGGCTTCCACTCCTTTTTCATCGATCGACTGCTTTGTTTGTGGAACAGAATCTTCCTCCTGGGGATGAGATAGGGATTGTTCCAAGTGTGACTGGTCATGAGGATGCTTCTGCGGGGATTAGTGAGGAAAGAGCAGCGGAATAGGATGTGACTGCTCTGCCAATAATGAGAAATCTTTTTGCTAGAGGTATCTTTTCTTATTTTGGCATGATGTATGTTAATGATATTAGGATGACTGATTCGTTTATGATATGATATTGCGAAATTTTATTTTCGCTATTTATGCTGGATCTGCCCTTGTTTATATGGTCATAATGGCCATTTTTACTTCAGTAATTCGGATAATTTTTTCGGATTATTGGGTCGTCTGTTTTACAGAATGCATAACCAACGATCGTTGGGGACTCCTTCTCGGTGTGTCTTCTTTTTCATTGTTCAATGATTTCGATATTGTCCGTATTGTGAGCATGTCATTAATCGTTAGTTTTCTTATTTTTTTCTGGAATTTATCTCGTCTTACTGGTCGCGGTTTCTCGAAAATTCTAGGTATTCAACTGGTCGAAGGAAGTTTCTCTTTGTTTCGACCAGCCTGGAATGGCCCATGGTGAGCGATGTTTTTTCTTATAGTGATAGTGTCCCTTTTCTTTTATTACGCCCTCTCTGTAAAAGCTTTCACAGACAATGCTACTTATCTCTCTGATGTTGGTTTTCTTGCACGGGTTTGGGCTGTTCTTCTTTTACTTGGTGAATTTCTTTTCTCTTTTGCGGATTTTTCTCTGATGATTCTTGTGCTTGGGAGCAAATTTTTTACAGGGGATAGCACTCTGTTTCTATTCGAAGGAAGTTTGTATGATCTACACGGAACATTTGGAGGATCTTTTTCCAGAGAACCGAGTTGGGTTTTCTTGTCACTCGCTATTCTCGCTGGTGTTTTGTTCTGGGGAGGAATGAAAGCAGCTATTTTTGCGAAAGTTTCGAACCGCACTAAAGCAATACAAACAGCTTCTTTTCTTGCTGTTCCTTTTGCTTTTATAAGTTGGATTTCTGCTTTTTTAAACGGAGATTTTTATGGTGATAATGCGTTGATCTTTACTTTCCTTATGCCTCTCTTCTGAACTCTTGTTTTCAGTACACTGGATAGTTTCTACTATTCTATGAACCGTGGCTTACCCGCTGGAGAAGAGCGGAAGTTGAATATTCATTCGCTCTCTTTGGAAGCTGGTGTTCCCTCTGTATCCGAAGAAGATTCTGGTAAGTCTTTCGCTCCTTTTCCTGGATCCCTTCCTCCCTATGGCAAGGGGAGTGGGGCTGGATCAATCCCGACTTCTTCTGTACCGCCTGCTTGGCCAGTGCCGACGTCTGCTCCCGTGGCGCCTGTACCGCTCTCGGGTCCCGTGTCGCCCTCGGCGCCCGTGAGTTCTGTGTCGGCTTCGGATCCTATGCCCCCTTTGTTACCTTACGTGGTGTCTGAGGGTGCTGTGCCGCCTCCCTCCCAGTGAGGAGAGGAGATTGGGCTGGATCCGCTATCTGGGATGGCAAGAGCACAGAATCCAGCAGAAGAGGAGAAAAAAGATGACGGTATTCAGTAAGTGCCTTCTGCGTTTTCCCGAAAGAGTTTTCGCTGTGGGATCTTGCTTCGTTTTTCATGAGTGAGGGTCATACCGTCACACAAAATCTGGAGTGGCATCTTTTCTTCTGCATGTCTTTTCCTGTGCATAATGAAGGAGATAGTGTGCTGAAGGGGAGATGCCGAGTGCAACATTCTTGTATTTCCTTGTTCAGTAGTGCTGGCGCGGATGAGATGGCGAGATGGACAGGTTGAGCCGCGACAGGGGAGAAAAGATCATGCCTACAGAAGCCGAAGTTGGCGCGGAAGTCGCGGATTGGCTGAAGCACAATTGGGATCCTGATTTGACCGTTGCCGAGTGGTGGGATCGCCTGTGCGATTCGGGTTGGGCAGTGCCCACCTGGCCAGAAGAGTGGTATGGTCGGGGACTTTCCCGCGATCTTGCGAGGGTGGTGACAAAAGAGATCCACCGGGCTGGAGCGTTGGGTCCTCCGGGAGGGTTGGGGCTTGGTCTCGCCGGCCCTACCATCATTGCGCACGGTTCACAAGAACAAAAAGCACGTTATGTTCGTAATATTGTGAGCGGCCAAGAGGGGTGGTGCCAGCTTTTCAGTGAGCCTGGAGCCGGTTCTGATTTGGCGGGTTTGCAGACTCGTGCAGTGCGTGATGGTGATGAATGGGTAGTGAACGGCCAGAAGGTTTGGACTTCTACGGGTATGTTCGCTGATCTTGGAATGTTGCTTGCTCGTACGAATGTCGAGGTGCCGAAGCATAAAGGCATCAGCTATTTTGCTTTTCCCATGCGTCAGGATGGTGTGGATGTACGCCCCCTGCGTGAAATGACCGGGCGGGCTTTGTTTTGCGAAGTATTCTTCGACGATAGCCGTGTACACAATGACGCCTTGATTGGCGGACTCGACAACGGCTGGAATGTCGCTCGCACTACTTTGGCTGTAGAACGTCAGGGTATTGGAGGCGGAGGGAGTGCTCCAGCGAGTGCTGCAGCTCCGGGTACGGTTGCCGGTCATTTGGAGAGGCGCGTTGGGGATTTTGTTGGCAAGGCACAAGGCAGTGCTTTGGGCGGGGGAGCCTTGTTTGCTCGGAGTAACAAGATCCTTTTGCAGGCTGCTCGCGAGCGAGGCGTGACTGATGATCCGGTCATCCGGCAAGGCCTTGCGTATTTGCACAGCTTGCATGAGATCAGCCGATACACGATGTTGCGTGCAAAAGCTGCAATGAAAGCGGGGAAACGCCCTGGTCCTGAGGCGAATGTTGCCAAGATTGCGAACAGCCGGATGGTGCGTCTTTCCCGTGATCTGGGTCTGCAGATTATTGGTCCGGGGGGAATGCTCACCGGCGAGGACGCACCCCTTGCGGGGGTGCTGCACGAGCTGTGTCTTTTCAGTCCTGCTCCGTCTATTTATGGAGGGACTGATCAGGTGCAGCGCAATATTATTGGCGAACAGGCTTTGGGGTTGCCGCGTGAGCCTGGCGACTCCCACAAGGTTCCTTTTAAAGACCTTGTTGTGGGGACGCAACAGAAAGCCTGAGATAACCGTTTTTGGTGGTGGTTTCTTCATCTGCAGAACGGAAGGTCGTGACACACTACGACCTTCCGTTGTCTTTTCCAGAGACTTTTGCGACGCTTCTCTCGGCAGATTTCCTGTTGCACAGGATCTATCGGAAAAAAGTTCTGTTCCAGGATGACACAGATAGCTTTTTTAGGGTAGGGAAACCCAAGGGCAGATGCGAACGCGCGTCAGTGTGCAGGTGCGGTGCTGTTGTCTGTGGTTTTTCTCTTCAGGCTTGCTCAAATATTTCGCGTGCGCGTTCTCGGTACTCGTGCGCTGTAATAAGGTTGCCAAGCTGGTTTTCGATGATTCCGAGATAGCCCATTGCGCGTGCCACTGCAGGGTCGTTTTCGCCAAAAGCCGTGACGAAGATTTCCAGGGCGTGCAGCATGCTTTGGCGTGCTTTTTCAAGTTGCCCTATTTCATAAAAGACGCGGCCCAGGAAAGTCAGGGTGCGGGCGACATCTGGATGGTCTACTCCTTGGACATGGGATTCTATTTCGAGCGCTTGTTGCAGGCAGAGGAGGGCGACGTCGTAGTTTCCGAGCCGGTCTTCCACTCGGCCTAGATTACCGAGAGTAATGCCGACTTCGAGGTGGTCGGAGCCGAATATACTCTCGTTAATGGCAAGGGCGTGTTGGAGTAAGTCTCGTGCTTTTCCATACTGCTGATAGCGAAATTGTAGGTAGAGCGCGGTGTTGTGGAGAAGGACACCGAGATTTGCGATTACCACATTGTAGGTAAGCGCATAGTCGATAATCATGAGGGCATGGGGAGTGAGCAGTCCACATTCTACCCAGGTATCTGTTCTCCAAGATTCTGTTGGATAGGCGTCAGCGAGTATGTCGATTGCAATGGGAAGCCAATACAGAGCTTTGTCGCCAAGCTGATGTCGTACCGCAGCTTGGAAGAGAGGATGCACGCGTGAAGTGGTGGCTGCGGCTGGAGTACGTTGGATGAGGGAGAATTGATCGAGTGTTTCTACTGATTTTTCAAAGAGGGTGAGCTCGCTGTCGAGGTGGTCTTTAGGATTGTCGTTGCCGAGATGCTGAAGAACGCGTATTGCCTTTGTGGAAAAGATGCTGTCTGGAATGTTGTCCGGAGCGAACCAAGCCATGATGTGCAGGAGTTCGTGCGCGGCAGGCAGGTCCTTGGTTGCGATGCGGGTGACTTTCCATATTTCTCTGATGCTCTCTTCTGTGGTCATTGAAAGAATGCCGGCAGGAGAGGGGTTTTCTTTTGCGAGAACTGTGTTGTATTGGGAGATTGTGCTTCCAGTATGACCGATGTATGCCGCGGCTTGTGCTAAGGCTGCTGGAAGGTTATTCAGGCTTTCTGCCAGGGTATTGGCGTCTTCAGAGTCGGCATCGGGAATTGTGCGGGTTAGATATGTGACGGATTCTTCGCGCGAGAAAGACGACAGCTCATGTGTGGTCACTTTTCCTTGCCATTCTGCCGGATACCGTGAGGTCACAATGACGCTTCCCTCGGTACCAGGTGGCACAAAGTCCACAATTTCCAACGGGGTGGAGGCGTCGTCAAAAATAAGCAGCCATGTGCCTTTGAGAAAGCCGAGCTGGGAGCGGATCAGATCTACCTGGGAGAGAGGGTCTTCTTCTGGCGTGAGAGGAAGACCGAGTTGTCTACCGAGTTCGAGATAGTCTGCCAAGCGAGTTGTCTCGTCCGCTGTTCGTATCCACCACCCAATGCGCAAATTTTGTTTTAGCTGGTCAGCATAGGTGAAAGCCAGCTCTGTTTTTCCGATCCCCTCTGCTTTGTTTGGATCATTGGACGCGGGAACAATGCTGACGATCCCACTACTGCTCAGTGTTTTGCGTATTTCAACAAGATCGTCGCGTCGTCCGTGAAAGTGCAGAGTGGGATGAGGGATATTCCAGACTTTTCCCGCGAGTGGGAGGAGGATCTCTTCTGGTTCTGGCTCTTGTGGTTTGGGCTGCTCTTCCGCAGAGGAGTGCAGGGGAATAGATGTGTCAAGGGTGGGGCGCTGTTGATGAATGAGAGTTTTTGGCTGACGGTCACCACGCTTGTGCTCATCTTTTCCGATTGGAGCCCAGTCGTTAACCATGACGCTCCTCCTTGTCCATGCCTGACCCCCTCCATTTTTGTCTTTTTCTTCATAGTGATGAAGAAAAAGACATGGTTTTGGCATCTATAAAAAGAATAGGAGATCAGTATGACGTGAGCATCTTTGCCAAGACGAGGACGAGTTCCTTTTTTCTCCCCTAAAAATTTCTCTTTCTTGCAGATTTTTTGTGGGGGATAGCCCGTTTCCCTTGTTCCCGAGGCGAGTGCCGGCCAGAATGAGGTGGGACAAGTTTCTTGGGAACAGGGCCGCGAGAAAGGGTGTGGCGAGAAAACCGCAGAACGGATAAGGGAGTTTTTTCGAGGTATGCGTGCGATCTACCTGAGGTGGAACGCTCTCATTGCAGCTGTGAGATCAAGCGGGGCGGAATCAGTCAGACAGAGGATTGCTTAAAAGTCTATATAAAATGGTGGAGTGTTAGCGAATAGTGCTTTTTCTGTTTATACGCATATTCTTAGCGAAAGCGGACAAGAATGAAAATGCGTAGATAATGAATGACGAGGAATGGAATCTTCGAAGAGGACGCGACTCGCGATAAGCATCGGTATACTTTTATTTCTTTTTACTCTGGCGTCGTGTGATCTTGAGGAAAGATACGGTGATAGCCGTGCGCGATTTGTTCATCTTTCGCCGGATACGCCGCCGCTCGACGTTGCTTTTGACAACCGTTTCCATAAGGTTTTTACGAATGTGAGTTTCTTGGAGGCTACTTCTTACAAAGAGATGGCTTCAGGAACACGCGTGCTCAAGATTCGTTCGCGTAACCGCGACAAGGGCTTCGATTTTCGTGAAGATATTTCTCTTGACGGAGACGAGAACCACTCGATTTTTCTTTTTGGGAGTAGCGGCGATCTCCAGGTGCTCGTTGAGCGAGATGACCTTTCTGCGGCTTCTCGGGGCGCGGCAAAGGTGCGTTTTCTTCATGCTGCCCCGAAAATTTCGCCGGTGAGGGTGACAGCAGGAGGCAGTAGCACTTTTTCTCGTACAGTTTTCGGAGAGATCACTTCCTATGTCAATGTTCCCGCCAAACCAGGGGGAGTGACCTTCCGCGTGTGGACAACGAGCGCGAATGCTGCAAGTGTTCATGTGCAACCCGTTATTTTAGAGGCAAATACTCTTTATACCCTGGCATTGGTAGGAAATACCCAGGGCCCCGGTCTTCGTCTTGTGAGTATTGTGGATGGCTCCGGTTTTGCCGGGGTTCCCATTAGCGCGATCGAGACAGGCGCCGGTGGCATGGCGACAAGCTTTATTCCGCACCGTTTTCCACGCGATTTTCCGCGTGATGAGAAAAGAATTCCTGTCTCAGGGCAGTGGTGGTCTTCGAGAGGTGCCCCTTGTGTGTTGGTAGAGAAAAATGACCAGCTCTTACCCGTCGTTCCCCAAACGAGAAGTACGTTTTCGACGCTGGGTCGCTCTTATTGCCCTGGTCGTCGGCGTTCTCGCTTTGCGGGAGTTGATACTGTCGGACAACAAAACTGATTTTTCGGATCCTTCGACTCCGTCGTTTGATTCAGAGTTTTTTCTCCCGGGTGAAGACGGGGGGGTCTCCGAGACTCCGGTGGGGCAGGGGCAGTCCTTCCCACAAGGGGAACCAGCATCCTCTGACTGGTTTCTTGCGACTGATGTGCCCCTCACACCATCGCAGAGAGAAGCCCTGAAGCCAGTGCGGGTGAGGATTCCTCCCGTGGACATTGACAGTGCAGTGATCGAGCTTGGTATCAGTGAAGATGGGAAGCCAGAGGTTCCAAGCGGGGACTCCTTTCACCTCGCAGGGTGGTATCAGGAGACTTCTCTTCCCAGAGAAGCCGGACCTACCGTGATTGCGGGGCATATGGATTCTCGGTCCGGTCCGTCGGTTTTCTATCGCTTGCGTGAGGCCCTTCCCGGAGACCAGGTGATTCTCACGCTGGAAAACGGGGAAGAAGTCGTGTTTGTTGTCGACGCTATCGAACAGGTCGACAAAGCAGGTTTTCCTGGAGACCGTGTCTTTGGTTTTTCTTCCCAGGCAGAGCTTCGCCTGGTCACTTGTGGGGGGAGTTTCCGTTCTGATGCAGGTTCTTATTCTGACAATCTTATTGTTTTTGCAAAACGTGTCTTCTAAGAAGTATCTCCTCGAAAATGGTTTTTTGTAAGGTTTTCCTCTTTCTTTCATTCACGGTGTAACCCCGGATACTGCTGGAGAAGACCCCGATGTTTGTGGTGAAAGCTGTAAGGGAATAACAATGGGTTGTGTGTGTCGATAACGGGAAAAAGTTTTTTCCTGTTTTCTTCAGAGGGGGCATGATGAGTTTTCCGGACTCTTTCGAATCTGCAAGTGGATTTTCCAGTGTGCCTCTTGATCCGGCAGAGGCACTGGTGCCTCACATGCGCGCGGAGGAATTCCGGCGTGACGGTCATGCTGCGATCGATTGGATCGCAGGGATTACTGGACTTCTCTTGAGGACCGTCCCGTGGCCGCTGCGGTTCTCCCGGGAGAGACTGCGACCAAGCTTCCTCTGACCCCACCAGAAGAAGGCACTTCTTTCTCTGATTTTCTCGCGACATTCCATAAAATCGTGCCGCCGGGGTTCACCCACTGGCAAGTCCGAGTTTTTTCCCGCGAATAGTTCGGGTCCTTCTGTGGTGAGAGATCTTCTTTCTTCCGGGTTTGGGGTAAATAGTATGATATAGGCAACTAGTCCTGCGTGTACGGAGATTGAGACTCGCATGATGGACTGGATGATCTCTCTTCTTGCTCTGCCGGAGCGTTTCCGTTCTGATGGGACAGGTGGAGGTGTGCTCCAGGACAGCGCGTCGAGCTCTGTTTTGCACGCGGTGCCGGCGGCACGAGAACGCGCTGGTGGTCTTGCGGTGCTGGAGCGTCTTGTGGCCTATGTCGGATAGAGGTCCACTCGAGGGTGGAAAAGGGGTTGCGGGTAGTCGGTATACCATCTGAGCGATTTCGTAAGATTTCCGGTGATCCTATGACCGGACTTGATCCTGACGAGTTTGCTGCTGTGATTGCAGGAGATCGAAAGACTGGTTTGCAGCCCTTTTTTGTGGTTGGAACGGCGGGAACAACAGCCACTTTAAGTTTTGATCCAGTCGAGGCCATTGCGAAAATTTGCCGGGAGCATGGTCTCTGGCTTCATGTCGATGCTGCGTATGCTGGTGTTGCTGCCGTCTGTCCCGAACTGCGGTTTGTCAATAAAGGCCTTGAATATGCGGATAGTTACTGTTGTAACCCGCGTCAATGGCTGCTCGTGAACTTCGATTGTTCCTGTCTCTATGTGGCAGACCGTTCTGCTCTTCTCAGGGCACTTCGTGTGACTCCTGAATATCTCAAAAATGCTGCGAGCGATTCTGCGGGAGTGATCGACTATCGTGACTGGCAAGTGCCGCTTGGACGCCGTTCCCGTGCGCTCAAACTCTGGTCTGTGCTTTGTTGTTATGGGGCGGAGGGCTTACGCCGGCATATCCGTAAACATGTCAGCCTGGCGCGTGTCCTGGTTGATCTTATTGTCGCAGATCCGCGTTTCGAGTTGTCTGTTCCCGCTTCTCTGGCTCTTGTGTGTTTTCGCGAAAAAGGGGCGACGCGAGAAACAGAGAGCTTCTTGATGCAGTGCATAAGAGCGGACAGATATTTCTCACGTATGCCAATGTCAGAGGGAACTTTACGCTGCGCATGGCAATTGGCGGGTTGTGGACAGAGCGTGTGCATATTGAGCAGGCCTGGGATCTCATCACGGCTACTGCGAGTCGGGGAGATGGTTGAGAGTTCCTGGGGAGAAAGACGGAAAAGAAGCTTGCTGTGTGCAGTCCTGTCCTCTCCCTGTGTGAAGCTTTTTGGTGTCTTTTTGGTTGGTGTGGAAGCGTCGCGGAATACAGAGAGTGGAAAAGGAATCTGTGCGGGGACAAAGAGAGATTTGCGAGAGGAGCACGTGGGGGAAAAAGGTGGGGATTCTTCTGTGTATTCTTTCAGTTTTTGCGGCCTGCAATGGAGATGAGGAAGTTTCGGATGTTGCAGGTGAAGACGCTGGTGTTTCCTCTCCTCAGACATCTGCTTTTTCGGTTTTTGCGCGAGAAGGACCATGCCCTGTTCCCGTGCCGGCCGGCTTGACGAAGCGTGTTGTCTGTGGAGAAGCACATCTGCCTGAAGACCGTGCGCAGCAAGAGACGGAGTATGTGAAGCTCCCCTATATGATTCTCTCTCCTGCCCTGCCCGCTGTTTTCCCCGATCCAATTGTGTATCTTGCCGGCGGGCCTGGGGATCCTGTTTTTGTAGGCGATGATCCTTTTGATGACTGGGCTGTTTTGGCCGATGAGACAGAGCGAGAAATAGTGCTGTTTGCCCAACGGGGCACGTATCTTGCTGATCCTGCTCTTGTGTGCGAAGAGCACAGCTCTCTTTCTGCTGCCGCGACGATCATCGAGCTGGTTGCGGCGCAGCGCCTCTGCCATGCGCGCTTTCTTGAGGAAGATCGCCCTCTGCACGTCTACAACACGCAGAATAGTGCTGCGGACGTGGCTGATTTACGTCGAGTCCTCGGCTATGAGAGCTGGAATCTTTTTGGGATCTCTTACGGTACACGCCTTGCCCTCACTGTCCTGCGGGACTATCCCGAAGGAGTACGCAGTGCCGTGCTCGATTCTGTCTTTCCTCCAGAGGTGGATAGTTTGGCAGAGGATGCAGTGCACTTTGCTGCTGCTATCGACCGTCTTGGGGCACAGTGCCGCGCACACAGGGATTGCCAACGTGTATACCCTGATTTTGCCGGCGGTCTTCGGGCCGTTGTCGAAAGGTACGAGCAAACGCCCCGTATCGTTGTAGATCCTGATGAATCTGGCGAAAACTGGCAAGTGACTGTAGACGGGAATCTTGTTGTACGTTTGCTTGTAGAAATTCTGGGGGAGGGAAAAGAAGCAGGGAGACTTCCGGCTTTTGTGAAACTTGTGGAGCAGAGCGGGGCGCAAGAAGGAGCGGAAATCCTGGCGAAACTCGCGTTTGATTTCGCCCTGCTTGAGGGACCGTCGGGGCAGACTCCAGACGGTTTTTCCCAGGGAAGTCGTGTACGTCGTGCTTTGCCTGGCCGGGGAAACGCAGGCGTTCGGTCAGCTTTTCGCACGGGTCCTCCCTTTGACCTTTGGGATCTTTCTCGGGATTTTTCGTTCGGTCTTCCTTCAGGTCTTTCGACGAATTTTTTCGCGCGTGGACTCCCCGCACACTCGAAAAAGAGCGAAGAGGACACTCCCGCTACGACCGACGATATTGACGCTGTGGGAATGTACAACTCTGTTATGTGCAACGAGGAGGCCGTTTTCACTGCGGGTGTTCCCGTGTCAGATGACATCTTGGTAGAAGTAGCCGCCCGTTCTGCGCATGAGCAGCTTGCAGTGTGTGCGTTTTGGCGTTCTGGCCGTGCTGATCCTGTGGAAAACCTGCCGGTTGTCTCAGATATCCCTACTCTCCTTTTATCAGGAGAGTTTGATGTCTGGACACCTTCTCTCTGGGCGCGTGCGGCTGTGAAGCATCTCTCTCGCGGCCAGTTCATCGTGTTTCCGGGAGAAGGTCACGCGTTCGGCCTTGATGATGTATGCGCTCGTTCGATACTCGTGGCTTTCTTGGGAGATCCCGCTCAAGTGCTCCCTGCTTGTGTGACAGCCGTTTCTCCCTTCCAGGCACTTGAAGCAGGGGAACCCTGAGGGACAATGGGCGGACGTGAAAGCAGAGGTCTTGTGTGACAGGCCGGCTGTGGTGCTTTGTGCGCGCACGCGAAAAAGCCCCGGCGCTCCTTTGCAGAGCATCGCCGGGGCGAAAAAAGAGCGGTTCAGTCGCCAGTGTCAATAATCTGGTGCTGGAGCGCCACGATTTTGGGGATTTCCTCTTCCGTGAGCTCTTTCATCCACTCTTTGCGGGCCAGAGCCTTTTCGACGACGGGCGCGAGTCGCTCGTCTTTTTGGGCTTGGCGTTCTGCCTCGTTCTCGACGAATTCCGGCATGACCTTCTCCGCGAAAAGATCAAGCGACTCGATAATGTGCTCGTGTTTGTTGTTCCCGCCCTGCTGGATGAAGACCACTTGGTCGACACCGGCGTCTTCGAATCCCTTCAGGTGCTCACGCAGTTCATCAGGTGAACCGATTCCGGGAGGGGCAAGGGCGTCGTCTTGGGTGGCAGCCCACTCTGCATACTTTGCCCAGATGTCGGTGTTGCCGATGTGGTGCACACCATTCACATAGTGGTGGGCCAGGGCAAAGTTGAAGAAACGGAAGCCATCTGCGCCGCGGCGTGCTGCTTCTTTGGAGTCTTCATGGCAGGAGAACCCTGTCACCATGGCGATGTTCGGGTTCACTGCATGGCCAATGGGCACGCACTCTTCGAGCGTGGTGTAGTAGTCGTCGACCCAACGCTTGGCTTCATCAGGAGTGATAAAGGCGAAGGTGAGCGCGCCGATGCCGAGCTGAGCGGCAAGGTGGATTGTCTTGCGGTTCGAACACGCCACCCAGACAGGCGGGTGAGGTTTTTGTACTGGTTTGGGGACAATGTTACGGCAAGGCATGGAGAAGTATTTGCCGTCGTAGCCTGGGTATGGGCTCATCGCCAGCATGTTGCAGGCCTGTTCGACCGCTTCGAGCCACTGCTCCTGCTTCTGGTTGAAGGGCACCTTGAAGCCTTCAAGCTCCAAACGGGAGGCAGACTCACCTGTGCCAAAGTCCACACGACCATGAGAGACAAGGTCGAGGGTAGCCACGCGTTCCGCGACTCGTGCGGGGTGGTTGTAGTTCGGGCACATGAGCGCGATGCCGTGGCCGAGACGAATGTTCTTGGTGCGCTGTGAGCAGGCAGCAAGAAAAACCTCGGGAGCAGAGGAGTGCGAGTACTCCTCCAAGAAGTGGTGCTCGACTTCCCAGGCATGGTGGATGCCGAGCTTGTCTGCATGCTCTACCTGATCGAGCGCTTCATGAAAGAGCTCTTCTTCTCGTCCTTCTACCCAAGGCCGTGGTAGCTGGTGCTCGTAGAAGATACCGAATTTCATTTTTTCCCCTTTGCCTCCCGCTTGGATTGCCTTGTTTTCTGGGAAAAAGAAGAGCCCAGAAAAGACGTGAAAACGGGTGGTCTTATTGGTTTGGACAACTGGCACTGCTTTGGCAGTGCCAGTTCAGGATGTTGGACGTGTTGTTTTGTTGAGGTTGCTTCCTGACCTGCATGCGAGTTTCATGGCTCTTCCATGTCGAACGCCAGGATCTCGGGAGAGAGATCCGGGCGTTGTCCCGTGAAACGTGTCACATGCAAGGGAAAACCACACTGTTTTCAGACGGGAACGGGTCCAAGCGTCAGGAACTCTTGCAGAATCTTTTCTCCGTCGGAGCGCAGTGCAAGCTCTTCTTCAACTTGGCGGAGACGGTGCGCCATGATGCGGTTGAAACGTGAACCGGACTGGTTGGCAATGGTGCGTTTTACGGCCTCGTCCACAATGACAGAGCCGGGAATTTTCGAGGTGTCCTCACCGATGATGGTGCGGCATCTGATCTCTGCGAGCGCGCACTGCAGGTAGCTCACGTGGATGGTCTCGTCGTCCGCGATATAGTCCACGCTGCTCCCGGCAAATTCTGGGTCAGCGCTGCATGTCGAGTCGCTCAACACTTCGTGTGCCCACGCAAAAGTGGTGTACGCAATAAGTTCAATAGCCAGGAGCGAGGTCATCGCTGTCACGAGCATTCCGAACATAGGCGGGACACCCGGCGCGAGATCGGTGGGAGTACCTATGAGCTGACTGGCGTCGAGAGCTTCAGAGCTGGCCTTGGCCTTGCCTGTATATCCTGGCGGAGGCCCGATCGGAAGGTTCTCGAACATGTCGTCAGTGATGATGGGATCATCGAGCGCTGCGTCTCGAATGGTGTACCACATTTCGTCGTGGCCACATTCGTGGTACCCCTTGTAATCGGAGCCGGCTTCATCATGGCCGTGCGCGTCGAACAGCGGGGGTAAGTGATTGAGGCAGGTTCCGTCGAGGTCTTCGACAAAGAAGGGTTGCCATGGCATGCGTGGGAAGAGCTTGAGGCCGTCGTTCCCGAATCCTTCGATCAGGCCGATCATCGTGAGGATGCGACACATAGCACCTTTTGCCCCATTTCGCAGGAGGTGCTTTGCTTGATCGGTGTTCGGGAAGAACTCGTTCGGCAGATCGGCAGTCGTCATCACTTTTGTGGGATGGCCGGCATCTGCTAGTTGTGCTGTCCACGCCTTGATTGCGTCGATGCGGTGGAGTGAGCGAGGTGGAAGATAAGTGCCGTCTGCAGCAAGTCCTCCGTGGTAAAGGTTGCCTTCACGTTTGATACGAGAAGCAAATTCAGGATCGGCGAAGAGTTCGTCTCGCGTGTAATTGAGTTTGACGGACATGGGCCCCCTTTTGCATGGCCGCGCGCCTGTGTTGGTCAACTGATCATAGCTTGTTATAGGCCTCTGAGAAGGAAGAAGACCTACTTGAAGGGGCTTGTCTCTTGAACAGTGTGGGTGTGCCGGCAAATGCAATTTTCGGTATTTGAATGTTCTTCTGCTCTTTTGCAGGCTTCTCGAGAAGGATTTCGCCGAAATGAAGGCAAGAGAAGGAGTCTTTCGAGCTTTTTCGGCAAGCGATTTCTCGCACCGGGAAAATTCGCAGAAAAGACCATTGAAGACCATTGCGATTGGGCCCTCCTTGTCTTTCGCAACTAGGGTTTTTCGACATTTTCTCTTCTCGATACCCCTGATTCTGTTGCTTCTTCGGCCTCTTTCGCAGCATCGTGATAAGAGAAATGATTGTCCCATAACTGGTCAAGATGGCGTTTCGCTTTATCGAGTGGAACGGCGTACCAAGTTTTTCCAAGGCTTTTTTCGATAAGGCCAAGTCGGGAAAGCTTGGAGAGCGCGTCGTCAATCTCGAAATTCACAGGACATTTCCATTTTGTTTCGAGCCAGTGCTCGATTCGCTCGTCAATTTCTGCATGGGAGAGAGGCGTGCCTGCAGTCAGGAGAAAGTGGTACGCCAAAATAGCCTCTTTGCTTTCTTCTTCTTCTGCAGCGTCAAGTAAATTGTGGAACACTCCGGCCCCATTGTCGAGGTTGCGAAAATACAAATGGTCCGAGAGCGTTTTCATGAACTGGATTTTGCGGTTCTTGAACTTTGTCCACTGTTTGAAGAGAAAAGCGCCAAGCGAGCCAAAGGTAAGCGCCAATGCAGTGACCGATGTCTGGTCAAGTTCTTTTGGATCATCGCCGATTCCCAGCCAGGATCCGAGGATGGCCGCGAATAAACCAATGGCCGCGAGAAGCTTCGTCGTTACGGTCACCCCACCAGTCACAAGAGCGGGAAGGCCAATTGCAAGCTTGTCAACTGTTCGCATGCGGACTTGGGCGTTGGGGAAGAGCATCTCAAGATCAGCTTTCGGAACATTCTGAAAGAGCTTGACGATACTGGGAGCATGCGGTGAGGCAGGGGCCGAGATGTCGTTTGTTTCTCTCTTGAGATCTTCTGTTTCCGGGTACTGCAGATAAAGCAGAACCCGGTCATAAGTAATAAAGCGAATCTTCTTTTTTTTCAGACCGAAAAAGTGGCTGGTTTCCTCAGTCCGTACGCTTTCTCCGCGGCGGAAAACAAGAACCTCGGCAAAATCATCAAAAGACGCGACGAGTCGCACCTTGAGAAGAGACTCTTCTTCGAGTGCTCGATCCAGGTCCGCCTTCTCTACCGGTTGAAAATTTGCAGCATCCGCCAGAGCGCACAATTCCTTACGAAGACGTGCACGTGTTTCCTCTGCTTCTTGGGGGGAGAGCTCTTCCACGCGTTTGGTACTGATATCTGCCCCAAAAGGCGCATAACAGTCTTTGATCGTTTCGATTTTCTCATGAAACTCGAAATGAAAAAATGCGAAGAGGATTTCACATAACTCGCGGAAGCTCTCTTTTGTATTGTCTTCCCTGCCCTTTTCCGCGAGAAGCATCTTGACAAGGTCTGTTTTCCGAAATGGGATATATCGTTGATGTGTCGAGTGTTTGGCCATTGGGCTTTCTCAGGCTGTGGTTTCGCGGTCGGGTCTTGCGGTCTGCAAATTGCGTGTCCGCGTTTCGTGATCTTGGATTGTGCACTCTTGCGCGGCCTCCCCTTTTTGCTTTTTAGATCGGCATCGAGTTTTTTCTTTTGCGTGCCAAGTTAGATTTTTAGTGACGACCGACTGAAAAACATGGTTTCCTGATTTTTCAGTCGGTCCCGATTTTTCCAGAGGACGGAATCCCGAAGTAAAAAGTCGGGAATACCCGCTTTTCCCGAAGGGTGTTCCTAATCGGGCAAGAGAGAAGACCCTGTTCGTTCCGGATTTCTTTGGGGATAATTTTCATAAGGCAATTTATCTACAGAATGTCCGTTGGGTCTGTGGAGATGAAAAAAGACAGGAGGAGAAAAGATGAGAAGTCAGTCGGAGCACACAGAAAACGAAGCGGAGGACCTGGACCAGAGAGGTTTTCCCTGGCTGATGCTGGTGTTGGCATTGGTCGTTCTCATTGTTTTTGTGCCTGCCCTGCAAAACAGTGGCGATGTGGAATTGCGGTTTTTTTTCTGGGAATGGTCGATTGCCCTGGTGATTGTCATGCTGGTTTCTGGCATTGCCGGGGCTGCTCTAGTGGAACTCGGACGTTTGTGGTGGAAACGAGAGCGGCGGCGGCAATGGGATGTCGATGAAATGCGCCGTCTGCGAGAAAAACGTGGGAGTCGTTCGAGTTGAGACAACAAGGGGAGCGCGCGAGAGGGGCGGAGGCTGCTCTTGCATAGAAGTTTTTCCTTTTTGGGCGCCCATATATGGGCGCCGCTTGGTGTTTTTCTCCTTTTTAAGAGAGGAGTGACTCACTCCCCTTGAAAACATATTATTATGCCATTGTAATCTTGTGTCTGGCGATTGCTGTTGTCGGCGAAGCCGTGTCGGCCAGGATGCCGCGCAATGAAAAATCGCAAGCAGAGTAAGCCGGAGAGAAGCCCAAACAGGTCCAACGAGGCTCAGCGAAAACAGGTAGGGGAGCTGCCAACTTCTTGGCTTCTGCGAAACAGTGGAATACAAGCGGACTGGAAACTCCCAGACTTGTAATGGTTCTGGGAGACGGAGCAAGCAGGGGAGAACGAAGGAGGCAGGGGAGAACGGAAGGGGTCATGTGGGGGGGCTGATGTGGGAGGGTGCTGTTTGAAAATACGGGTACGAAACGAGTGAGGCGAAAAGAGCAACGAGGAAAGAGCGGAGTATGTCGACTATTGGGTGGGACAACGATCGGGACAATGATCGAGAAGGTGCTTGGCAAACGCAGGGAGAACATCAGCAGGGCCCACAGCCCGCACATCGACACGCAGACGAAAAGGAAGTAGCACAAGATAGGTGCGCGGGGCAGAAGTCAGGGAAGGAACTGTCCGCGTACCTCGAAGTTGTGGCAAGTCCCGAGGATATGTTTTTTTCGTGTGTCGATGCTGCGTTCACTCGTCGGAGCATGCCGTTTCTGCGTACTGGCGTTGTGGTGGAAACCTATGACAATGATGGTGAGTCGGTGCAGGTGAATCTTCGCAACCTGGAACGAGACTGCTTGTCTGCTTCTCGTGACGCCTGGCCAGGTATGGTGGAGCGTTTTTTGCAGGCGGGAATGTGGAAAAAACAGGTTCTGGATTTGCTTGAGGACCCGGTAGAAGTGCGCGAACGTGCACTTCTACGCTTGTGTCCTGTCTCTTTTTCTCGACAGTTTGATTTCGATCTGCTTTGCCGGCCCATAACGGCCGATTTATCAGCCCTCATTGTTCTCGACCTGCCCGAAAGCATTGCCGGCTTTGACAGGGCACGACTTGGTGCTCTCGGTCTCACGGAAGAAGAACTATTCATGCACGCGCGTGAGAACACCCAAAGAAAGGTTCTTGTGGATGTGTACTCCTGCCTGCAAGGACCGGAGGTTTTATTCGCGGTCATCGGAGAGACACATCCCTGTAGCGCGACCCATGCGCTTTGGCCAGATCGCTGGGTTTCTTCAATAGAAGGTGCTGGTGCTCTTGTCACTGTTCCGAACTGTTCCGTGGTCTTTGTACTTCCTATTCTGGAACCTACGCTTTTCGCGGCGCTTCCGTATCTGCTCGATGCGACCGATCTGCATTTTCGCGTGGAAAACAACCCTATTAGTAGTCATCTTTATTGGTGGCGGAATGGTATTTTTCGACTTTTACCGCGAGGCCGACTTTTTGACCGTCAAGAACGTGTGATTCTCGATGAACTTGTAGGGGTTGTCGAGAACTTGTGAAGAGAGAAATGCTGACAGACCAGAACTCATGGCGAGCAGCTACGTCAATTTTCTCACGACTTTATTTCAAGTACGTCTATCACGTAGATAATGGTCTCTTGGCGTGGTGCACGGGCGTCTGGTGGCAAAATGATCTTGCGACGTCCCCCTACCTTCATGCCTTGCATGTTTTCTGCGAGACCTTCGACAATGAACTCACTCGAGAGATCGATTTCGGTAGCAGCAGACGAATCCCAGGTTGACAGGTTTTCTTTTCCTGTGGACCACAAGATTGTCAGCATATTTGTGACAATTGTTGAGTCTGCCTGCACAGTGGAGCCCGTCCCGAGAACGAGGTCTTCTACCACCGGGGTTTTGGGCGGATTTTTTTGCGTGTTTACCGCGATAACCGGCTTTTTCGAGATGGCTGCGGGAATCTTTTCGCTGGGAAAGGAGACCTGTTTCGGGGCGTTCCCATCATTTGAGAGGATCGAAGGCATCGCAGAGTCGTCGTATGCGAGCAAGTCCACCACAAAGACAAGTGCATGGTCCGGGCCGATTTTTGGGGGGAAACCCTTATTTCCGTAGGCCAAATCGCTTGGAATAAGAAGGACCCGCCGTCCTCCTACCTGCATGCCGGGAATGCCTTCTTGCCAGCCGGTGATAACTCGGTCCAGCGGAAAACTGATCGGCTCGTTTCGTTCCCAAGACGAGTCGAACTGCTCTCCTTCCGGAAAAGTCACTCCCACATAGTTCACAGTGACTTTGGCACCCGAGGGGACTGCGGGTCCGGTTCCTTTGATCAAGTCAACAGTGCGCAAATCACTGGGCGGGAGGTCACAATCGTTGAGATGTACTTTTGGTTCTTGCAGTAAATCCTGTGACAGGTCAGGAAAGTCGGCGAAATCAGAGGGTTCTGACTTATGCCATTCCACTTGGGTGCACTGCACCGCAGAGACATTGTTTCCCAGAGCCGAGGGGCTGTCTGTTTCGTCATCGTCAGCACACGCAGCGAAGAGCAGAGACGGAAGGGCGAGTAAGGCTGTAAAGCGGAGACGAGTAGAAGGTCGCATCGAAGACCAGGTCCTTTTAAGAAAGCCGGAACACGGAAAACTCTCGGTACTTTAGGGCAGCTTTCGATTGGGAGCGAACCGCCGCTTTGTTTGCACTTCATGCGAGGGTCCTGAAAGGGAAAAGCTCTCACTGTTGTGTCACACGTCGTTCGGAAATCCTATGTCAGATTTCTATCACTAGTATTGTTTTGTGCTGTTTTTTGCTTTTGCGCTTTTCTCGTACTGAGAAGTCAGGCAAGAGATGCAGGGAAGAATCTGGGAGCGCAGCAGACTACTCCCCTACTCTTGGAAAATCCCTTTTCAATTGAAAAGGGATTTTCCAACTTTCAAGCGCTTTTCAGTGCTTACCAGATGTCTTGTCTGGTAAGATTCCGCGTCAGAGAACAAAGTGATCCCGATGGACCCCGAATTTCCACCATCAACAGCCACAGAAAATTCCTCTGCCACTGAACATACTGTGAAAAAAAGAAGTGTCGTTGATGCCCCGATTGTAGAAGGCAGATCCCGTTTTCTTGATCGTTTTGTATCACGCTTCATGAGCAGTCCAGTCCGGTTCAGGATGTCCCTTCGCCCCAGTCTGCTGTTTGGGCGTACACGCAGGGCGCGTTTTTTCGCAGAAGACTTGAAGGTCGCAGAATTTTTGGTGCAACGCATTGAAATAGACGCGCGCGACGTTCGCTTTTCTTTTCGCCGACCTTGGCGTTTGCACACGGCTGAGATGACTGCTGATGCAGTCATCTCAGAGAAGACGTTTAACGCCTATGCCCGTGACAAGGGTGTTCCTTTTCGTGTGTCTTTTCGGGATGGAGGCATTCGGGCACGTACTGGAGTCGCTGGAATTCGTCTCGGTGCTGTTGACATGGATTTCGAAGTGGACGATGACGTCATTCGGATTACGCCGCGTGAGTTCTCTGCTTTGGGAATCGGGATTGGCCTTTCCGCGCGGGCAGCGGAATCCTTGCGGGCAGAACTTCCTATTCCTGAACTGCCTTATGGCGTGAAGGTATCTGAATTGCGACCTGTGCACGGAGCGCTCGAAGCTGTTCTTGTAGGTGAAGACGTGTCTGTTGTCTTCGATGAGGAAATGCGAGAGAATCTGTCCCGTTTTCGCAAACGCGAGAAAGAAGAAGGAACAACAGAGGACGAAGACGCTCTTGCCGATGAATTCGCAGAGGGTTTCTTCTCTGAGGGAGAAAACCCGGATGAAAGAATAATTCTGCAGGACGACCTCGGGGGAGAATCGCGAGAAACAAAGGAGAGAAAAGCCGGGTCGGAGCGTGATGCGTCCGGGTCTGGTGTCGAGGATGGTCTTCGTGGTGAGGGGCCGCGGCGTGCGGGTGGTCGGCGGCGCAGTCCGTTGGAGGACCTGTTTGGTCTTGGTGATGACGCGGGTGGGTCTCGCCGTGGTGGGCCGGAGCGGCGTGCGGGTGGTCGGCGGCGCAGTCCGTTGGAGGACCTGTTTGGTCTTGGTGATGACGCGGGTGGGTCTCGCCGTGAAGGGCCGCGTGGTGGGTCGGAGCGTGATGCGTCCGGGTCTGGTGTGCAGGATGGTCTTCGTGGTGAGGGGCCGCGGCGTGCGGGTGGTCGGCGGCGCAGTCCGTTGGAGGACCTGTTTGGTCTTGGTGATGACGCGGGTGGGTCTCGCCGTGGTGGGCCGGAGCGGCGTGCGGGTGGTCGTGTGGATCGACCAAAGCGTGATGCGTCTGATGAGACTGACGAGGCAGACGAGTCTTCGTGATGAGGGCCCGCGGTGTGCGGGTGGTCGGCGGCGCAGTCCGTGAGAGGAGGAGCGCCGACTTTTTTGTTCTGCGCGTCTTTCTTGATGCATCTGATCATTGGCGAGATGAACCGTCGTAACTCGTAGTGATTCTCTTACTCGAGATTCTGCTGTTTTGACGATATTTACTGTGAGTCGTGAATCTCTTTTTTCTTCAGTTAGGGATCTTCTGATGAAGAAGGTTTTTTCTTGTCACCGTGCGTCTGAGAACTCTCCCTTGAACCAATCCAGGGTGCGAGGTTCTTGTAAAAAGCAGTAACAGCGAATCTTATTTTCCCCAATAAATATACAGTTTAATACTGAATTTTGAGGCCCTGTATTTGAGTCTATGGGACTTTCCAGTACTGCATTACTTCCCTGGATTTGGTTCTCTAGCGTATTAAAACCTTCCAGGTCTTCGTGCCACCAAACTTGTGCGATGAGATTTTCAGGTTCTGACTCCATGCTGAAGACCTCTAATGTCATGCCAATTACATGAATGCCATCTGTTGTAAGATGCCGTCATAGGTGCCGATTCGACGGAGTTCCTCTGGTTCTTCGGTCACTGTCGTCATCGTTGTCGTTCCTGGGCCTTTTCTATCGAGATTATTGAAACCTAGGAAAGAAATAAATCCTGCCGATATCACGGTATCCATGATCCCCATCCACCACTTCTCAAACCCCGACTAGAGTGAACTTGGGAAGCTTGGTTTATTGTTCGCATTCATGATGGTGCAATTTATCATATAACTGGATGCAAATATTCAGAATGACGCGCAAAATACTCTGTGGTAGGAATTGCCAAATAGTATTGGAATTTAGGGATGGTTTAGGGCCTGATATTATCAGTAAGATAATAATCGGTAAGGAGATTTCTCTAGGGCTAGCGCGTCTGTTGGAGTAGTGTGAATCATTGTGTCGTGAAGGTTCAGTTTTTCAAACTGATGGGAATTGTGTAACCAAGTAAATTTATTGTGATGGGTAATTTTTGCCAAGATGCAAAATTTGTTGCGCTAGAGTCTTTTTGATCTGTCCATTTGCCTGTTATGACATGCTTTGCAAGAAGTTTTTTAACTCCGACAGTTATAATTTAGTACACAAGATGATTGAGTGTTGTTTTGAGAGAACCTTCCCTGTGGAATAGTTCTTTCATCTCATGAGCTGCTGATTTTCGTGTGTGGAGTATTCTTTCGAGGGGTAGTAGCCTGTCGACTTCTGGGTCTTTTGCGAGTGCTATTTTTGCTGCTTCCAGGACTTCTGTCCCCTTGCGATGGATTTCGGGATGTTTGAATCCTTGTACAGCGGAGAAGCGATGGTCTCCAGTATGAGGTGTCGTAGCCCGTCCTGGAAGAGACTGGTCTAGTGCAATTCCTTTTAAAAGTGCGAGGAGTGCCCCGTATAATGAGAAGTCGGCGCAGCTGTCGAAGGCTTTAAATTCTATTCTGCCGTTTTCTTTAGGGATACGGGCTCGTTTTGTAAGAGAAGGAAAGCTTTCTATAAGAAAGGATGGATCTTCTAGGAAAACCATTGCGGCTGGGCGCGCTCCAGTGCGTAGATAGGTTCGTGCGGATAGTCCATGCCAGACTTTTCCCTCAAGAAAGGGAGAGCTGTAGCTGAATGGGATGATCCACGGGCTGTAAAATGTGAGTTTTCTCCCAATATCAATGATCTGGAGTGGTTTCGCTCCTTCAATGGAGAAATTGAGATCAGGTCCATATGTCAGCATGGGGATATTTGCTGTTTGTTTTTCTGCGGACTGTTCTCGGCGTTTTTCTTCGTATTTGTTGAGGGGGGGGTCAGGCTGGAAGTCTCGTTGCCAAGGATTGCGGCTTACCAGGACGGGACGTAAGCCATGAGAGGCTGAGGTCTCACGGAGTAACTGGTAACTTTCTGCGAGTTCTGTAATTGTTCCTGCGATATTGTTGTGCACAGTGGTGCGGATCTCAATGCCTTTGGGTGCGCATTCCACAACTTTTTCACTATCGATGAAACGTTCAAAACCTTCGATGTACCATCGTTTCTTTTTAATGCCTGCGTCGCCAATGCGTAACTGGGGGTAATCGTGGGCATAGAGAGGAAGTGCATCGATTACTGCTTGGAATTTCTCGAATCGGGTGTTGGAGAAATCCGCGAATTCCCCATTTTCCTGAAGAAAAGCGATTTCGTGTTCGATGCCGTAGGAGAAGTGCAAGAGAAATTCCTTCTTTACAAGGCTTTCGTCAAAGGAAATGGGGGAGTGGGTATAAGGCAGCGTGAAAAGTTTGAGAGAAGATCTCTCCGAGTGAATGTATTCTGGAAGTATGTCCCCATGTTACTCTGGGCTTTCCTTCTTGGCGAAAGGGTTCCCTTTCTTTTCGAATCAGGTTTTCTTGCAAAGCCCCTTTTCCTATTAATGTGCTGTTGTAATGCGAAAAAGGAGGGGTTGTGAGCACAACCGTCTTGGTGCGGACAGGCAAACAAATGGCGCAACGGATTGAGGCAGAAGTACCTGGAGTTACTGCTGTGCCGCTGCCTTTTGCGGGTCCACCGCCTGCCGGTCTTCAAGGGGAGGTCCTTCTGACTTATCCCGGAGCCCAGGTTGGCCAGATTCAGCCTCTGCTTGACTCTGGGCTGAAATGGGTGCATTTTCTTGGTGTGGGCATTGACGGATTTCCTTGCGAAATTCTTACAGAACAAACTCTTACTTGTTCCCGTGGTGCGAATGCGGTGCCTATCGCGGAGTTTGTGATGGCCTCTCTTCTTGCCTTTTGCAAAGGATTTCCTGATGTTTGGCAGCAAGACGCTGGAACAACATGGTTTGCGCCACGTGTGCCGCTTACCTCGTTGCAGGGCGCTGTTGTTGGCCTTCTTGGCCTTGGCTCTATTGCCCGTCATGTCGCCGAGCGGCTTTTTCCTTTTGCTGCGCAGGTGAAGGCGGTACGCCGTACCTCCACTCCTAGCCCTGATCCCCGGATTGAGCTACTTCCTTCGCTTGAGGAGCTTCTGGTGCAGGCAGACCATCTTGTTGTGGCAGCGCCCGCGACGCCCGCGACCTACCACTTGCTTGATGCCGGTGCTTTCGCAAAAATGAAGACAGGTTCTCATCTTGTGAATATTTCACGTGGTTCTATCTTGGATCAAGATGCTTTACGCGATGCTCTCGACAACGGTCCTCTTGCCGGGGCTTCTCTCGATGTGAGCGACCCAGAGCCTTTGCCGGCAAACCATTGGCTCTATACACATCCTAAAGTACGGTTTACTCCCCATATTTCTTGGAACTCCCCTTACACACTTGATGCCATGCTGGATGCCTTTCTTGCCAACCTCAAGCGGTATCAAAAAGGAGAACCGCTTGAGGGCCTCGTCGATATTGCAGCTGGATACTGAGAAATATTGCTTCAGCTGCTGTCTTGTCTGGTGCCGGCAAGGAGATTCTTTGCCGCGCGAGACATTGCCCACAGAAAATGTTTGCGTGGGCCAGTGCCGAAAAAGGTGGTTCCACTAGAACATGAGAAAAGAGAACCCTGTGACGCGTATGGACTGCGTACCGGGCAGGATGTCCTGTGCTGCCCGATACCTCAGCGCATTTTCCTGAGTATTTTTTGGAATACTGGAAAGACAGAGTTCTTTCGGGCTCTTAGATGCCGAGTTTGGTTTCTTGCAAAGCCGTCACGGCTTCGTCAGTCCCCGCGAGTTCCACTTCGGCATTTTCTCCTCTGCCATAGGTAAAGAGCACGAGTTCTCCTGCTCTCCCCGTGAGAGTGACTTCGCGGCTCCCCTTTTTAATATGTTTTGTTTCTCCGGAAGGCAGGGCCAAGGTGAGATCGATGTCGTCGAGTCCACGAAGGAGGAGCCGACCCATGCGTCCCAGTAAAACCCACATCCCCTCTTCGAGTTTTTCGATCCCTTCGCGTGGTGCTGTCTGTCCATTTGCCCGGCGGATGTCCTCATGATGAATGAAATATTCAATGAGGTTGGTTTGACCGTCGACTGCTTTCATGTGAAGAGGCGGCCCTGTGCGTATTTTTTCGACGAGTTCTGCAAAGCTGTGCTGTTGCAGCGTTTTCTTCATGGCGCGTTCAGTCATGCCGGCAAGAGAACTGAAAATAATCCCCGGCATGGCGAGCGGTTTGCGTTCTCGCACGTAGAGATGAGCGAGAAGATCTTGCACTGCCCATCCTTCGCAGAGAGTAGGACTGTCCGGCCCTAGCGCGAGCGCGAGGTCACACAGCGCGTTGCGCTCATTTTGCGCGAGGTCACGATTGCTCATGAAAAACTCTTCTTTCTCCTGCTGCGCCAAAAAAAGCTTTTTCCATCCGTTTTTCTCGGTTCTTTCGCATTACTGCGTGGCAGGTTCGGATTTGAATGTTATTCTCGCTTTTTGCCTGTCTTGTAGACGGCAAGGCACCCCTGTCTTTTTTCACCGTATCGTTGAGTTCTGCTGAGAACCTCTGACGAAAACGATTGCACGCCCTGAGGCAGGGAGTGCGCTGTCGCATGTGTGCCCTAGACGGAAACCCTTTTCCTTTTTCTTTTTGTTCATTTTGTCGAATCTAATGGTTTTTTTATGGTAGATGTCCTTGTTTTCGGGGCAAGGGTTTTGTGGAGAAAATCGATGAACCGTGCGAATAACTATTTGTATAGCTAATTATCAGATACTGACTACTTTGTTGTCTCATTTTCTATGGCATATAATTATGTTTTTTGTATGCTACTGTAGGTATTGGGCATTGAGTATTCATCATTGGGCGCTGGGGTAGACGCTGGGGTAGACGACAAGACGGCAAGGTGCTTGACGTCTTTTGAAAAAAAGACGTCATATTATTATAATAAATATTATTGTATCTATTTTTCTTGGTTGCAGCGTAGGTCGGGGAATGCTGTCTGGGGTGAGGGGAGACGAACGGCGTTTTGTCGTGAATAATAGGATAGTTAGGGATACTGCTGTTCGCGAGGAATGAGAAGAAAACCCTTTTTCCAGAAAAAACAGTGGAAGTGCGCATTAATGTTTTTTATCAAATGATGTGCCATGTTAAAGGGTTGAGAGTGGAAGAATGAGACGAAAAACGACCGTCGTGCTTATCCTTTTTGTGATGCTAGGTCTTGTCGGACAGGGTGCTGTCGATCAGGAAAGTGACGTGACTGCCACGAGTGATCTTTCTCAGGTTACGGGAGTGCAGCCTGTTTTTTCTTTCGTCATGTCCGAGACATCGGCTTCCGAGGTGTCTGGTAATTCGGTACAGAAAACAGAAAACTTCGGGGACTCTTATGAAGAAGACCTCCGTATGTCTCTCGAAGTTGCAAACCTTTTTTGGGAAAAGCACTGGAGCGACTATTTCACGGGAAAGTATACGCTTCCAAGCGCACTAATTTCTTATTATGGCGATAATAATCCCAAATGCGGGAATGAAATTATTAATGGTGAAGATAATGCGTACTACTGTATTGCGGAGGATTATATCGCATGGGATACGCTATTTCTGAAGCGTTTATACTCGGATCCACAATTCGGGGATTCCTCAACTTATCTCATTATTGCCCATGAATGGGGTCACGCTATTCAGGCCCGTCTCAATGACAGTTTGGTGTCCGTAGCCTCTGAGTTGCAAGCTGATTGCTTTGCCGGTGCGACCATCGCTGGTTTAGTGAAAGACGGTGATCTCTATCTGGAACCAGGAGACCGCGGGGAGATTTTTGCGACTCTTGTCGAAGTAGCAGACAAGTATGAGTGGGGATCTCCTAGTGAGCATGGAAGCGCAGATCAAAGAATTGAAGCCTACCAAGGCGGCGAAAAGAATGGTATCCGCGCCTGTTTGCCATAAACGAGAAAGCCGTATATTCCCTGTAAATTTAAAAATATAACGTAAAAAGGTAAGGCACATTTTTTTACGGCCTTACCTTTTTACGTTGCCCACAAAGAACCCACTCGATCACATCCTTTCCTTAAACTCTTTGCCGGCAATACCCGCTTTTTCACCCCGATTACTGGGCTTTTCTACCTGTGGGTGTTCCTTCCTTTCTCGCCTGTACTCTTGCTATTTGGTAACTGTCCGGTTTTTCTATTTGGTGGGAAGTAAATCCCTCTGTGTCCCCTGTGAGTAGACCCCCAATTCCCGTTCCGGAGCTGAAGCTTCTTTCTTTCTCACTGTGGTCACTGTGGCCTGTTCGACACTTCCCGGAAGACAAGTGTTCTCTCGTCTTTGTCTGGCTACATTGCAACGCCAGGAAGGAATCTCTGGGGAGGAAACCCTGGAGATGTTCGCTTCTTTCGTGCTGGAACTCTTTCTGGAAGTGAAAAGGTTGTTGACGAAGTGGGCTGGGATTTGTCTTGTGTGAAGTCTGCACCAAGATAGTTCGGGTTTTGAGATGGGCAGGATGGCATGGCAGGGCATGTTTTTTTGCAGAGAATGCCGAAAGGGAAAAAAGTCATTTTGAGGAGTAAAAGACCATGGTAATTAGTATTTTTTGCAAAACCATGAGAAGGAGATGGCAGCTTTTTGCCGATGAAGTGATGTGTTGTGGTGAGGGGAGGTTCTGATTGTTCGGCAGGACTTTTACTGGATGTCCGGTGGATTTCTGGTGTCTTTGTCGGAAGTTGTTCTTGTCTCAGGCAGTGGTTCGTGGGGGGAAAGAAAATGGTAGAAAGCGATAATGGGCGCGATGTGCGTTATTCGGAGTCGTCAACGGAAGTTTCCGGAGAGGGAAGATGCACAAAAGAGGATGATGACAAGCGTTCAGCTGGACAAAAAGATCATGATCGCGTGCTGTACTGTGGCGAGTTTCAGCGTCTTGGTGGGATTACCCAAGTGGTGGGATCGCATGAAGGACGAGTTTTTCATAACCGACTCATGCACTCTTTAAAAGCAGGAACTCTTGCTCGGCGTATCGCGGAGATTCTGAAAAAGGAACCTCTACATGTTCAAGATGTGATTTCGAAACTAGGAGGTCTCGATCTAGATGTAGTGGAAACTGCTGCACTTGCACACGATATTGGCCATCCTCCTTTTGGTCATACCGGAGAGGATCAGCTTAATGAATTGGTGAAAGCAAAGGACGGAGAAGGCTTTGAGGGAAATGCCCAGGCTTTTCGTATTCTGACAAAGATCGCACCGCATCATGACAAATTTGGTCTGGATCTTACGAGGGCAACTTTGCGGGCAGTTCTAAAATATCCTCGGCTTCAAGATAAATCTCCTGAATCGCAATCTTCAAAGAAGTACGGGGCTTACGAATCAGAAAAAGAGTTTTTCGATTTTGCGATGGAACTTCCTGTTCAGAAAAAGATGGAGAAAGAGCGTTCTCTTGAAGCCGCGATCATGAACTGGGCTGATGACATCACATATGCGGTGCACGATCTTTATGATTTCTGTCTTTCGGGGTTTATTCCGCTTTCGACCTTAATTCATGTTGGCCAACTGTCTCAAGACAATAGTGCATCGAAAAAAAGCGGGAAATCTGAATTTGAGCGATTTTATAAAAGCTCTCTATCTCGAGAAAAATATCATGAAGAAACTTTTCGGGATGCGTGTAGCTGTCTTTTTGATAGATTGCAAAAATCTGGGTATTTTCCTTCACTTGACAATACATCTTTAGAGGAATCATCTGCACAATTGCGCGGAATGCAAAGCTACTTGATTCATAACTTTGAGAAGGTGTTTGTTGGAGAACTTTGCAGTGAAGGATGCCTATCTGATGTGAAATTCTCCGAACCATTTAATTTCCTTGAAATTGATATAGGAGAGGAATTCAAATGGAAAGAAGCCAAGTGGTATATATCGGTTTTAAAAGAATTGACGTACTTCTATGTTATTAGCAATCCCAGACTTCGTTCCCAACAAGTTGGGCAGAAGAAGATTTTGGAAGTCATTTTTCACGCGTACTATTCTGATTTGGAGAACGCTTTCTCAGGGGGAAAATCCGCGCAAGAGCAGTCGGGTATCCCTCAGAAGTTTGAGAAATTATATGAAAAAGAGAAAGACAATCTTGCGAAGTGCGGGAAGTACGAAAAAAGGGAACTTCTGGCTCGGATTGCTGCAGACATGACTGCTTCTTTGGAAGAACAAGAAGCAATTTTCCTATTTGGGCGACTCAATGGCAACCGTATTGGATCAGTGACCGACTTGTTGCCCCATCACCTCTGATGTCTTGTCCGACGTGACTTTTTGCCGGAGGGTTGCCCCGGTATGGGTACTCCATTGTCTGGTGCGAGCCGAAGCCCGCCCGAGTATGTTGATCCTGTTTGCACGCGCGTGTGTGTCGTCCTGCCACTGTGGGCTGTGGATGCGTGCGGCCCCGGGCCCGGCGTAGCCGGGTACGTTTGGCTGGGGCGGTGGTTTTAGAGGGCGAAGGCGGTGGCGGGGTTGTCCCAGAAGATTTTGCGGATGGATTCGTCGGGGATGGGCTGCTTTTCCAGGCTTTCCATGCCCCAGGGGAAGGTGCCGTCCGGGTGGGGATAGTCGGTATCGAAAAGGAACTTGTCGTCGCCGACGAGATCGAGTGCGGCAGGCAGGGTTCTTTCGTCGCCGCGGGCGGCAACCCAGACGTTGCGTTTGAAGTATTCGGTGGGGGCCAGTTTCAGGTTTGGATGTTCGGCATTGCCGGAGAATTCGTAGTGTTGTTCCATGCGTTGCAACCAGTAGGGGACCCATCCGGCGTCGGCTTCAACATGGACAACCCGCAAGTCGGGGTAGCGTTCAAAGATGCCGCCCCAAATGAGTGACATCATGGCCGACATTGCCTCGAAGGGGTGGGCGACAATGTGTCCGGTGGTGTGGGTGGGGAAGCGGTCCCCAAACGAAGGAATATGGGGGGAGCCGGAGTCGTGGAAACAGATTGGCCGGTTGCTTGCTGCTGCTGCTGCGAAGACCGGATCGTATGCTTCGTCGGCGAGGTCGCGTTCGCATACGGGGTTTGGGCGCATGTAGTAGGCTGTGCAACCTTTGGCGGCAGTGCGGCGTATCTCTTCTGCGGCAAGGGTAGGGTCTTGTGCGGGGAGCATGGCTGCCCAGCGGAGCCGGTCAGGGGCAGCGCTTGCGTATTCGGCGCTCCAGTTGTTGAAGGCGCGACAGCAGGCACCGAGAAGGTCGGTGTTCTCGAATTCTCGACCGAGAAGTTGTCCGCCCACGGTGGGAAAAAGGATCTGTATGTCGATACCGTGTTCATCCATGTCCTCGAGTCGGGCTTCTGGGGCATAGCCGGCGGTGAGAACGCGCTGGAAGCGTTGCATGCCTCGTGCCATTGCCGCGAGGAAGTCCGGTGTGGAGAAGGGATACTTTTCTTCGGAGACGAGGCTTTGGCCCTCTACCGTCATAGTGTTGCGCCCCCTGACCTTTTTTATGCAGGGTGCGGCGTCGCGGAACTCTGGGTCGATGTGTTCTTGCCACATCGCGGCCGGTTCCATTTGGTGACAGTCAGTATCGACAATTTTTCGTCCGTTACGCATTGTTTCCCTCTTGCAGTCCTGTTGCCGGGTATCCCGTTGTTTGCCTTTTTCGGTTGAGAGTCGTCCTGGGCCCATGTGAGGCAGTGACCAGCCTGCTCACAAAAAGCGGGAGACGGCCTTGCAAAACTCTGCGGTGCTTGCCTGGCCTCCCTGGTCAGGTGTGAGATTACGGCCCCTGCGGTAGACCTGGGTGACAGCCTGATCGACATGTGCTGCTTCCTCGAAACGGCCAAGATACTCCAGCATCATGACGCCAGAGAGGATTGTTGCGGTCGGGTTGATGACGTTGCGGCCTTCGATGTCGGGAGCTGCCCCGTGTACCGACTCGAAGTAGGCGAAATCCTCTCCATAACAGCCGCTTGGGGCGAGACCGAGGCCGCCAATGAGTCCAGCGGCGAGGTCAGAGAGTATGTCACCATAGAGGTTTGGCAAGACGACAACGTCGAGTGCTTGAGGTTCGGCGACCATGCGCCGGGCAAAGTCGTCCACGATGTAGGTTTCGAATTCGATGTCGGGATATTCGGCGGCGATTTCTTCTGCGACTTGCCGGAAGAGCCCGTCTGTTTGCGGCAGCATATTATATTTGGAAGAGCACGTGACCCGACCGCGTTTTCCGGCTTGTTTGCGCCGGCAGGCGAGGTCGAAGGAGAACCGCACAATCCGTTCGCTTTCCTCTCGTGTGATGACTTTGAGCGCAAATTTTCCCGGTCCCATTTTTGCGACCGGTTTGCGGGCAGTCAGACTCATCATTTCGAGGGCTTCGAGCTGTTCCAAGTCTCCTTCGCACCCTACATAGAGGTCTTCGAGATTTTCACGGACAATGACAAAGTCTGTTCCTTCCGGATGGGCGAGGGGAGTGGCGCAACCGGGGAGCCAGCGGGCAGGACGCACATTCGCGAAGGTTTGGCGGCCCCAGCGTAGATACGCGAGCGCGACGCCGCTTGGCCCGCTTGTGGCCCCGAAAAACGTGGCGTCTGCTTCGTCGATCATTTCTCGTGCTTCAGGCGGAAAGACTGAGCCGTATTTTTCGGTTCCTGTTTTTCCCACAGGAGGAAAAGACCAGTTGATATCGGGCGCTAGGTTGCTGAGTAGTTCGACTGTGGGACGCATTGCTTCTGGAGCGGCGCCTTCTCCTTCGATCACAGCGATGCAAGGTGCGCTCATTGGGCTGCTTCCTTGAAAGATTTTGGTGGGGCCAGTAGACATGCTTTTGGTCTGTCGTGTGGAGGAAGGGGGCGCCGAGCTATTTTTCGCATTCCCATTTCTCGGTGCGCTCATTGAGCTGCCTCCTTGAAAGATTTTGGTGGGGCCAGTAGACATGCTTTTGGTCTGTCGTGTGGCAGACATGCTTTTGGTCTGTCGTGTGGAGGAAGGGGGCGCCGAGCTATTTTTCGCATTCCCATTTCTCGCATCCTTTCCCCGCATTCTATGACGAACTTCTTGGATTTCTACATCCCTGCTTGCCTGAAAACCCCGCGTGAAAAAAACGGGCAGGTGAAATGAGAGGCAGTATACGATGCGGAATACGGGGTAGATCAGGGGAAGTAGCCGGATGGGAATTGGGTTGCTTCACTACTTTTGGGGGCATGGTTTTTAGTGGGATTGTGCGCTGCCAGGTGTCTTCGAGATCTGTTTCGGAAGTGACTCGTCCAGTGGGAACTGCGGGAACATTCCAGAGAGGGGTTCCAGAAGAGGCGTTCTCTCACAGATTCGGTTTTTCATGAGACGCAAAGCGGGTTTGCCTCTCAGGCCGCGTGAGAGGTGGTACTGCGCACACACGTAATGGGGCAAGAGGCCTGCCCGAAGAGGGTTGGGGGAAGGGCAGAGAGGAAAAGGAGAAGAGGTCGGCGGGGGCAGGGTTTCCTCACCTCCCGCCGGCATGAGATGGCAAGCCGGTGAGAGTGCAGCATAAGCAACAATAGTGTGTGTCTGCGTCGACGTCCTCTTCGACTTTGCTGCTTGTGCGGCTTTCGCTGAACGATCAGGTTCTCACGCGGTTTTCCTGGCGAATGAGGTGCCGCCGCTCCTGCATCCACCTGTCATGTGATCCCCACTCTCCTGTTGTACGAGACGTTGCTGTGTGAGGCGTGGTACGCCTCTTGTCACTGTGCCTGCCACTTTGTTTTGGGGTTTCTTGCTTTTGAGTTGTGTGCAGCGGGGGTTGTGTAAACCCCGTGTACCCACTAGAAGCGGAGACCCCTCGTACCAAGATGGCGACAGCACCTATGAGGAGCAGTATTCCCAGCACGCCAACTCCCTTCGTTGGCTTTCGCGTTGGCTTCAAGGAACTTCACTTCAACGATACTCTCTCTGCGCGGTTCGAGGACCATGAAAATCCTATTAAATCAATATTTTTCCTATTTTTCTTCCTCATCTGCTTGCGCAGCTTTTTTTCTGCTTCCCCGTTTCGAACGAATGCTGATTTTGCCCCACTTGACCAGCATTTTTCTCTGTACTGTTGATTTTTTTGGTGGGAGGAAACCTTGGAAACAAGTAGAATTTTGCTGTATAGCTACGGATTTTTTTATTTTTGCGGTCTGCTGCTTTCCATCTTTCGTGATGTGTTGCGATTTCGTCAGTGAGATGAGAGAGAGAACGTCGCCGCGGTTTTACGGGATTTTTCTATTTTTCGTGCTCTACTGATGTGTGTGTCGGTAGGATGTGCGAGAGAATACGGGACGGGGGTAACTGAGGGATAACGGTATATCCTCCCTGGCATATTCCAGGTATGTCAGAGAATGCCGAAGCTTTTTTCCGGGTTTTTCGTGCTTGTCCGCCTTCGTGGAAGGTGCCATTCCGTCGTCGTCTGCGTCGCCTGCGTCGCCTGTCTCGTTGTCTGTCTCATCGGTGTGCGTCTTACCGGCAGTTTTTCAGACGGAACAGTATGCATAGCGAAGGCTGTGATCGAGGAGCTCCTCTCCAAGGGCTGCGAATAGAAGGGAAAACAACTCTTTTCGTTCCTTTGAACAGCTCTTTCGCCTTATATGCTTTCTCCGAGTTTGGAAGGTGTTTTGAGCCTGTGGAAGACGAAACAGAGCTGATTGATTTGGGGACCTCTTCGACCCCGCAATCCGATCGGCAATCTGAAAAATTTCGGCAATCTGAAAGACGTGACCGGCATCCGAATTTGGAAAATCCGGGGTACGTTGCGGAGCATCTTTTCTTTGACGTTGACGAACAGTGGCGTGTTCGTTTTTCTTTCATGCTGGCTTTGTCAGTGGTTATTGCGACGATGGCCCTTCTTGCTGACTCGGCTGCGGTCGTGATTGGTGCCATGCTCGTGGCACCTTTGATGCGACCGGTGCTGGCGCTGTCGGCCGCACTTGTGCTGAGTTTGAGAAAAAGGATATTTGCATGTATTAGTATTGTGATGGGGGCGTCGGTGGGGTCGGTCCTGCTTTCCTGGTTTCTCTCGACAGTCCTGCCCATTGGGGACACTGTGGTGGGCAATGAAGTATTGAGCCGCACGAGTCCCGATATCATCGACTTGCTTATCGGCCTGGCTGCGGGAGCTGCCGGTGCTTATGCCACCGTCCGCAAAGACGTGTCTTCTTCTTTGCCTGGTGTGGCTGTTGCCGTTGCCCTTGTTCCCCCTCTTGCGACTGCCGGCATCATGCTGGATTGGGGAGAGTATGAGTTGGTGCGTGGCGCGATCATGCTGTACTTGGCGAACCTTGTTGCTATTGTGCTCGCAGGAGTACTGGTTTTTCTTGCCACGGGTTTTGTTTCCGAATGGACGCTGAAAAAACTCACTCCCAGGATTTTGCTCAACCTTGTGATCTTGACCATTGTCACTATGGTCCTGGCGGTGCCCCTGACCTACCGCTTGGTAGATACCTTGCAAGAGACAGATCTGCACCAGGCGACGTGGGCTGCTGTCCGAGAATGGGTTGGGGAATCGCCGTTTAGTGCTGATGTGCAAATCGACAATATCAATCGGGATGGGATCGCGGACAAGGTCGTGGTGGAGCTTGCCGGATCGGGGAACCCTCCCCTTGTGGATGGTTTGAAAAACAAGCTCGTGAAGTACAACGCACTCGGTGAAGACGGACTTGTGGAGGTGCACTTTTTACAGAAGGTGAAGGGTGGAAGTGCGGAAGATGGAGCGAAGACGCTTGACGATATCCGGGATTTTACTAATAAATGGATAAAAGAGCAACCTGATCCAAAACCGACCTTGGGTGGTGTCAGGATCGATAAGGGCAGCAATAAAGTGAAAATAGTGATCCAAGGCCCTGCCCCGCTTGATCAGGGAGCTTTGGTCGATGAGATTACTGGGGAGATTTCACCTGACCTTATTGTGTCAGTGGAATGGATCCAAACGTTGGATTTGCGGGAACAAGAAGAGATCAAGCGTCAGAATCAGGTCCGCGGAGTGTCGGAGCAATGGGCACGAGCACATGGTGTTGCGGTGCTCCAGGCTTCTGTCCAAGGCGATTATGTGCTGGTTTATCTGGTGGGAGAAACCCCGCCGGACCATGCGGCGAGTCTGAAAACGCAAATTCTGGAAGTGCTTGGTTTTCCTGAAAACCAGGAAGCAGAAGAGCAGGAGAGCATGCTTCCTCTCGTGAGCGATCCTCCCGAAATTGCCGTACGTTTTCTTCCTACTCTGGATGTTTCGCTTGATTATCCGGAGAATCCGGATAACGCCATCACTGAAGAGGAAAGTACGTGAGTGGCCTCTAAAGCCTCGTAACCCTCCTTATTGTTTTCGATGATTGATGAGGGATTCTGCAGCTTCGTTCTTGGGGATGGGGCGGGGGTGAAGCTTTTTTTGCGTCAAGCCGGGAGCAGTTTCTCGGGAGTAGTCGAAGAATTTCTCGATCGGGCCAGAAAATGTTTCTTTTTGTTTTTCCGCTTGTTTGTCGTGTTTTTCCGGGGCTTTTCCGAGTTTTTATGCGGGATGTCGACTGCTTTGCTCTTTGTTCTCTTGCCAGATTCTGTGGTTTTCCATGCGCTTGGGACGATGGACGGGCAGAATGAGAAGTCGTCGTAGGTTGTCGCTGGTCGTTGAAGAGCGAGAGAGAGGTGGGGGCCGGGCACTGCGCGACGGCGGCGTGCAGCCTGCGCCACGATCCAGGCACTGTCAGCGTTTCTACCGCATGATAGCGGAGAGAGGACTGAAGTTTGATGCGAACGATCGGACTCGATATTGGAGCGACAAATATCCAAGCGATCCGGATTGAACGGGCCGGGCCCTCACACCGGAGTCCTGTTTTTGCCCTGGAGAAACCCGGTGACATCAAGCAAGCGATAAAAAAGGAGAAGTTTGTTCGCGGACAGTCGACGCATGGGGCGCTTTACCGTTTTGGTCCGTCGCTCCGGAGAGAGACCCCGGTTCCTTGTACCCCGGAGAAACTTGCCGATGAGATTGCCGAACTCATTTATGAGCTCGGTGCTGATGGTCTTGCTGCTGTTGGCATGGGTTTTCCCGGTCCTGTAGATGTGGCTTCGGGTGTGGTCAATGTGGCCCCCAACCTCGAAGGATTCTCGAACGATGTGCCTTTCGCTGCAATGGTGGCAGGTCGTGTCGGTGTTCCTGTTGCGCTGGAAAACGACGCAAACTCTGCAGTTGTGGCAGAGCATCAGATTGGCGCGGGTCGTGGTGTTCCCGAGATGCTCGGCGTATGGGTAGGCAGTGGTATTGGTGGTGGGCTCATCTTGGGTGGTGAGCTGCGGCGCGGTCCGCATTTTGCGGCAGGAGAGATCGGCCACACCATTCTGGCCTGGGATGCCCCGAAAACTGTGTACGGCATTCAAGGTTCGTTCGAGTCTTTCGCAGGGCGTCTTGCGATGGAAGAAGAAGCCCGTCGTCGTATAGAAGAGGGCACCTCCACCATCCTTTGTGAAGTGATGGCAGCGAAACGCAAAAAGCGTCTGACCTCTGGGGTGTTTGCAAGGGCGCTGGAAGCCGGTGATGAACTTGCCGAAGAACTTTTGCGTCAGCACAAGCGGGCATTGGGTGCAGGTCTTGCGTCCGCAGTGAACTTGCTGGATTTTCAGGTTATTGTCTTGGGAGGTGGCATGACAGAGACCTTTGGCACGCCATATATTCAAGATATAGCGAGGACGATGCAGGAACTGCTGGTCTTGCCTGAGGCAGCCCCTGAAGTGCGACCGGCGCTCCTCGGTGATTATGCGGGAGCGCTTGGTGCGGGGTTGATCGCAGAGGCTGCGCGAGGTCTTGGGACTTCAGGGCTGGTGTCCCCGCCGCAGCTGCAAACCCGACGTTTTGCTCGGAACGGAGCGCATTCTCTGGCTTTTGTGGAAGCCGTACCCGAGCACTTCAATGTGCTCGATGCGAGTCTGGGCTTTTCTCCTGGAACCGTGGCGCGGGATGCCAATATTGTCGACACGTCGGGACCTGTTCCTGTTGAGATGGTGCGTGAACTCATTGCAGTGCGCAATGAGCCCTGTGTTTCGTTGTATATGCCAGTGCACCGGGCAGGACCGGAGACGCGCCAAGATCCGATCCGTTTGAAGAACCTGTTGCGCATCGCGCATGATCAGCTTGTGGGGACGGGCATACGTTCGTCTCTGGCAGGTGCTTTTCTGGAGCCTGCGTATGCGCTCCTTGAGGACGATTTTTTCTGGCGGCGCCAAGATGCCGGTCTTGCGCTTTTTCTTTCTGGGCGCAGCGCGCATGCCCACAGACTGCCTGTTGCGCTTGAAGAGCTGGTAGTGGTGACTGAGCGGTTTAATTTGAAACCGCTCATGCCGTCTCTTTCCTCTGGTGAGCGCTTTTACGTCTTGGGCCTCAGCAAGGCCGAGATCCGGCTTCTGCGGGGAAGCAGGCACAGGTTGATTCCTGTGGACTTTAACAAGACCCCTGCAGCTTCTATGGCCTCTTTGCTTTCCGGGTTTTCTGACGATGAAGCAGAAGAAACCCAAGGCCGCTACGTGAGGCAGCGCCAGACAGCGGTTTTCCGTGGTGCCGGTGGGAAAGGTGACCGTAAAGACGACCGTAAAGACGACCGTAAAGACGAGATCCAACGCCATTTCCGTAATGTGGACGAAGGTCTCCGCGAAATTTTGCAAGACCAGACAGTGCCGCTGGTTCTTGCAGGCGCGGACTATCTTCTGCCTCTCTTCCGTGAGGCTTCTCGATACCCTTCCATTGTGGCTGATGCGATCGAAGGCAACCCGACTCGTTCTCGTCCCGAAGAACTGCACAAAAAAGCCTGGCGTTTGGTTGAACCGGTTTTCGCAGAAGAACGTGACCGTGCCTTTGAAGACTATGGGCGTGCCGCGAGCGCGAACCGTTGCACTGAATGTCTTGAAGATGTCGTGCGCGCTGCTGTGCAGGGCCGTGTTGATACTGTCTTTGTGGCTTTGGGAGTGCAAAAGTGGGGCATTCTCGATGAGAATAAAGGGGTTTTTATTGCACATGAGCAGCAGGGGCCTGGTGACCAAGATCTTCTCGATGCTGCGGCTGTGCACACCTGGATGCACGGGGGACGGGTCATGGTCATGTCTCCTGCTGAAGTACCAGGGGAGCAAGATGTGGCTGCGCTTCTCCGCTACTGAGCGTTCCTGAAGCCGGCTTTCACATGTTTTGCTTCTGCATCTCTGTATCTTTGTACTTCTCGGATATTGCCTTGTCGCAGGGTGCTGTTGGGGAAATGCGCTGAGGTGCAGGGAGCGGGAGCGCGCGCAAAAAGTGCCTGCTTCACTGTATGCCGTGTTGTTCTCGTGCTGTTCTCCCTTGGACTGGAGGGGAGAACAGCACGAGACGAAGAGGGAAAAGGAGAAGAGAAAAGGACTGGCTTGCCGGATTGGGTTGTAGCATCGGTTTGTGCGTGATCTGGATGTAGTTGGTAGGTGTAGCTGCGAGGGGAAGCTGTGTGTCTCGGCGTATGCGCTGTTTATGAACTGGTCCATGGTCCGGCAAAAGGCAGCGATGCGCACGTGTGCGGCACCATGGAAGCAGTGCCTGTGCGAATGATCGGGACCGTGCAGTGAGAATGAGAGCAGCGGAGAAGCGCGAAGGGGAAGGCCCTACGATGAGCGAGTATCCTGCTGATTGGGAGAGCGATGTCATCTTGGCGGACGGCAGTTTGGCACGTGTGCGAGCGATTCGCTCTGATGATGCCGAAGAGCTGGGCCGGGTTTTCTCTCGTCTTTCTTCTGAAGCGATTTACTATCGTTTTTTTCGACCGAAAAAGAAGCTCACCGAGAAAGAGCTCTACCATTTCACGCATATTGACTATGACCGTCGCATGGCCCTGATTGTGGTCTCTGGTGGGGAAGGCATTGCCTTTGCTCAGTACGATCCCATGCCAGATGAGGTGGACGCGGCAGAAGTCGCTTTCATGGTGATAGACGACCAGCGTGGGCGGGGGATTGCCACGCTGCTTTTTGAGCATTTGGCGCTGTATGCCCTGCAACATGGCTACAAGCGGTTTGCTGCGCATGTGCTTCCCGACAATCGTGCCATGCTGCGTGTTTTTCGTGCTGCCGGTTTTGAGATGACCACACGCTGGGATGACGGAGTTGTGGCTGTCGACATTCCCTTGAAGCTGACTGCCCGGGCGTTGCAGGCGATTGAAGATCGAGCACAGCTTTCCGGGGCGCGTTCGGTGCGTCGCGTTCTGGCCCCTCGCTCTATTGCCGTGATCGGTGCGAGTCGTGACCCTGATGCAGTGGGAAACAGAGTTTTTCGTAACCTTTTGCTTGGTGATTTCCAGGGACCGGTCTACCCGGTGAATCCTGAAGCCGATTTTGTCTCTGGTGTGCAGGCATACGCTTCTATTCTGGATATTCCTCGTGTGATTGACCTGGCTGTTTTTGCCTTGCCTGCGGCGCAAGTCATAGATATGGTACACGAATGTGCAGAAAAGGGCGTGGAGGGGCTTGTGCTGCTCTCTGCCGGCTTCGCGGAAGCCGGCTCTGAAGGTGTGGAACGACAACACGAACTTGTCTCTCTTGCGCGCCGTAACGGTATGCGACTTGTCGGCCCAAACTGTTTTGGTATGGCGAACACTGCGCCTGGTGTCTCCATGAACGCCACACTGCATGGACAGGCACCTTTGCAGGGTCGGGCAGGATTTATGTCACAGTCAGGCCCATTGGCGATGGCCATTCTCGATCAGGTTGCCGCTCGTGGTCTTGGAATCTCGACTTTTGTTGCGGTAGGCAACAAGGCTGACCTGAGCGGGAACGATCTTCTCGAATACTGGGAGGACGACGACGAGACTGACCTTGTGCTGCTCTATCTTGAGTCTTTTGGAAATCCGCGACGTTTTAGCCGTTTTGCACGTCGGGTGTCGGCAAAAAAACCTGTCGTGGCGGTGAAGAGCAGCCGGTGGGCAGGCAATGTTGCGACTCGACTGGAGACTTCTGCAGTCATGGAGACTGCTGCCCTGACGAAAACCGCGGTCCTGGCCGAGGCCGATACCGCGGTTGATGCCCTGTTCCGACAGACAGGAGTGATCCGCGTTGATACTCTTTCTCAGCTTTTCGATGTGGCCGAACTGCTGTCGAAACAGCCTTTACCTTGTGGGCCGCGTGTCTGCCTGATAGGAAACGCCACCGGTCCGCTTGTTCTGGCTGCGGACGCCTGTCGGAATGAAGGTCTCGTCGTTGCGGAATTTTCCGCAGAGATGCAGGCTGCCCTGACAACTGTGACTTCTCCTGAAGCTGTTGTGTGCAATCCGGTGAGTGTGCGAGGACGCTTTTCTGCCGCACAGGTCGGACAAGTCCTTGCAACTGTGTTGCAGGCCGGTGAAGTAGACGCGGTGATTGTCAGCTATATTCCCCCTCTTGCCGGCAGTGTGGACGATATTGAAGCGGCTGTTTTTGCAGCTGTGACGGCCTCTTCCGCCACGATACCTGTTGTCGCGAATTTTTTCACCGGAGAGGACAGCGCCCATTTTTTCGGCGGAGAACCTGGTTCCGACGGGGCGCCTCTCGTGGAAATTCCCTGTTACCCTTCACCGGAGGCAGCAGCGCAAGCCCTCGCACACGCCTGGCAGTATGCGGCTTGGCGTGCACGCGACCCAGGAGAAACCGCGGATTTTTCCGATACCGATCCTATGGCCGCCCGTTTACTGGTACGAGAATATCTGGGACGCTGTCCTGAAGGTGGTCTCCTGAACGATACAGAAGCCGCTGCTCTTCTGTCTGCATATGGGATTTCTCTCCTGGCAGACGTCCCATCCTCTGCAGATTCCCCTGCTGAAGCTGTCGTGACAACCATGATCGGGGTCGCGCATGATGGGGTTTTTGGGCCTCTCGTCATGTTTGGCCAGGGCGGGGATCATCCTGAGCTCTATTCTGATCGTGCCTTTCGTATTTTGCCCCTCACCTACGCAGACGCGCGCGATCTTATTGACTCGGTGCGCTTTGCCCCGCTGCTGCACGGCTACCAGGGTTCGCCCCCCCTCTGCCACACTGCCCTTGCCGATTTGCTTTTGCGTACGGGACAGCTTGCCGAAGATCTGCCGGCTCTTGCCGCGCTCGACCTGAATCCCGTGACCGTGTACGCGCAAAAGGTCGTTGTGGGCGGTGCCCGCATCGTGCTTGCCCCCCGCGACGAAGTCCCTCGTACCGGCTTCCGTCGCTTGCGTGATCTTTCCCGTGAGCCTGGCACCGATCGGCCCTCTGCTTCTTCCTGAGAAAGCACAGAGTGCCGCTGTCGAGCTTTCTGGTCTTTCGCCTATCCACGGTCTTCTTTTGCTTTTTGCCCCGGGTGAGGGAGGGTGGGTGGGCCAGGACGGGTCACACGAGTTCGAGGATTCCCCAGATGCCGGTCACGACTGTGGCGAGCAGGAAAACTCCCGCAAAGTCCAACAGTATGCCTTTGCGAAAGATCTCCTGTGATGTGAAAAGGCCGGTGCCATAGGCCAGCATGGTGGGTGGTGTGCCGACAACAAGCGCGAAATCCACAGAAGAAGCAATCGCCACAACGAGCACCAGCGTTACAGGGTTTGTACCGACGACTCCGGCAAGAGGAACTGCGAGGGGGACAAGCATGGCCGCTGCTGCGGTGTTGGACGCGACTGCGGTGAGGGCAACGGTGGCGATGCCGACTGCGAGAAGAAAGATGAGCGGAGTGAGGTTATCGAGCAAGGCAAGACGGGTGACCAGCCAGTCGGCAGTGCCGGAGTCGGTAAGGGCGAGGCCAAGAGTCAGTCCCCCTCCAAAAGTCAAGAGAGTCGGCCAAGAGATAATTCCCAGATCTTCTGTGCGGACATGGCCAAAACCCATGAGCAGGATCGACCCTGCCAGGGCGACAATACCCGTGTTCTGCCCATGCCACTCCTGTGTCACCCAAAGGAACGCTACCCCACAGAATACGGCGAGTACCTGCCATTGGGCGGCAGAAAACCGCTCAAGCGCCGCGCGTGCTGCTTTTGTTTCTTCTCTTGCCGCAGCAAAATTCTCCCGGTTCACTTGGGGTCGAAACCGTTGCCAAAGATAGACGCCTGCGAGAGGCAGAAAACAAAAGACAAAGGGCAGACCAAAGGCAAACCAGTCCAAAAAGCTGATTTCTTTTTCTGCAAAAGTACCGAGAAACTCGATCGCGAGAGGGTTGGCGGGCGTGCCGATCGCGCTCCCTACTCCGCCGATTGTGGCGGCGTAGGCAACACCGAGCACCACCATTTTTGTGTACTTCGTATTGTGCAGTGGCGCGGTAATCGCAAGAGCTACAGGAAGCAGCAATGCGACACTGGCCGTATTCGACATCCACATTGAAGCAAAAGCCGACGCGCCAAGCAGGGCGGCAAAGAGAGAACGTGGCGTGCGGCCGGCAGCACTCACAAATACAATCGCGGCGACCCGGTCAAGACCAACGCGACGCATTGCTTCGGCCATCAAAAAACCGGCAAAAAACAGCACAATGATCGGGTGAAAAAAGGGAGCAAGCACCGTCTCTGCCTCACCGGTATGACTCAACGCGAGCACTGTCGGGATCGCCAAAGACGTGACATGAAGCGGGAATGCCTCGCTTACCCACATCACAACAACGAAAGTGAGAAGTGCGAGTACTTTTCCCGCGCCATCTGGTGGGCGCCGCGCCCCCTGTAGTGTTTTTGTTTCTTTGTCCCAGCCCAGGATGGGGATGCGTTCTTCTGTTCCATCCGGCAAGACAAGGAAAATCCCGAAACTGTCAAGGTCGGGACGCAGGGGCCTGCCGTCTTGGGCCACCGCCAAGGCGACTTCCACAGGACGGTCTACGGGAGTGCCGTAGGGCAGCTCCACCTGCAGAGTCAGGCCGGGGAGACTCGTTGTCGCTGGGCCGTTGGGGCTGTTGGGGCCGGGAGAGGAGAGAAGCTGTGCTTCCTCGCTTCCCAGCATGACCGGTTCTGAGAAAAGTGTCTTTGATTGATCCCGTATCTCTATCCGGCCTTCACCTTCGGGCCATGCCTCTGGGGCAACTCCCCCTACAAGCAGGGCAAGCAGGCTCGCGAGGCAGAAAACCACAAGCCGTCGCCGTGAAAAAGGGCTGCCTGTTGGTTTTGTTGGAGGCGACCAATCCTCTGGAGGGTCAGTAGACGCTGGGGGAAAAGGCTGGTTTGTGTCTCGCGTCTCTTGGTCTGTGCGAGAGACTGGGAGGGCCGATTTTGTCCCGGGGGTTGCGTCAGGCGAGGACGATCTCACAGGTATCTCCGATGAATTCGTTCTCTGCCCCCATCTGATCGGTGCATTCGTCTTGGCCCGGACCCCCATCGAGGAGGTCATTGCCTGGGCCACCGCTCAACAGATCGTTTCCTTCCCCCCCTACGAGCTGGTCGTCTGCTTTCCCTCCGTACAAGACGTCGTTTTTCTCGCCGCCGTAGAGTGTGTCGTTCCCTGCCCCGCCCCAGAGGGTGTCTCCCTGCGTGCCACCC
>Ga0209633_10000401_pt1 | contig 51520 bp, 49 predicted proteins | sample Cruoilmetagenom1_FD_187290 | JGI IMG/M metagenome (GOLD analysis project Ga0209633, IMG submission 187290) | Oil polluted marine microbial communities from Coal Oil Point, Santa Barbara, California, USA - Sample 1 (SPAdes) (version 2) | ecosystem: Environmental > Aquatic > Marine > Oil seeps ... | reverse complement strand
ATCAAGCCTCCATGCACTCATTCCCCATTTCATATTATAGGTGTTGTCATATCCTGCGAGTCTTAACAGCATTGTGAAAAGAGCTGATGACTGCCCTGAATAACAGAGTAATATAATCTTGTCATATGTTTTAGGCTTAATTTTATTTTCAAAATAATTAAGCAAATCTGCAGATTTTACGTTAGCAGCACCTTTAATATGACCATATTCAAACCAAGCTTCATTTCGGATGTCTATAATGTGATATTTCGGATTTTTCATATTCTTTTTCACTTCGGAAGCAGAAATAGATGCGGGGTAAGTATCACTTTTTATAAAGTCGTTATTTGCTTCAATATAATTCAGTAATATTTCAAATTCATCGGAAGAATTTGATGGTATAGTGTCAATATTTTTATTGGTAATACCACTTGAAAATAGAGTAGTAGAAATAAGTAATGTTATAATAAAAATTGATAATTTTTTCATGATATAATTATTTTAATTGAATTGTTTATTTGTTGTAATTCGAGGATAAAATTATATCTGAAAGTCTTTTTTTAAATGATTTTTATCACTTTGTTACAAAAAATATTCATTATACTTAGTGACATTTGTTACATATAGAAGTAACTTTTGTTACTTACAATGATTTAAGTGCAAAAAATAAACATAAACAACTAAAAATAAGTAATATATGACAATATGTTGTTTTGAGAAATAGAAAATAGAAGCTCTAAATTTGAACTGTAATCTGCTAATAATACGTTAAATGAAGTGTGAAAAGTATTTTTATTTTGATACGTTTGGCAGTACTGTGGAGATTATAAATTTATCACATGTATTTTGTTTCTTCCCAGCTTAATTTCACCCATGTTTTCTAATTTTTTTAGTATTCTAGAAATCACAACTCGTGAAGAATTTAAGTCATCTGCAATTTGTTGATGGGTAATAACTATGGTATCCTTTTTTTCAATTTTAACCTGTTGCTTTAAGTAATTATGAATACGATCATCTAAATTCATAAATGTTAAATTTTTAATAGCTTCTATCATTTCAATTAGCCTAAAATGATAGCTGTCTATTATAAATTCTCTCCATGTTTTATAGTTAATTAACCAGCTTTCTACTTTGTTGACAGGCACCAAAATACATTCAGTATTTTTTTCTGCAACACCCCTAAATATACTTTTGCTTTGGTTGATGCAATTTACAAATGAAATAGCACAAGTATCTCCTTTTTCTAGATAATATAATAAGATTTCATCTTTGTTTTTATCTTCTCGAATAATTTTTATCACACCATTTATTAGTAATGGTATATGAGTCATTTCATCGCCAATATTAATAAGAGTTTCAGCTTTAGCAATGGTTTTGTAGGTGCCAATTTCAATAATTTCATGAAGTAATTCTTCTTCAAAAACTTTTGAAAAATACGGGCTTAATTTTTTTTTGATTATACTTTTATTATTTTCCATTGGCATTACTTTTTCTAAAGTTTCCTATTTATCTCTCCGAGCCTGTATTGAGAGAAGCCGAGGTAGAGGGATTGAAACTGCTTTTTTTGCAGTTTCTTGAGAAGCTTTTAACAACCTCCCTCAGGTTTTCTTTTCTTTTTCTTTTTAACAGCAATCACTTTTCTCTTTTTTTGAATTTTTGGTTTAGGTTTTACAGCTGCTTTTTTAATAGACTCAGCAATAAATTTATTAATATCTGCCTCTGATTTTTCTATGCTAACATTTTTAGTTATTAATTTGTTTTGAACATAACTATTTTCAACGCTTAATACTTTTGTATTGTTAAAACCTAATTGATATAAGAGCATATATGTACCAATAGCTTCATTAGGATGAGTGCTATAAAGAATAACAGTTTTGTTATTCTCTTTTAAATCGTTAAAAGTATCAAAATTTACCTCACTTAAGATTTCTGGGGCATAAATATTAAGGGCATTTTTTAGATGTCCTTTTTCAAATTCGTATTGGTTTCTAAGATCTATTAAAACATAGTCAGGATTATTAATTTTTTCTAGTGCTATAACATAGTCTGAACCAGTAATTTTTTCTAAGGTGTCTTTGGTGTTTACTGTATAGATATGCTTGGGTCTTTTATACGTTAATAATGCGATGATAATTATCAACATAACTAACACTGCGGCTATTGATATGCGTTTGGTTTTTTCTAATTCTTTCATGTGTAATGTGTTTATTTGGATTCTCGCTTTTGCGGGAATGACAATTCATCTGAAACCTAGATGGCAAGTAGCTAGGAATGCTTTTTTAAATTAGCAACCTCCTTCTGGCTTCTTTTTTTTCTTCTTTTTAACAGTTCTTACTTTTTTAGGTGCTTTTTTTACAACCACCTTTTTAATTGCTTCGGGATAAGCAACGCCAAAATACATGCTAGCTGCTTTTCTAAAAGAGTACAGTTCAAACGCTGTAGCTGGCATGTTTTCTGTGGGTTTTGGTGGGTTTATTATAGTATTAAACCATTCATTTACACCTCCTTTTAATACACGTAAATTTTTATAGCCTAAGCGGTTACATAATATCCAAGCTTGATCTGAATAAAAATTTGTATTTGAAAATAGTACTACATCTAACTGATCTTGATCTAGGTATGCTGAAGCATCCTCTCCTAATAATTTTTTTAGTGGAATATTTATCGCATTAGGTAAGCTATTTTTTTTAAAACTTACAGAATCCCTTACGTCAATTATAATAAAAGAAGGGTCTTGTTTTATAATGTTATCTGCTAATTCATCAGTCGAAATATACCTTTCTGGACTTATTACATTACTCAATAATTCTTTAGCATCTATACCTTCATGCTTTTCATATTTAGGGAGCAATACCAAACCTACAGCCGATAGAATTAAAATTGCTGCTAACAGTATGTATTGAAATGATAAAAATTTTGCTAATTTTCTATTGATCATTTTTTTAAATTTTTTATAAGGCTTGCCTCAGGGTTTCTTATTTGCTTCTCGTCAGAATTACTTTTTTGTAGTTCTAGGTGAGGTGGTTAATAAAATACTTTTTTAACTCTATTGCGTACCATGTCTGATATTGCAAATGCAGCAATACCAATAATTGTAAAAAATAAGATAAACCAGTATGGAGATACTCCTAATGAATCCATTAAGGTAATATTACCTTGAAAGTAACCATTATAAATAGGCTCAAAAAATGTATATAATTCTGAAAAAATAAAGACACCTATCATGATACCAACTACATAAACCATAGCGTCAATTTTACCAACGGCAACACCACATAAACTAGTACCTGGACAAAAGCCACCAGTTACAAAACCAAGCCCCATAATAAGTCCACCAATAATTGCTCCCCAGATATACGTTGGGTGCACGTAGAGTTGTTCTATAGCTATGTAACCTAAGTAGTCCATATAAAGTAATCCTATAATAGAAACGATTGCTGCAGTAAAAAACACTTTTAAAACAACAAAGTCATAACCGTAAAAAACGCCAGCTAGTTTACGTGAAGATGAGAATCCTGATGCTTCTAAAACATAACCGAAGGCAATCCCGATAATTAGTGCAATAATATTATTCCATTCGTGAGGAATAAGTTCGTTTGGAATTAATGGTCCCATAATTTTATTTTTTTATTTTGAATTAATGTATAGTTAAATCCAGTTTTTTCTAAAGAAATAGGCAAATAAATAACCGCCGCCAAAAATGGTTATCATAGTAATAAAACCTCCTGTTGAGAGTACTGCAGCTCCGCTTAATGCAGCACCACTAGTACAGCCTCTAGCAATTTGAGCTCCTAAGCCAAATAGTACTCCGCCAATAAGGGCGAATATTAACCTTCTGTTTTTTGTGATTTTTGGAGAATGTTGTACCATTAGTTTAATACGTCCTGTTAATGCTCCAGAAAGAAAAGCACCAATCAATACGCCTAAAGCCTCTAAAACTAACCAGGTATTTAAAGGTGATTTATCATCATCAATAAACTTACTATAATAGGTGTTGTTTTCGGCATGTTGAGGTGTAACGGTACCAACTATAGCTACCACACTACTTTTCATAGCTCCGCTAGCTCCTAAGCCTCTACCTGTAATGTAAAAGGTGAAGATGATTAATAATCCGAGTAAAAATCCTCCAAAGTAAGGATTCCAATAGACATGTCTATTTTGTTTTGTGTTGTCAAATTTCTTCATATGTCAAATTTTTAATAGAGATAGCGTGTTATTTGCCCTGCTTCAATCATTACAAACCGTAATACCAATCCACCAATTAAAATTAAAATTGCAGGAACAGCAACAGGTACTTTATAGCCAATGATTTCAGCAAATTCTAATACTGCGGGTACAATTAAACCGAGTATCACTACAAAGCCAAAAAACATTAGGGTAAATTCGCCACCAACTAATAGTTGCATAGCTTCTAGTTGTACTTCAGATCCGGCAGCCATACTCATAATCATATGTACAATTAAGCCTAATTCGATGATTATAAGCAGTAAATCTATTTTACTAAAAAGATGCCTTTCTTTAATGTTTTTAGTTAATAATAGTATAGTAGCAGCACCAGTTGATAATCCTGAGGTTAAAAATAATGGGCCTAATATGGCATTATTCCACAGTGGTCTTGCATTAAAAGCTGATAATAAAATCCCTGTATAAATTCCTAAAATAATAGATAATGGAACTAATGCATAGGCCATGTTTTTCCTATTCTTCTTTAAGAATTTTTCAAAATTATTAAGAAAGTCAAACTTCAATTTCCATTTAGGGAATAACTCTGAGTAATAACTAAACACCCATAGAAATGACAATGGAGTTACAATTAATAAAACCCAAGCACCCCATGACATTGGAGATTCTAACCTGATAGTCATATATAATTGCCATGTGTAAAGCGGATGTGTTAAATCGTAAACCAATGCTAACAAGCCTAATGATAGTGCTATTGGTGGTATTACAGATGCGTATTTAACTGCTGTTGGGTAATCATCTTCTTTACCCATAATAGTTATAATTGCGGCAAAGAATAATAAGCCAGCACCCAAGCCTCCTAAAAATAGATACAAAGAAATTGGCCAATGCCAAACTTCTAATGTAGGGTCGATATGTGGTATATTCCGTCCACTAATAAATATTTCTTCTTGTTGCATAATTTATTTAATTAAATAATATACGTTTGGTTTTGTTCCTGCTTCAGGAGCTAAAGTTTTATGTTTTCTGCTTTTTAGTAATAGAGAAATTTCACTATTAGGATCGTCTAAATCGCCAAAATACATACACTTTGTTGGGCAGACAGAAACACAAGCAGGTAGTTGTCCTTTTTCTAACCTATGATGACAAAATGTACATTTATCCACATAACCTTCAGGGTGTTGAAAACGAGCATCATAAGGGCATGATTCAATACATGCACCACAACCAATGCATTCATCTTCAGTAACCAAAACAATTCCACCTTCTTCAACATGACTTGCACCCGTAGGACAACACCTTACACAAGGTGCATTATCGCAATGATTGCAGCGTTCAGATTTTAATTCTAATTCTATAGTGGGGTAGGTACCACTTACAGATTCGGTTACCCAATCTCTACAGTATCCTACCGGTACATCATTTTCTGTTTGGCAAGCAACCACACAGTCACTACATCCTACACATTTCAGTGTATCTATTACCATTGCATATCTCATGATACTATCTCTTTTTTATGTGGATTTTCAGTTATAATTTTTACAAAATTACCTCTCATACCTGTTCCCCCCATGAGTGGGTCAATCGTAACTTTGGTTATTAATTCTGTATCACTTGTGCCTCTACCATGAGCTCTTGATAATTTTTTATTGTTATGACCAAAACCATGGTACATATATACAGAATCCCATCGGATACGTTCGGTAACACGAACTTTTATTGGGAACGAAGAAATAACACCGTCTTGGTTCTCTAGCCAAACTTCTTGATTATTTCTAAGGTCTTCAATTCGAGCTACTTTAGGGTTTACCCAAAGTTTATTCTCATCCATCAAATCATTTAAATAAGGATTATTTACCGTTCTACTAAAGGTATGCATAGGCGACCTTCCATAATTTAATCTGTAAAAACCTTGATCTGGTTCGTCATGTGGTGTGTAGATAGGCATAGGATCAAAACCTTTTTCTTCTAATTCAGTCGAGTAAAATTCAATTTTACCGCTATTGGTTGCGAATTCATAGGCTTGTCCTTCTTCTAAAAATAATGGCCCTGATTTTCGTTCAAATTTCTTAACACCAACTTTTTCCATTTCTTCTAAAGAAGTACCCATTTGTTTGAGTTGCCAAGCAATTACATCTTTAAAATCTTTATAGTTAAAGTAGTCTTGTAAACCTAGGCGTTCACCTAATTGTTTGGCAATCCACCAAGCTGGTTTTGATTCAAACCTTGGTTTTGCAGCTGGCATCCTTAAAGCAATAGAGGGTTCTCTATTGGTGGCAGAACGTATACCATCATAACGTTCTAAGTAGGTGCATTCTGGTAATACAACATCTGCATAACCTGTTATTTCCATAGGCATGGTATCTACCACGACTATAAATTCTACAGCATCAATTGCCTTTTCAATAATTTTACGTTGTGGTATGGTATTTAATAAATTGGTACCTGCAATAAACCATGCTTTCACTTGATGTTTTTGGTCTTTTTTTGGGATTGATGCTTGTACAATTTCATTGGTGATTCCCATTTCTGCAAATGGATATTTTTCACCAATTTCTTCCCATCCCCATTTAGGATGTGGGAATGGTGGATGTGGATAGGTTGGAATATCAATTTTCTCTTTAAAATAAAATCCACCTCGTCTTCCCCATGAGCCTAGCAGTCCGTTAAGAATGGCTATTGCTCTTTCTCTTTGCGAGTCATCGCCATACCATACCACATGCCTTCCTGGGTGTATAATCACAGAAGGAGCTGCTGCAGCCATAGTTCTAGCAGTTTTACGAATTTCTTCTGGTTTAATGGTAGTGATACCATAAGCCCATTCGGGTGTGTAACCGCGAACATGTTCTTTTAATTCATCAAAGCCTAAACCATATTGCTCAACATAGTCTTTATCATAAATATCTTCGTAAATTAATACATGCATCCACGAAAGTAATAAAGCAATGTCTGTAGAAGGTTTTATCGGTAACCAGTGTTGAGATTTGCTTGCTGCAGTAGAAAATCTTGGGTCTACCGTTATAATGGTAGCATTATTATCAATAGCATCAGACATTTCTTGCACTTGTGTATTGTGCATATTTTCGCCAATATGTGAACCGATTAACACCAAACATTTGGTATCTCTTATGTCAGTTGGTTCGGGTGATCCAATCCAAGCTCCAAAAGTCAATCCAAAGCCAGTTTCTCTTGGTCCTCTGCATTGTGCGTAGGCAGGCTCGGCAATGGTGTCAGAGCCAAAAGCTTTAAATAGATGTTCAAGATGACTGCCAGGAGAACCATGTTTTAGCAAGGCCATGCTTTCAGCACCATATTTCTCTTTAATACCTTTCATTTTTGAGGCAATTAAGTCTAGAGCTTCTTCCCAAGTTGCTTCTTTATAGGTGTCTTTTCCGTCGATCTTTGTTCTGATTAATGGTGTTTTTAGCCGGTCATTATCAGCGTACATACCTACACCACCAGTACCTCTAGGACAAAGACGACCATTACAATGAGGGTCGATATCATTCCCAATTACTTTTTGAATATTATTGTTTTGATCTGTATATGCCCAAGCGGCACATTTCCAAAAGCAAACTTCGCAGTAGGTAGGTGTTCTTTTAAATGTTTTCGATACACTTTTTAAAGTTAATGCCTCTAAAGATGAATTAGCACCAAACATGTTAATAGCTGATGTTGATACAGCTACACCTCCTAAACTTAAAGCAGAAATTTTGATAAATTTTCTTCTTGAAGTTGACATAAATTAGTTGTTTTAAATTTCGATTATTTTATAGAGCAAAAATATAGTTCTATTATTTCTATTCTTATGATATATGTCATGAATGAGTTTTTTATTATGTGACTAAGGTTACATAAGAATATATATTAAGAAAGCAGAAGTGGTATATCATAATCTAAAGAATAAATAGTAATTTTGTGTATTGATTAATCAATTCTATGAAGAGTACTTTTAGCAAAAAGCATGTATTGATTTTTATACTAAGTCTGCTAGTTTTAGGCTTAGTGTTTTTGAAATTCACTAATTTTAATTTAGGTATAGTTACTGAAAGTCAAGGGTATAAAAGTATAAATACTAAAAAGGAATCGTGTTTTAATTGCCATCTACAAACTACAGGATTTTCTGAATATCACAATCCTAACACCATTGGTTGTACGAGTTGCCATTTAGGAAATCCATCAGCTACAGCTAAAGAAGAGTCTCATAAAGATATGGTACTGATACCAGGAAATTTGTCAAATGCCGATAAAACCTGTGGTACATGTCATGCCAGCGAATTGCATAAAATTAAACATTCATTAATGACTACTAATAGCGGTTTGGTAGCTGTAGATAAATTTGTTTTTGGAGAAGCAGATTCACCCGATTATCATTATCATATAAAGGATATTAAATATACCGCTGCCGATAAACATTTACGAGATTTATGTGCCAATTGTCATTTAGGTGCAGACAAAAAAGAATATGGTGCAATCAATCAATTGAGTAGAGGAGGTGGTTGTAATGCATGTCATTTAAACTATTCAGAAGCTGCCACCAAAGCATTAGATAACTATATAGATTTTGGAGGTACGGAGTTGCCTAAAGTGCATCCGTCAACTGATATTTTTGTAAAAGATGAGCATTGTTTTGGTTGTCATAGTAGATCAAGTAGAATCTCTACAAATTATATGGGTTGGCATGAAACATTACTTGAAGAAGAAGATGTTGTTGATAAAGAAAAGCACAAAACCTTTGAAGATGGGCGTATTTATAGCTATCAAGGAGAAGATGTACATCATGCAAAGGGAATGTTGTGTATAGATTGTCATAGTTCGCATGAAGTAATGGGCGATGGAAAAGACTATTTACACGAAGAAAAAGCAGTGAAGTTACAATGTGCTGATTGTCATTTTAAAGACAAACCGAATACGATTGCTTATGATAAATTGGATACCGAGTCTTTATTGGTTTTTTTGCATCGAGAATATAATCATAAAGACAAAGCAATGTTGGCTGTAAAAAAAGACGGACATCCATTAGTAAATACGTATGTAGATGAAAATGGAGCAGCTCATTTGATAAGTAAGAAGAACGGAAAAATTCATCCTATAAAAAAACAAGGAGAGGTATGTGCTAAAGATATGGCTCATGAAAATGTGAGTTGTTCCACCTGTCATACGCAATGGGCACCAAGATGTATAGGTTGTCATACAGATTTCGATAAAAACGATCCTGACGGATATGATTTATTAGATAAAAAGGAGGTTATTGGTCAATGGATTGAGCATGTTGCTGATTTTTCGGTAGATAAACCAACTATGGGCGTACGTTTTGAAGGCGAAAAACGGTTGATAGAACCTGCTGTACCTGGAATGATTATGACGATAAATCACGAGAGTTTTAGTGAAGATAAAAAAGATAAAAAGTCATTTCATCGGTTATATGCACCAAATTCACCTCATACAATAACTAAGAAAACACGAGATTGTAAATCGTGTCATGCAAACCCCATAGCAATTGGTTATGGAGATGGGGAGTTGATCTACGAAACATCAAGAGGTTATGGTGAATGGAAATTTACACCAGCTTATGAATTAAACCTAAATGATAATTTACCAGAAGATGCTTGGATTCCTTTTTTAATGAAGCAAAAAGCGAAGGTGTTCTCTACACGTACAGACTTTAGACCTTTTACTATAAAAGAACAAAAAAGAATTTTGTTGGTAGGTGCGTGTTTGCAATGTCATAAAGAAAATTCAGATATGATGCAGCAAACCTTAATTTTAGGACTAGATCCGCAACTTTTAAAATTAAGTAAGGATTGTGTATTGCCTAAATATTGAAAATTTCAAAATCCAAATTCCAAAAATGATTTAGGAAAACTGTGGATAGGTACAGGCTTGCTTGATGAAAACGGAAAAGAAAGATTGTCTTATTCAATCTGGAAAACAGTGTTGGATAAATAGAGAACTATTGTCAGTTGGTATAAGTTTTCCCCTTTGGGGAAATGTCCGAAGGACAAAGGGGATCTACATCAACATATCCATTCCAGGAATATCAGGCATTCCGCCTTTAGCGGCGGCGGCCATTTCGGCTTCATTTATTTCATTTGCTTTTCCTAAAGCATTGTTTAAAGCGATGATTAAATAATCTTCAAGTTCGTCTTTTTCAGAAAATAATTCATCGGCAATAGTAATGTTTCGTATTTCTCTGTTGGCAGTAACCGTAACTTTTACTTTACCGTTACCAGATTCACCATCAACAAAAACCGTATTTAAACGAGCTTTAGTTTCTTCAATTTTTTGTTGAGCTTCTTTAAGCTTCTCTAGCATACCAGATAAATCTCCTAACATAATTTGAATTTTTTACATTTAATTATAGACAAATTTAGTACTTTAGATGTTCATAAATAGATATAAAATGAAAAAAATAATCCTTTTTTTAATGACAGTATCACTTACTTTTGTCGCCTCATATTCACAAGACAAGATGAAAGAAAAAAGTGCAAACCCACCTATTGCAGATAAAGTACCTAAAAAACTAGAAGCTCATGGTGATGTTAGAATAGATAATTATTATTGGATGCGTTTGACGGATCAACAACGAAATGACAAAACACCTGATAAGCATACGCAAAAAGTAAAAGAGTATTTAAACGCTGAAAATGACTATTTTGACAGTAAAATGGCTCATAATAAAGTGTTTCGAGAAGATTTGTTTCAAGAAATGAAGGCGAGAATTAAAGAAGATGATGAGTCTGTGCCTTATAAAAAGAATGGATATTTTTATATTACCAGATATGAAATTGGGGGGCAATACCCAATCCATTCACGTAAAAAAGAGAATTTAGAAGCTGAAGAAGAGATTCTGTTTAATGTAAATAAATTGGCTGAAGGGCATGATTATTATTCACTAGGTGGTGTAAGTGTCAGTCCTGATAATAAAATAGCATCCTTTGCTGTAGATACAGTAAGTCGTCGTCAATATACGCTACAATTTAAAAATTTAGAAACAGGAGAAATTTATCCTGATAAAATAGATAATACGACAGGAGGTTCGACATGGGCAAATGATAATAAAACCGTTTTTTACACAAAAAAAGACCCAGTTACCTTGCGTAGCGATAAAATTTTTAAGCATGTATTAGGCTCAGATGCTTCACAAGATGTAGAAGTGTATTATGAAAAAGATGATACCTACGGTACTTTTGTATATAAAACCAAGTCTCAAAAATATATTGTGATAGGTTCGTACAGCACATTGACAAGTGAATATCAAGTGTTAAATGCTGATACGCCTAATGGGAAGTTCAATATCATTCAAAAACGAACACAAGGCTTAGAATATAGTATTTCTCATTATAAAGATCATTTTTATATCCTTACTAATAAGGATAAAGCAACAAATTTCAAGTTGATGAAAACGCCAGAAACTAAGACTGGGTCAGAAAACTGGGTTGATGTTATACCGCATAGAGAAGATACTTTATTAGAAGATATTTCAATTTTTAAAGACTATTTGGTCTTAGAAGAACGGACTAATGGATTGAATAAAATTAGAATCAAACGTTGGGATGATACCGCAGATTATTATTTACCTTTTGATGAAGAAACCTATTCTGTAGGTGTGTATGGAAATCCTGAATTTGATACGGAAATTATCCGTTATAGATATAATTCGTTTACAACTCCAGCTTCGGTAATTGATTTTAATATGAATGATAAATCAAAAGAAGTTAAAAAGGAACAAGAGGTTTTAGGTGGTAAATTTGATAAGAATAATTATACAAGTGAGCGTATATGGATAACTGCCAGAGATGGTAAACAAGTTGCTGTTTCAATTGTACGTAGAAAAGATACAAAGCTTGATGAAAATACGCCAGTTTTACTTTATGCTTATGGTTCTTATGGATATACAATTCCTGATGGATTTAGTACAACACGATTAAGCTTATTAGATAGAGGCTTTGTGTATGCTTTAGCACATATTAGAGGAAGTCAATATTTAGGGAGACAATGGTATGAAGATGGAAAATTACTACATAAAATGAATACGTTTACTGATTTTATTGATTGTGGTAAGTCTCTAATAGAAAAAAAATATACTTCGGCACAACATTTGTATGCTATGGGTGGGTCAGCAGGAGGTTTGTTAATGGGAGCTATTATAAATATGAGTCCTGAAACATTTAACGGTGTAGTTGCAGCAGTACCTTTTGTAGATGTAATGACAACGATGTTAGATGAAAGTATACCATTAACCACTGGTGAATATGACGAATGGGGAAACCCGAATGAAAAGGAATCATATGATTATATGTTATCATATTCGCCTTATGACAATGTTAAAAAACAAAAGTATCCAAATATGCTAGTAACCACAGGTTTACATGACTCACAAGTTCAATATTATGAGCCAGCAAAATGGGTAGCTAAATTAAGAGCATATAAAACAGATACTAATATTTTACTATTGCATACTAATATGGAAGCAGGTCATGGCGGAGCTTCAGGAAGATTTAATGCATTGAAAGAAACAGCAATTGATTATGCTTTTTTATTAGATTTAGAAGGAATTACAAAATAATTTAAAAAAAAATAGTAAATTTGCATGTTATTTTATAATAAGATTTTATAATTTATGAAAAAACATATAGGGATAACCAATTCAATATTAGATTTAGTTGGTGAAACACCACTAATTAGATTAAATAATATCACAGCCCAATTAGACGGTCAATTTTTAGTAAAATATGAAGCCTACAATCCTGGGCACTCTATGAAAGACCGTATTGCTATTCATATTGTTGAAGAAGCAGAGCGTAGAGGAATCTTGAAAAAAGGAAGTACAGTTATTGAAACTACTTCTGGTAATACAGGGTTTAGTATTGCTTTGGTCTGTATTATCAAAGGGTATAATTGTATTTTAGCAGTAAATTCTAAAGCTTCAAAAGGCAAGATTAATATGTTGAAAGCTATGGGAGCCAAAGTTTATGTCTGTCCACCAAATGTGAGTGCAGATGATCCTCGTTCCTATTACGAAGTTGCCAAGAGGTTGCATAGAGAAACAGCTGATTCAGTATATATAAATCAATATTTCAACCAATTAAATTCTGAAGCACATTACTTGTCAACGGGCCCTGAAATTTGGGAGCAAACCGAAGGTAAAGTAACCCATGTTGTTGTAGCTAGTGGAACAGGAGGTACAATATCAGGTGTTGGAAGGTTTTTAAAAGAGAAGAATTCAAACATTAAAGTTTTAGGTGTTGATGCGTTTGGTTCAATTTTGAAAAAGTTTCATGAAACTTCAGAATTAGACGTAAAAGAAATTTATCCATATCGTATAGAAGGATTAGGAAAGAACTTGGTGCCAACAGCAACAGACTTTAGTGTAATTGATGTCTTTGAAAAAGTTACGGATGAATCTGCGGCACATAAAGCACGTGAGCTTGCCATTAAAGAAGGGTTGTTTACAGGTTATACAAGTGGAGCGGTAATGCAAGCAACCATGCAATATGCAAAACAAGGTCTTTTTGATAAAGATAGTGTCGTTGTTCTCATATTACCTGACCATGGTTCACGATATATGGAAAAAATATACAGTGATGATTGGATGCGAGAACAAGGCTTTTTCGATACTCAAAAATTTGCTCAATCTGAAATTGAAATTATCAAATAGTAAAATAATTTATACAATTATTGAAAGAGGTTTTTTTAATTAAGACCTCTTTTTTTTGTTTAAGAAGTAGATTTAATTATGTTAAATCTGTTGAAAAAGAGTTGCTTGTAGACTTGAATAGCATTAAAAAAAGTAGTTATTTTGTAGCGATGTAAAATGGGTGATGAATATAAGTGCTTAAAAGTTTTAATTAGATAGAAATGAATAAGTAATTGTTCCGTCAAACCATTGAAAGATAAAGAATATACAAATGAAAGATTTATTTGAAAGAATAATAAAAGATAAAGGACCATTAGGAAAGTGGGCCAAACAAGCAGAAGGCTATTATGTTTTTCCTAAATTAGAAGGTCCCATATCAAATAGAATGATATTTAATGGCAAAAAAGTAATCACTTGGTCTATTAATGATTATTTAGGTTTAGCCAATCGACCAGAAGTTATAAAGGCAGATGCAGATGCTGCTGCTGAGCATGGAATGGCGTACCCAATGGGTGCCAGAATGATGTCTGGTCATACAGCTTTTCATGAGCAACTAGAGCAAGAATGTGCAGCTTTTGTCAAAAAAGAAGCTGCTTATTTAGTGAATTTCGGTTATCAAGGTATGGTTTCTGCTATTGATGCTTTAGTAACCAAACACGACGTTATTGTTTATGATATGGATACCCATGCTTGTATTATTGATGGTGTTCGATTGCACGCTGGTAAGCGTTTTGTTTATAAGCATAATGATGTAGAGAGTTTAGAAAAAAACTTACAAAGAGCTACAAAAATGGCTACTGAAAATAACGGAGGTATCTTAGTTATTTCTGAAGGTGTATTTGGTATGCGAGGTGAACAAGGGCGATTGAAAGAAATTGTAGCTTTAAAGAAAAAATACAATTTTAGATTATTGGTAGATGATGCTCATGGGTTTGGTACACTTGGTAAAACTGGAGCTGGAGCAGGAGAAGAGCAAGGCGTACAAGATGATATTGATGTTTATTTTGCAACTTTTGCAAAATCTATGGCTGGTATAGGTGCTTTTTTTGCAGCAGATAAAGATATAATTCAATATTTACAATACAATATGCGTTCTCAAATGTTTGCTAAAACTTTACCTATGACAATGGTTAAAGGAGCATTAAAACGTTTAGATATGCTACGTACCATGCCAGAGTTAAAAGAAAAACTTTGGGAAAACGTAAATGCATTACAATCTGGATTAAAAGAAAACGGATTTAATATTGGCAATACCAATTCTTGTGTTACTCCAGTATTTTTAGAAGGAGACATACCAGAAGCAATGGCAATGGTACAAGATTTACGCGAAAATTATGGAATTTTCTGCTCTATCGTTGTTTATCCAGTAATACCTAAAGGGATGATTTTATTAAGATTGATTCCAACTGCTGCACATACCTTAGAAGATGTAAGTGAAACTATTGCTGCCTTTTCAGGGATGAGGGACAAACTAGAAAAAGGGGTGTATAAACGTATTGCAGCGGCAATGGCGTAAATAATGAACCAAACTTTCATTTTTTTTATTTGATTTTTTGAGGTCATTATATAATGGATATATAGTTACTAGTAACTAGATATTTACGTTGTACACAATCCTCCTACTAAAAAATCAGTTGAGTTTTTTCGACAACGAATTGGGGAAATTAAAAAAGAAAAATGAAATTTTACAAAAATTATAAATCATTAAATAACAGTTAATTAACTTTGACGTTGTTTGGAAGCCAACAACGGTAATTTCGCACTCAAAATTATTCCTAAAAAATAAAAAATGGAACAATATTTGTTTCCTGTTTAAGAAACTTTTGTATATTTGCAAAAAGGAATATTAAATGAAACCAAAATATCGAATTGAATTATTGGATGATGCTGTTGAATTCTTAAATGGGTTAGATGGAAAAGCACGAGAAAAGATTTACTATAATCTAAAAAAATCTCAAATCAAGAATGATAATACATTGTTTAAAAAATTGAATAATGAAATATGGGAATTTAGAACTTTATACAAACGAACTCAATATAGGTTATTTGCGTTTTGGGACAAAAGAGATAAAACAGATACTCTTGTGATCTCTACTCATGGAATAGAAAAGAAAACTCAAAAAACACCAAAAAAGGAAATTGAAAAAGCAGAGAATTCGAGAAAAGAATATTTTAACGATTTTAAAAAATAGAAAAATGAAAACTACAAGTTTAGACACGTTAATTGACAAACACGTTGGAAAAATAGGAACTCAAAAAAGAGATAAATTTGAGAATGAATTACGTCTTGATATTATAGGAGAAACTATAAAAAAAGCAAGAAAAGAAAGAAAATTAACACAAGAACAATTAGGAAAATTAGTTGGTGTTAAAAAAGCCCAAATTTCTAAAATTGAAAATAGTTTAACAGATGCAAGATTTGACACAATATTAAAAGTTTTTAGAGCTTTAAATGCTAAAATTCATTTCAACGTAGAATTATTAAATCAGAAAGTTGAATTAGTATAGCCTGTGTACAACATTTTATATAGTTAATGGCTACTAATTGCGTAACCCAAAGTTAGTTTCATTAAACGAAGTTTGGTGTATAACCCAAAATATAATAATTTTATCACGCCTCTAACCATATAAGTAGCCGTTGGGCATAATAACGAAGTACCATACTTATTAGTTGAATATTGATTAACAAAAAGTACTTTTACTGAATGATTGCAAAAATCGACTTGAGAAAAAGAGCAAGGGCAAAACTGAAAGATGCAGAAATTTTATTGAAAAATAAAAGGTATGATGGTGCTGTTTATCTTGGTGGTTATGTAATGGAACTGATTTTAAAAGCAAGAACTTGTAGAAACTTAAGTTGGACTGGGTTTCCTGAAACTAATGGTGAATTTCAAAACTACAGAAGCTTTAAAACTCATAATTTAGATATCTTACTTTCTCTTTCTGGTGTTGAACAAAAAGTAAAATTACATCATTTTATGGATTGGAATAATGTAAATCAATGGAATCCAGAAATGAGGTATGGCGAAATTGGTGGAATATCACCTCAAGATGCAAAGGATATTCTTGAATCTATTAAGAACCTAATGAAAGTAATCGTATGAGGGAATATATCGAGAAAATAAAAGAGGTTGAAATAAGTTTATCTAAAGAATTAGGTGAATTTAACTTGTTTGGGTTACTTGAAAGAGAAGACATTATAGATAAGTGGGATATTTTAGTTAGTTTGTCCTTAAAAAAGGATAAAAATCATAACAAAGAAAAAAATTCAATTATCAAAAAGTTACATGAAGAACTTATAAAAAATCTTCCGAATTCAATATTTTTTAAGTTTTCAAGAATTGTATTTTTAGAACCCAACAATCCTTTTGTACAAAACATAAACATGTTAGCCCATGTTCAACATGGTGACATTGAAATTAAAGATTCGACAATCAATAATTTGAGAATAAAACATGCATATATAATCTCTTCCAAAAGGGAATAAAAAACTGTGTACAATAACTAAGCGTTCGTGTGGTGCGTAGCACCCAACATGAACGCCGTGTTGCTCTATTATGGTTTTCTCGTAAAGTTTATGTAATTGGGATAGTATTTTATAGAAACGTATTTAAGAAAGAAAGAATCATCAACAAGGTTAGAAACCAATTTAGTGTAAAGTCTAATCTTTAACTTGTGTAAACCATGTATCTTAACGAACATTAAGAAAAGCACGTTCAAAATTTCATCCTAGCATTTGCAGAAACTGACAAATCTTCAAACTGTTGATCTAAAAATTTATAATAGCCAACAATACCAATCATGGCAGCATTGTCAGTAGTGTATTCAAATTTAGGAATGTAAGTATTCCAACCTAGTTCTTTTTCAGTTTCAGTCAACACCTTTCTAATTTCTGAGTTAGCAGAAACTCCACCAGCAATGGCAACATTGTTAATTTTTGTTTGCAGTACAGCTTTTTTTAATTTTGTCATTAAAATTTCAGTAATGGTATATTGTATAGAGGCACAAATATCATTCAGGTTTTCCGCAATAAAATTCGGATTTTCTTTTACTTGTTTTTGTAAAAAATAAAGAATAAAAGTTTTTAATCCACTAAAGCTAAAATCTAAAGGGTTTTTAGTTTTAGGTTGAGTAAACGTATACGCTTTTGGGTTTCCTAATTGTGCATGTTTATCAATTAATGGCCCTCCAGGATAGGGTAAACCTAATAATTTAGCTGTTTTGTCAAAGGCTTCGCCGACAGCATCATCTAGGGTTTCTCCAATAATTTCCATTGAAAAATAATCAGTGACTTTTACTATTTCTGTATGACCACCACTTATGGTCAAACATAAAAAAGGAAAAGAAGGTTTCTTCTGATTTTTATCATTAATAAAATGTGCTAAAATATGAGCCTGCATATGATTGACACTAATTAACGGAATTTGTAATGCCAATGCCATTGATTTTGCAAATGAACTACCTACCAATAAAGAACCCATTAAACCTGGTCCTTTAGTGAAGGCAATAGCATTCAGTTGCTTTTTATCAACTTTAGCCTGCTTTAAAGCTTGATGTACAACGGGTATAATATTTTGTTGATGAGCTCTTGAAGCGAGTTCTGGAACAATACCTCCATATTGCGAATGAATTTCTTGATTGGCTACAACATTACTCAATACTTTATCGTTGTGTAAAATAGCAACACTTGTATCATCGCAAGAAGATTCTATGGCTAAAATATATGTTGAATTATTTATTGTCAAAATTCTAGTAAGGCATAAAATTTGTACCTGTAATTTATGTATTTTTACAAAGCAAATTTATAACATTTAAAACTATCAAAAGAGCAAAAAAAATAATACTAAGAATTATAGTGGCATTACTGCTCTTAGTTCTTCTTTTAGTTCTTTTACTTTCACTTCCGGTAGTGCAAACTAGAGTAGCCAAAATGGTTACTAATCAAATCAATGAAAAATACAAAACTAATATTGTTGTTAAAAGAGTTGATCTGGCTTATTTAGGTAATATTCAATTGAAAGGGGTACAAATCAATGATCATCATAATGACACTTTAATTTATGTTGCTAATTTAGAGACTTCTATTTTTAATTATAAAGATATTATAGAGAGTAAATTAGAGTTGGGTGAAATTGAAGTAGATGGTTTGCTGATGTATATGAAAACTTATAAAGATGAAAATAATGATAATTTATCTGTATTTATTGATAAATTTGATGATAATAATCCGAAAAAAAATAATACCCCATTTTTATTAACTTCTTCATTATTAAAAATAAAGAATGGAAATTTTTATTTATTTAATGAAAATAAGCAAGAAGAGGCAATTGTATATTATAATAATATTGATGGCGTAGTTGAAGATTTTAAAGTAGAAGGTCCAAAAGTTTTTGCGAATGTTAGAAATGTATCTTTGATTGAAGATCATGGTATTGAAGTTACCAACTTGACTACTAATTTTACCTATTCTAAGAGTAAGATGGGCTTTGAAAAAACGCATTTAGAAACACCAAATTCCTTTATTGATACTGATATTACTTTTAATTATAAACGTGAAGATTTGGCTGACTTTACCAATAAGGTAAGTATTGATGCTAGTGTAAATAAAGCAACGGTTTCTCTTGTTGATTTACACCAATTTTACAATGAATTAGGGATTAATGATAGGGTTAGATTTACTGCCAAATTGAATGGAACTCTAAATGATTTCAAATTAAATAATTTGGTGTTAGAATCAAATAGAAACTCAATTATTAATGGGCATTTTCATTTTGTAAATGTGGTAAATACAGAGCAAGGATTCTCTTTAAATGCTAATATTAATGAGTTATCTTCTAATTATCAGAATTTAAAAACGTTATTGCCTAATATTTTAGGAAACAATTTACCTCCTGATTTACAGCAATTTGGAAGGTTTAACATCACAGGTAAGTCTTTTGTAACAAAAGAAACAATGAATGCAGATGTTATCGTCAAAACTAGTTTAGGAAAAATTATAGCAGATTTGAAAATGACCAATATTGATGATATCAATAATGCTAGATATGCAGGAAAAATGGAGTTTGTAGATTTAGAATTTGGTAGATTAATTAAAGATAGTCTGGTAGGTAAATTGTCTTTAATTGCTGATGTAAAAGGTAAAGGTTTTTCTTTAGAGAAAATTAATACCTCAATTAATGGTGATATTTTTAAACATCAATATAAAGGTTATACCTATAATAATATTAATATCAATGGCGTTTTTAAAAATGAACATTTTGATGGAAAATTAATAGCAAAAGACAAGAATTTACAGATGAGTTTTGAAGGCTTGGCTGACTTGTCTACTAAGGTATATAAATTTGATTTTGTCGCTGATGTCACTCATGCTAATTTTAATGAACTCAATCTTTTTAAGAGAGATTCAATATCAATTCTAAAAGGAAAAATAGATATAAAACTTAGTGGTAATACGCTAGATAATTTAGCGGGTCAAATTAATTTTTCTAATGCTTCATATGTCAATCAAAATGACAATTACTTTTTTACTGATTTTAATGTTACATCTGAGTTTGAAGATGATGTTAGAACAATAACTATGAATTCTACTGATATTATTGATGGTAGACTAAAAGGTATTTTTAAGTTTGATGAAATTAGTAAGTTAGCAACAAACTCATTGGCTAGCATTTATACGAATTACAATCCTTCAGTAGTAACCAAAGGACAATTTTTAGATTTCAATTTTAAAATATACAATAAAATAGTAGATGTCTTTTTTCCTGATGTAAAGTTGGGTGCAAATTCAAGTATAAAAGGAAAAATTAATTCTGATCAAGAAAAATTTGAATTGACATTAAAATCACCAAAAGTTGAAGCTTATCAAACCCTGGTAGAGAATATTAGATTACAAATTGACAATAAAAATCCAATTTATAACACCTTATTAAGTGTAGACAAGGTAAATACTAAATATTATAATATTGCAGATTTAAACTTGGTAAATGTTACTTTAAATGACACTTTGTTTTTTAGAACAGATTTTATTGGTGGTGAGCAACTAAAAGAAAAATTTGATTTAAGTTTTTATCATACCATTAATGAAAACAATAAATCTGTTGTAGGCTTAAAAAAATCTAATATTAAATTTAAAGATAATAATTGGGCTGTAAATCCAGATAATGACAATCAAAATAAAGTTGTTTTCGATAAGAATTTTCACACTTTTGCATTCGATAAACTGAAAGTGTATTACAATAACCAAAGTATTGATTTTGCTGGAATTATAAGTGGGAAAAACAATAAAGATATCACGTTAAATCTACAAAATGTAAACCTAAACGGTATTACACCGTATATTGATAATTTTGATTTGGCAGGTTTGGTTAATGGTAGTGTAAATTATAAACAAAAAAATGGAGAAACTTTTCCTTTAGCTAATGTGTCAGTTAATGATTTGAATATTAATGGATTTAAACAAGGTAATTTGTTTTTAACTGCTGAGGGAGATAATTCTGTTGAAAAGTATGCTGTTGCAGCACGATTAACAAATGAAGACCTTGATGTTTTTTACCTTGATGGTGGAGTAGATTTTTCTGTAAAACAACCAACAATTTTAGCAAATTTTGATATTGCTGAATTCAATTTAAATGCCTTAAGTGCTTTAGGTAAAGAAGTAATTACTGACATACGAGGTAAGGTGTCAGGTTCTGGTACACTATCTGGTATTATTGAAGATCCAGATATAAATGGCTTTGTTAATTTAGATGGAGCTGGCTTAAGAGTGCCTTATTTAAATATTGATTTTGATTTAGAGGATAATACTAAGGTTAAGTTGACCAGTCAATCATTTAAATTTTCTCCTACAACAATTACCGATGTAGTAAGAAATACTAAAGGAAAACTTTCTGGAAGTATATCTCATCATAATAAATTTAAAAAATGGTTTTTAGATTTAAATATTGATACCGATAATTTATTGGTTTTAGATACGAAAGAAGATGAAGAAATGCTATACTATGGTACCGCATTTATGGACGGAGAGGCTTCAATTAGAGGATACACAGATAAATTAGTAATAAATGTAGAAGGAACTACAATGCCTGGAACAGAGTTTATTGTTCCTTTAAGCGATGTATCTACTATTGGAGATTCAGGGTTGATAAAATTTATTTCTGAAAGTGAAAATGGTATTGATAAAAACCAACAACAAGAAATAATATTTGACAAATTAAAAGGATTGACTTTAAACTTCGATTTAGAAGTTACAGATGATGCTATTACAGAGATAGTTATTGATAAAAATACAGGAAGTATTTTGAGAGGTACTGGTAATGGTTATATGGGAATTGAGATAAACACTAAAGGGAAGTTTGAAATTTATGGTACTTATATTGTGAATGAGGGTATTTATGAATTTAGAAATATTATTAATAAAGATTTTGATGTTCAACCTGGAGGCTCTGTTACTTGGAATGGAAGTCCGTTTGATGCCTTTTTAAATATCAATGCTATTTACAAAACCAAAGCAAATCCTTCAGTATTGTTAGATAATGTGTCTGGTAGGTCAAAAAGGAAAATTGATGTAAATTTAGTTGCTAAAATAACAGGTCAGCTCTTAAATTCTGATATCGATTTTGATGTTGAATTACCAAATCAAAATTCTAATATGAAGTCAGAATTAGATTTTAAATTAAGTAATGAAGATGCTAAAATGACACAGTTTTTCTCATTATTAATTTCAAACTCTTTTATGCCTTTAGATAATGGCAATTTAGATTTTGATGGCAATGCTGCTTTATATGGTACTATATCTGAAAAAATTGCCAATGTGCTTTCAGGAATCTTAAAAACAAATGGTGATAAGTTTCAATTAGGAATTACTTATGACTTGGCTAGTAAGGAAGATGTAAGAACCTATAATATAAATGATCAGTTAGGTGTTTCTTTTTCAAGTACAATTGCAGATAGAGTAATTGTGAATGGTAAAGTTGGGGTGCCCGTGGGTTCAAACACACAAAATAATATTGTTGGTGAAGTTGAGGTAGAATTGCCTTTAAATAAAGAAGGTACACTCACTGCAAAAGCCTATACAAGACAGAATGATATTGAATATGATGTTTCTGATGTTGAAGGGTATACTAGTGGTATTGGTTTATCTTGGAGTGTAGATTTTGACAATGGCAAAGAATTATTAGATAAATTATTTAAAAGAAAAAAGGCAAAGAAAAAAGAAAAAGACAGTATAAATGCAACGAAAAAACTGATAAATTTTTCGACAAAAAAACCAGATTCTTTAAAAAATAATTGAAATAGTTACCTTCTTTTTTGTGCTATTTTTTTGATAAAAATAGTCTACTTACTTACTAATTTAATGTTAAACCAACGATAACGATTTCGTACAAAAAAATTAAAAAACGAATAGGTTTACTTAATTATTCTTAAATTTACATACCTTTAAAAAAAAGTAAATGAATGAATGGAGTAATTAAAAAAATTGCTGTAATAACCTCAGGAGGTGATGCTCCAGGGATGAATGCTGCACTGCGTGCTGTGGCTAGGGCTTGTTCTTATTATAATGTTGAATGTATAGGTTATTACAGAGGTTACCAAGGGATGATTGAAGGAGATTTTACCGAATTAAGTGCTAGAAGTGTAAAAAATATTATTGGTAAGGGTGGTACCATTTTAAAATCTGCTCGATCTGATGAATTTAGAACTAAAGCAGGTAGAAAAAAAGCATTCGAAAGTCTAAAAAAACATGAAGTTGATGGCTTAGTTCTTATTGGTGGTGATGGTACTTTTAGAGGAGGCGTTGTTTTTGGTAAAGAATACAATATTCCATTTATAGGAATTCCTGGTACTATTGATAATGATATAGCGGGTACAAATTTTACTATTGGCTATGATACTGCTTTAAATACTGTGGTTGAATCTATAGATAAAATTAGAGATACTGCTAGTTCTCATAACAGATTGTTTTTTGTTGAGGTAATGGGTAGAGATGCTGGCTTTATTGCATTAAATGCTGGAGTAGGTGCAGGAGCTGAAGAAATTTTGTTACCTGAAGAAGATCTTGGGCTTGATAGACTTTTAGAATCGTTAAAGAAGAGTAAACGTAGCGGTAAATCTTCAAGTATAGTTGTGGTTTCTGAAGGCGATAAAATTGGTAAAAATGTATTTGAATTGGCAGAATATGTTACTAAAAACTTACCAGAATATGAAGCTAGAGTTTCAGTATTAGGGCATATGCAAAGGGGTGGAAGTCCTAGTTGTTTTGATAGAGTTTTGGCAAGTAGGTTTGGTGTAAAGGCGGTAGAAAATTTATTAGATGGACAAACTAATATTATGGTTGGTCTTATTAAAGATAAAATAGTAGTCACCGATATTGAAGAGGCAATAAAAAATTCACATGATATAAATAGAGAATTATTAAGAATATCTGATATATTATCAGTATAAATAAATATAAATTATGATAAAAATTGGAATCAACGGATTCGGAAGAATAGGAAGATTAGCATTTAGAATTGCTGCAGAAAGAGACAATGTACAAGTTGTTGGTATTAACGACTTATTAGATGTTGATTATTTAGCATACATGCTAAAATATGACTCAGTTCATGGTCAATTTAAAGGTGATGTTGAAGTAAAGGATGGTAAATTAGTTGTAAACGGTAACGAAATTAGAATTTCAGCTGAGCGTAATCCTGAAGATTTAAAATGGGATGAAATTGGAGCGGAATATGTAATTGAAGCTACTGGTATTTTTAAAAGTAAAGAACAAGCAGGAAGACACATTGCTGCTGGTGCAAAAAAAGTTATTATTTCAGCACCTTCTGCTGATGCACCAATGTTTGTAATGGGAGTAAATCATAAAGAATTAAAAGCTGATGAAGCTGTGTTTTCAAATGCTTCTTGTACAACAAATTGTTTAGCTCCGTTAGCTAAAGTTTTACATGATAATTTTGAAATTACTAATGGTTTAATGACAACTATCCATGCTGCAACAGCAACTCAAAAAACGGTAGATGGCCCTTCTATGAAAGACTGGAGAGGTGGTAGATCAGCAATACACAATATTATACCTTCTTCTACAGGTGCTGCTAAAGCTGTAGGTAAAGTGATTCCTTCGTTAAACGGAAAATTAACAGGTATGTCATTTAGAATTCCTACTATGGATGTTTCAGTTGTTGATTTAACTGTACAACTTAAAAAAAGTGCTACTTATGAAGAAGTTTGTAAAGTAATGAAAGAAGCATCTGAAGGTGAACTTAAAGGTATATTAGGTTATACTGAAGACCTGGTCGTTTCACAAGATTTTGTTGGTGAAACTAGAACCTCTGTCTTTGATGCTAATGCAGGAATTGCTTTAACGGGTAACTTTATTAAAGTTGTTTCGTGGTATGATAATGAATATGGATATTCAACTAAGATAATTGATTTATTAGAATATTCTGCGTCACTATAAAAAACATAATTTTTGTATATTTAAATCCTGCTTCGGCAGGATTTTTTTATTTAAAACCTGAGTTCGACCTAAGATTTTTTCACAGCTTAGATGAATTTTATCATATTCGAAGGTAAATTTTATGCAGACTAACAGGTTAATTAAAGAAAATTTGACAAGAATATGGCAAAATTCATCAAGCCTAAAGGGAAATAAAAGAAAAGGCAATTTTTTTTGTGTAAAATCATCAAAATATCCAGATATTCCTTCTAATTTCACACTTCAAATCTCACCTTTTCTTTTGTCTCTGTGAATGAAAGCTAAGGCCGAACTCAGGTTTAAAGAAATACTCAATGGACATTCACATTTTACTTTCATTTATTGGAGCTACAGCATTGTTATCAATATCACCAGGCCCTGATAATATCTTTGTATTAATACAGAGTGTTACTAATGGGGTGAAATATGGTTTAGCAACTGTTTTTGGTTTAATTTCTGGTTGTCTTGTGCATACTTCATTAGTGGCATTTGGAGTTTCTGCACTCATTAAAGAGAATGAACAAGTGTTTTTAGGCTTGAAATTTTTTGGTGCAGCTTACTTAATTTATTTAGCTTATAAAGTAGTTAGAAGTTCAGCAGAATTGTCTTTAAGTTCTGAGAAGAAATTAAAGAAAAATACAGTTCAGTTATTCAAACAGGGTTTTATAATGAATGTATTGAACCCAAAAGTATCTATTTTCTTTTTGGCTTTTTTTCCTGCATTTCTTTTTAGTGACTCGTTGAGTACGATCTCTCAATTTTTTATACTTGGTTTTGTTTTTATGGGAGTATCACTGTTAATTTTTTCAATGATAGCTTTGTTAGCTGGTGTAATTTCTAAATCTATTTTACAGTATTCAAGAATAGGTCACTTCTTAAAATGGTTGCAAATTGTCGTATTTATTGGCATTGCTGTTTTTATTTTATTTTCGTAAAAAGTTAACAAAAAGTAGAAATTGAGATTGTTAACTGGTTTTTTTTCTTTGTACCTTTGATTCAAATATGAGTCCGATAAAAATCATAGAATGTCCAAGAGATGCCATGCAAGGTATCAAACAATTTATCCCTACGGATACAAAAGTGGCATATATAAAACAATTACTGAAAGTTGGTTTTGACACCATTGATTTTGGAAGTTTTGTATCGCCCAAAGCCATTCCGCAAATGAGAGATACCGCTGAGGTGCTTTCAAAGTTAGACTTAAAGAACACTAAGAGTAAATTATTAGCTATTGTAGCAAATGTTCGGGGTGCACATGATGCTTCGAAATTTGAAGAGATAGATTATTTAGGTTATCCTTTTTCAATTTCAGAAAATTTTCAAATGCGAAATACAGGTAAAACCATAACAGAATCTATCCTCATCTTAGAAGAAATTTTAGCTATTGCAACTAAAACAAATAAAGAAGTTGTTGCGTATTTATCCATGGGGTTTGGTAATCCCTATGGAGATCCTTGGAGTGTGGATATTGTTGCCGACTGGACACGAAAAATGTCAAGTATGGGTGTAAAAATTATATCATTATCTGATACTATCGGAAGTTCAACACCAGATAGTATTGAATATTTGTTTTCACATTTAATTCCTTTATATCCAAAAATTGAATTTGGAGCACACTTACATACTACACCAACAACTTGGCAAGAAAAAGTGAATGCAGCATACAAAGCTGGTTGTGTTAGATTTGACAGTGCTATTAAAGGATATGGAGGTTGTCCAATGGCTAAAGACGAATTAACTGGTAATATGCCTACAGAAAGAGTATTGCAATATTTTAATGAGAAGAAAATAAATCTAGCATTGAACCAAGAAGCCTTTAATGAAGCTTATAGTAATGCTAGTAATGTTTTTTTATAACGAAACTTACCTAGATTTTTTATTTTGTGCACATAATAGAATAATTTGTTCTATTCTATTATTTCTTGTAGCTTGTCTTTTTGCTTGATTTAGCCAGGATAAGTAGCTTTTACGATAACTTCTGGCAAAATTTTGATAATTTTCAAATGCTTTTCTGTTTTTTTCAAAGGCAATGTTCAAATCTATTGGAATAATTAAATTTTCAACATCATCTAGGGCAATCCAAGACCCATTTTGTTGAGCAATTTCTATTTTTTTTAACCCACTTTGGTGCATTAAATTATTTTTAGTGAGTTCTGCGATATAAGTTTTATTCAATTTACTCCATACACTTTTTGAATTTCTGGGGCAAAAATATTGTCGTCTGCGTTGTTCATCTAACTTCTTAACTGTAGAATCTATCCAACCAAAACATAAGGCTACCTTAACAGCTTCTTCCCATCGCATGCTGGGTATTTTACTCTCTACTTTATAAAAAATAAGATAAATACCATTATTAACATCGTGATTTTCTAATAACCAAGTACGCCATTCAACATCAGATTTAAAATAGATCTCAGGTAATTCTTTCATTTGTATTTTTTAAATTATCTTTAGATTTTATAAACTTAACTTGTTGTGTATTTTGATAAATTCTATCTCCCGAAATTTAGGGACGAGTGAATTTTACGATTGAAATGAATAAAATTTGTATCGAGAATAAGAATTATCAAATTAGTTTTCGATACGATTTTTTATCAAAAAATCACTAAAGCTGACATTTTGAAAACTCTTATTATTCAATAATAAACAACAGGTAAATTTAATATTTTTATAATGAAATTATTAACCTTTTTTTTTAGTTTACTTTTTATTTCATCCTTAAATGCTCAAGATATGAAAATTGTAGAATTACCTTATGCAGAAATACCCGTATACCCTGAAAATTATACTGCTGGTGCAGTTGCCGCCAGAATGATTGACGGTTTAGGGTTTAGATATTATTGGGCAACTGAAGGTTTAAATGATGTAGATTTGAAATATAAGCCCAGTGAAAAGGGTAGAACTAATGATGAAACCATAGACCATATTTTGAGTTTGTCTAAAATTATTGTCAATGCAACTTTAAAAATACCCAATGAGGGTTTTGGAAAAGATACACTCAATTTTCTTGCAAAACGAGAGGCAACATTATTAAATTTAAAAAAGGCAAGTGATATTTTGTTAAATGCCAAAACTTTAGAGGATTTTAAAATAATTTTTAAAAGTGATAAAGGGGTAAAAGAATTTCCTTTTTGGAATACTATTAACGGTCCAATTGCAGATGCCCTATGGCATACCGGACAAGTAGTGATGCTGAGAAGAGCTTCAGGAAATCCTTTTAACTCAAAAGTAAATGTTTTAAGTGGAAAAGTAAATGAGTAGAGCTTAATAAATCAATATTTTGTACATTAACAAACCAATAGATTTAATAGTATGGCAACAGAAACACAATTTACAAGTTTAAAAGAGTTTTACCCTTTTTATTTAACAGAACATAGTAATAGTACTTCAAGAATTTTACATTTTATAGGTACAGGCATTGTTGTTTTAATATTGCTTTCTACACTTTATACTCATGTTTGGTGGCGATTGGCTTTAATTCCGTTTGTTGGATACGGATTTGCTTGGGTAGGGCATTTCTTTTTTGAAAAAAATACACCTGCTACTTTTCAATATCCTTTTTACAGTTTAGCATCTGATTTTATTCTGTTTTGGCATTTATTGATTGGTAAAGAAAAATTTTCACCTAAGCGTGAGAATGTTTAAAAAGTACATATAATATAAAAAAAGCCATTTTCGATTTAAAAATGGCTTTTTAGTTTTAGTGTATTGAGGTAGATTTTAGAAACAGTAACGATTTTCTTCAGTTACTTTATCTGCAATAATATTTCTCAACTCAATAATATTAGGCATATTAGAATATTTAATATATCGCTTTAAACCCATTAGCATCATACGTTGTTCATCACCTTCAGCAAAAGAAATAATAGAGTGTTTACCCGCTGTTTCTATAACATCTATAGCATGAAATAAATTTAATTTAGCCATAGCAATTTGCTCTTTTACGGTATCTTCTCCATTCTTTTTAGCTAATTTTTCAGCACGTAAAATAGCAGATTCTGCCATGTAGATTTGGATTAAAATATCAGAAGAAGCTAACATGAGCTGTTGATGTTCATCAACTTTTTCACCATATTTTTGTAGTACTGCACCAGCAACCATTAAAAATAATTTTTTAAGATTTTTGATGATTTGTTTTTCTTCAGCAAATAAAACTGAATAGTCAGGTTTTTCGAATGAAGGAATACCAGTTAGCTCATTAGCTACTGCAGTAGCTGGTCCTAATAAATCTACATGACCTTTCATTGCTTTTTTAATTAGCATGCCAATACTTAGCATTCTGTTAATCTCATTAGTGCCTTCATAGATTCTTGCAATACGAGCATCACGCCAAGCAGATTCAATAGGTGTTTCTTCAGAAAAGCCCATACCTCCAAAAATTTGAATACCTTCATCAGTACATTTTTGTACATGTTCTGATACGGCTACTTTCAAAATAGAACATTCAATGGCATATTCTTCTACACCTTTCAGTTCAGCTTCTTGATGAGTATCTTTTCCATTATTTTGACGAAGTTCAATTCTGTCTTCAATATTTTTTGCAGCTCTATAACTTGCAGACTCTCCAACCCAACAATTGGTAGACATTTCAGCAATTTTTTGACGAATAGCACCAAACTTTATGATTGGTGTTTTAAATTGCTCACGTTCATTTGCATATTTTACAGATTCTGTAATTACCCTTCGTTCAGCATCTAAACAAGCTGCCGCTAATTTAATTCTTCCAACATTTAAGGCATTCATTGCAATTTTAAATCCGTTACCTCTTGTAGACAACATATTTTCTACAGGTACTTTGGTTTCGTTATAAAATACTTGGCGTGTAGAAGAAGCACGAATGCCTAGTTTATGCTCTTCCTCACCCATGCTTATTCCATTCGGATTGTTTTTGTCATATTCAACAATAAAACCAGTAATATTTTTATCATCTTCAATTCTTGCAAATACAATCATTAAATTACAAAACCCAGCATTTGAGATCCACATTTTATTACCTGTAATACTGTAATATTTTCCATCATCAGATAAAACAGCTTTTGTTTTACCAGAATTTGCATCACTACCAGCAGTTGGTTCAGTTAAACAATAGGAACCCATCCATTCACCTGAAGCCAGTTTTGGTACATATTTTTTCTTTTGTTCTTCAGTACCATATAATGTAATTGGCATGGTGCCAATACCAGTATGTGCACCAAAAGCTGTACTAAAAGAGCCTGTTGCTCCTGAAATATAATCGCAAGTTAACATGGTATTTACAAAGCCCATACCCATACCACCATATTCTTCAGGTACAGAAACACTTAAAAAGCCTAATTCACCTGCTTTCTTCATTAGCTCTTCGGTCAATGCATAATCTTTTTGTTCAAAGCGTGCTTTATGAGGCCAAATCTCACGATCAACAAATTCAATGAGAGATTCTTTCATCATTAATTGTTCTTCATTGAAATCTTCTGGCGTAAAAATATCTTCGCAGTCAATTTCTTTAACTAGAAATTGTCCGCCTCTTAATAAATCTTTGTTTGTACTCATTATCTTCTTTTTTCTTATTAATAAACTTAGGAATTACACCCCTAAAGTCCCCTCAAGGGGACAATACTGAAATAAAACCTTATATCTTAGTATTTATGTTTTCTATATTTATTCTCCCCTTTGGGGAGATGCCGAAGGCAGAAGGGATTACTTAAGGAATTAGCTTCGCTGATTCTTTTCTTAAATTTATTTATTTTAAGAATTCATAAACCCCAGCAGCACCTTGACCAGTACCAACACACATGGTAACTACACCATATTTATTTTTTCTTCTACGCATTTCATTAAATAATTGTACTGATAATTTTGCACCAGTACATCCTAAAGGATGCCCTAATGAAATTGCACCACCATTAACATTAACAATTTCTTTATTTAAGCCCAATTCACGAATAACAGCAAGTGATTGTGAAGCAAAAGCTTCATTTAATTCGAATAAATCGATATCTTTTAGTTCTAAACCAGCTTGTTTTAATGCTTTTGGAATAGCTTTTACTGGGCCAATACCCATAATTCTTGGTTCAACACCAACAGCACAATAAGAAACCATTCTTGCTACAGGTTCAAGGTTAAGTTCTTTTACCATTTCTTCACTCATAATTAATACAAATGCAGCACCATCACTCATTTGAGAAGAATTACCTGCAGTTACACTACCACCAGCAGCAAAAACTGGACGCAACCTAGCCAATGCTTCTTTTGAAGTTCCTCTACGAGGACCTTGATCTTTATCTACGATGTAGTTTTTAGATTGTTTTTTACCATCTTCACCAATAAATATTTCTTCAACTGTTATGGGTACAATGTCATCATTAAATGTACCATTGTCTTGGGCTTTTAACGATCTTTCATGTGATGTAAATGAAAATTCATCTTGATCTTCTCTAGATACTTTAAATTGTTGAGCTACAGCTTCGGCAGTTAAACCCATTCCCCAATAATAATCTTCATTACCTTTTAATGCTTCTTTGTAGTTTGGGGTTGGTCTATAACCACCCATTGGTATATAACTCATGCTTTCTACACCACCAGCAATGATACAATCTGCCATTCCTGATTGAATTTTTGCAACACCAATACTAATAGTTTCTAAACCTGAGGCACAATATCTATTTACGGTTACACCAGGTACATCTTCAATTTTTAATCCCATTAAAGAAATTAAACGCCCAATGTTTAAACCTTGTTCAGCTTCTGGCATTGCATTACCAACAATAACATCATCAATACGTTTTTTGTCTAATTCTGGGACTTGTTTTAATAAGTGTTCAATAGTTTCTGCAGCCAATTCATCAGGTCTTTTAAACCTGAATATTCCTCTTGGAGCTTTACCTACTGCTGTTCTGTATCCTTTTACTATATATGCGTTCTTAGACATGAGATTTTAGATGTTAGATTTTAGATATTTTTTGTATCAATTTATAATTCATTTTTTGAACCTCTATCAATTCTTTTAAAATAGGGTTTATATTTTGTTGTTCAACTAAGTTTAATCGTTCTGATAAGATTAGTTGTGTAAATAGTTCATTTGAGGATCCACTTGCAATCCCCAAAAAGTTTTTAAATTCTCCATTAGTATTTCTTCCAGCACCTTCAGATATATTTGAAGGAATAGAAACGGCACTTCTTCTAATTTGACTCGTCAATCCATATTTCTCTTCTTTAGGAAATTGAGCAGATAATTTATAAACATCTACGGTTATATCCATTGATTTTTGCCAAATTTTTAATTCTTGGAAGTTGTGCATTTTATTTAGTATTGAGATGTTAGAATTTAGTATTTAGACATGAATTTTATAATTTATTCTTTTCTTATTTTTACCCATTCCTTCAAATTTTTCATGTTTAGGGTGTAATAAATTTTTTATAGTTAAATTTTCTACAAAATCAAATTCTTTAATATATGGCTTCATTTTTTTGTATTTTTGAGCATTATAAAATATAAAAAATAGTTCTGAATAACTCATTTGTGATTGTAATATATCTGCATATTTTTTATAATTCTGATTGATAATTTCCTTTTCTGTTTCATCAACTATATCTTTTTTTTCTCTAGATTTTTCGTTACTTATATATTTTAAAATATGGTATAAATTTCTAAAATAATCACCTAAGTAATTTGCGTATTTCTTCCAAAAAATAGGATATTTTAAATCAGTAATATCTTTTAAATGTTGCTCAATTGACTTATCAATAGTTTTACCATTAGAGGAAGGGTGACTTTCATATTCATAATCAGAATTATGAAGATCATAAGGTGTACTCCCAAACTCTTCTTCTCCTTTATATTCTTTTTTCCATAAACATTCAAAATCTTTATGAGCAAATTCAAAAAAGGTTTTACCATTAATTATTTTACTTTCGACTGTATTATCATTATAACATAGTCCAAATTCATAAGAGTCAATGCTAATCTCTTTACGTAATTCTTGAAGAACCTTTAACATATTAAAGAAAGTGTTATCAAATAATTGAAGTCTTGAAGTTTTATTTTGAGTTATAAATTCATTTCTTGTTTCTCTTAACTCTTCTCTTTGTAATTCAAGTTCTTTTTTTTGAGTTTTTAATCCTTCTCTTTGTGATTTATATGTGTAATATAATAAAATAGTAGCTAAAAAAGTTAATATTGTACCTACTAATCCTCCAATAATATCTCCGAAATGCCCAAATTTTTCTGTATCAATTGGGAGGTTAAAATCAATATTGGTTTTAACAATAAAAAGGATAAAAATATATAATATAAGCAAAACACTTGATAAAGAAACAATAGCAGTTGCCTTGTCAAGTGTTTTGCTTATATTTCCTTTTTTACTACTCATTTCTAACTACTCTATACTCATTACTAAACCTATCTAACTACTCAATTCTAATATCTAACTACTAGCGAAACCTTAGTTTCGCAACGGCTTACCAGTTTTCAACATATGTTCAATACGTTCTAGTGTTTTGCGTTCTGTCATTAAAGACATAAAAGCCTCACGTTCAAGATCTAATAGGTATTGTTCTGACACGAAAGTTGGTTCAGATAAATCTCCACCTGCCATAACATACCCAAGTTTATTGGCTATTTTTTTGTCGTGTTCAGAAGCATAACGTCCTTTTTCTAAACTATCAGTACCCACTAAAAACATACCTAAGGCTTGTTGCCCCATTACATACGCTTTTTTAGGTACTGGTTGTTGATAACCATCCTCTAACATTAGTAAAGCATGACGTTTAGCTGTGGCAATTTGTCTATCTTTATTTACAACTACAATATCTTTATATTCTTTAAAATATCCTAAATCATAAGCTTCATGAGCTGAAGTAGCTACTTTTGCCATGGCAACATTGATAAAGTAATCTCTTAATCTATTTAATTTTACATCATCTTTTAATACACCCTCAGTAGCTCTTAAAGCCATTTCTTTTGATCCTGCTCCTCCGGGAATAATACCCACTCCAAATTCAACTAAACCAATATAAGTTTCAGCAGCTGCAATTACTTTGTCAGCATGCAATGATAATTCACATCCACCACCGAGTGTCATTCCGTGAGGGGCAACAATAGTTGGGCAAGTAGAATAACGCAAACGCATTACGGTATCTTGAAAATATTTTACACTAGCATTCAGCTCATCATATTCTTGTTCAACAGCCATCATAAATACCATGGCTAAATTAGCACCGACAGTGAAATTAGCGGCTTGATTACCAAGAATAACTGCATCATATTCAGTTTCAGCTAAATCTATACCTTTATTAATACCTTCTAAAACTCCGCCACCTAAGGTGTTCATTTTTGATTGAAATTCCACATTTAAAACACCATCTCCTAAATGTTGAATACTGGCGTCACTATTTTTCCAAACTGTTTTTGCTTCTCTTATATTATCTAAAATAATAAAGGCATCTTGACCAGGAATTTTAACTTGTTTTTTACTCGGTATGTCATAATAATATTTAGCACCTTCAGTTACTGTATAAAAAGATGAGTTTCCTTCAGATATCATAGTGGTTAACCACTCTGCAGGTTCATAACCTTCTGCTTTCATCAGCTCAATACCTTTTTTAACTCCCATAGCATCCCAAATCTGGAATGGTCCGTGTTCCCAACCAAAACCAGCTTTCATAGCATCATCAATTCTATACAATTCATCAGAAATTTCTGGAATTCTATTTTGAACATAAGCGAACATAGCACCAAAAGTTTTACGGTAAAATTCACCAGCTTTATCTTTTCCTTTTATTAAGACTTTAAATCGATCAATAACATTATCTATAGTTTTTGTCAATGCTAAGGTTGCAAATTTTGCTCTTTTCTTTTCTCTATATTCAAGCGTATTTAAATCTAAAGCTAGAATGTTTTTACCCTCTTTTTTATAGAAACCTTGTTTGGTTTTACTACCTAACCATTTGTTTTCCATCATGGTATTAATAAAGTCAGGAATAACAAATGCATCTTGCATTTCATCTTTTGGGCAATTGTCTTTTACGCCATTAGCCGTATGAACTAAGGTGTCTAAACCAACTACATCAACGGTTCTAAACGTTGCAGATTTAGGTCTACCAATTACTGGACCTGTTAGTTTATCAACTTCTTCAACAGTTAAGCCCATTTCTTTTATAATATGAAACAAGCTCATAATACCAAAAACACCAACTCGATTTCCAATAAAAGCTGGAGTATCTTTAGCCAATACAGAAGTTTTGCCTAAGAATTTTTCACCATATAGCATTAAGAAATCAGTTACTTCTTGTTTGCAATTGGGTCCAGGTACTACCTCAAATAATTTTAAATATCGTGGTGGGTTGAAAAAGTGTGTTACAGCAAAGTGTTTTTGAAAATCATCGCTTCTGCCTTTATTCATAAAAGCAATGGGTATCCCAGAAGTATTAGAAGTAACTAATGTTCCTGGAGTTCTATGTTTTTCTATACTTTCAAAAACTTTTTGTTTGATATCTAAACGCTCTACTACAACTTCAATAACCCAATCAACATCTGCAATTTTATGTAAATCATCTTCTAGATTTCCTGTTGAAATTCTATCAGCAAATTTTTGATTATATATAGGTGAAGGCTTAGATTTTAAAGATGCTTTTAAGCTATCGTTTACTAATCTGTTTCTTACAACTTTATCTTTTAAGGTTAAACCTTTTGCTTTTTCTTTAGCATTAAGTTCTCTAGGAACAATATCAAATAATATAACTTCTACACCAATATTGGCAAAATGACAAGCAATACCTGAGCCCATGATTCCTGAACCGATTACTGCTACTTTTTTAATACTTCTCTTCATTTTTTTATATTTTGTCTTTATAACTAATAGACTATTAGACTACATATTTATTGAATTACTAAAAAGCAAATTTGTATTGAATACTAAATCAACTCGCTTTTCGTTTATTTACAAAAATTTTATTTTCATTAATGAGATTTGAAATAGTTTCGGTTACATTAAAAAATGATTCCAAATCTTTTTCACTTACATTTTTACGAACAATTTCATTAAATTTTAAAACAGATTCTTTTGCCTGTTCTCTTTTTTCTTTTCCTAAGGCTGTAAGTTTGATTAAAACACCACGACCATCTTCAGGGTTTTTTTCTCTATAAATAATTTTTTTTTCTTCCATAGATTTTAAGATACGAGACAAACTCGTAGCTTCCATTCCCATTAAAGGTCCTAAAGCAGTAGAAGGTGTGCCGTTATCATAATCAATATTTAGCACGACAAAGCCCATAGCCATTGTATATTCTTGCTTGATGGCTTGCTCATTATACATTTTCGAAACCATTTGCCAAGTTGCTCTTAATTGATGATCTATGGAGTTTTCTTTTAACATTTTTACAAATGTACAAAAAAATACTATGCATGCATAGTATTTTTTTAGTATTATTGTTTTTGAAAAGAATAAACTTAATTAATTCGATAATGAAAACAGGATTATTTTCTTTTTAAAATGTAATACTGACTTTGGAGTCTTTTATTGTATTTTTTTGATGTTAAATCAGCCACGTTTAGATCAAAAGTTGAAATCTTTGTCACAATATATAAAGAATCTAATTTTTTATAATCTTCAGGGTTAATTGTACTGGTAATCATTCCAAATTGCTTCTCTTTTGGGAAATTAGAGAATCCATTTTTTAATTTAAGTGGAGGGAGTTTATCTCCAAACTGCCAAATCATTTCAGGAGCTACATAATTTAATGAATAAACATTAAGTTGATCTGAAGATGCTTCATCGTGCAATCTTGAAATTGGTTTATAGTTTGAACTTATAAATGATTTAGTTAATGGTGTTACAGTAATTAAAACGGAAGCAAAAAAACTGACAGTAAATAAAAAGACAAGTTTCATGTTTTTCTTTTTTAAATAGAAAAGCATGAAAGCACCTATAGTAAATAATGTTATAGAAGATATTACAAAAGATAACCAAAATGTAGCTAAATTATCTTTAAAGTAAAAATATGCAATTACAGGGTATGAAACCCCAATTAAAGCAATAAGTCCAAAATTAAAATAGACAGGAAATGTTTCTCTTTTATCTTTTAAATCTTTAAAATTTCGAATTAAGTATTCTATATAAAAACCAATATTTATTGATAAAGGAATCAATACAGGCATTAAGTAGCGTGATTTTTTCTCAGGAATTATTGATAATAAAACAACTGTAAAAACAGTCCATAAAAAACTAAATGTATATGCCTTTTTATTAATAACTTTATTCTTTAAATAAGGATATAAAAGGCTTATAAATGCAGGAATAGTCCACAAGCCACTTTGTGTAAAAAAACTCCAGTAATAATAAAATGGTCTTATATTATAACTAGACCAATTGGTAGTTTCTTTTTTTGTAATAGCACTTAAAGTTTCAGGATCTTGTAATCGAACATAAATATACCACCAGCCTCCAACAATAATTGCAAGAATACCAATGCTAATAAATGAAACTAATTTCTTTTTCAAATTAGAATATTTGAATGTAAAACCATAGGCCAATAAAAAAGGTAATAAAACAACATACATAGATATAGGGCCTTTACTCATAAAAGATAAACCAATACATATTCCTGCAATTATTGTATTTTTTAAAGAGGGGTTCTTTTTTTCAAATAATTGAAATAAATTATATATGCCAATTAACATAAGAGCATGTGTAAAAATATCCCATGGTGCTTCTATAGTAATTCCGATGACGTAAAAAGAAGTAATAACTATTAGTGCATTGATTAAACTATGTGTTGAATTTTGTATAAAGTTATTGGAGAGTTTGTAAATAAAACTACCAATTATCATCACCATAATTACAGTGGGTAACCGCAAACCATAAACACTTTTTATACCAAAAATAAAGCTAGAAAGTGCAGTTAGCCAAGTTGGTAGTGGAGGTTTTTGATAGCGAGGTTCTCCATTCATAGTTGTAAGTATCCAATTACCATCATTTATCATTTCTCGAGCTGTAATAAAATTTCGTGCTTCCATTATAGTTACACTAATAGTATCTAAATTAGGTAATAGCATTAGAGCTACAATTAAGCAGATTAAAACTATAGGATATTTTTCTAACCATTTTATCATGATGCTCTTTTGAGTAAAAATAAATTTCGAATATAAATAATAACGCCTAAAATGTGACCTGTAAATAGGACAGGGTCACGTCTAAAAATAGCATAGGTCAATATTAAAACAGACCCTGTTAAACTTAATATCCAAAAGCCAAAAGGTAGGCTTGATTCTTTCCTTTTTTCTGAATATATCCATTGGAATACAAAGCGTAAGGTGAAAATAATTTGCGATATAATACCTAAAATTAATAGCCATAAAGGAATAGCTTCATTTTTAAAGAGTAGATGTATATCTATTGTATTATTATTAAAATAAAAAATTGTAATAAATAGGGGTACTAAAAGCAAAAACCATTGTAACCATTTTGGAAATTTTTCCCATTGTTTTTGTAATTGTAAATTTCTAATATAGATAAAGTAAGTTAATCCTTGACCAAGCATAATGGCAAAATCATCTCTTAAATAGCCATAAATAAATAATAAGAATGATGCAATTAAACTAAGAGTCCAAAATAATGTTGGGGTAATAACACGTTTTTGTTTTTCTGAGGTTACCCATTGTATTATTAATCGAGATGAAAATAAAATTTGAGCAATGAAGCCAATACTATATATTAACCAAGTATTCATTAACTTTGCTTAGCAATATTGTAGTTAATATATTTTTTTTTCATCCATAAATAGGCAAAACAATCTATTAACGGACCAAGTAGCCTATTCCATAAACCAAATTTGGCTTGCCCAGCAATCCGTGGAAAATGCTGTACAGGAATTTGAATTATTGTACCGCTTTGCAATAGTATCATAGCAGGTAAAAATCGATGTAAACCTTTAAACATTGGAATTTGTTTTGCATAACTGGTTCTAATTACCTTTAACGGACAACCTGTATCGTCCATGCCGTCATGTGTGAAACTTCTTCGAATTCCATTAGCTATTTTTGATGACATATTTTTTACAAAACTATCTTTTCTATTAGATCGAACGCCAGTAATTAAATCATAATTGTTGGTGTGCTCTAAGAGGAGGTTAAAATCTTTAGGAGAAGTTTGAAGGTCAGCATCTATATAGCCAGTAAATGCTGTATCTACATAGTCAAAACCAGCTTTAATAGCAGCACTTAAACCTCTATTTGATTCAAAACTTATAAATGAAAATTCTGGATTTCTATTGCAAATATCTTCTATGAGTTCTTGACTATTATCTTTAGAGCCGTCATTGATAAAAAGAATTTTGGTTTTCTTAGTAGCAATTTTGGTGAATGCCAGTATTTCCTTTTCAACTCGTAATAAATTATCTTCTTCATTAAAAACTGGAATTAAAATAGTAAACAGGTAATCCATAAAATTGTTGTTGATTTTTACCAGCGGGTTTTAATACCACGGTATTTAGGTCGAGGTAGTTTATTTTACAAATATATTCTTTTTTAAGCAGAGTTAATTCTTGAAAATTTAATTTCTAAAATTATTTCTTTATAAAAGTCATTATTGTAACAATTAACCTCTTTCTTTGTCAAATAAATACCTAATAAAAAATTTCTAAAATTATATGAGTAATTTATTAGTTGCAGAAAGCATTGTTAAAAATTTTGGAAAATTTCGAGCCTTAAATGATGTTTCTATTGAAGTGCCAGAAGGTAGTATATTTGGTCTGCTAGGGCCAAACGGAGCTGGTAAAACAACGCTAATTCGTATTATAAATCAAATAACTATGCCTGATCAGGGTAAAGTATATTTAGGAGGTAGTGAGTTGCAACCTCATGATATACAAAATATTGGGTATCTGCCAGAAGAACGTGGTTTGTATAAGAATATGAAAGTAGGTGAGCAGGCAATTTACTTAGCGATGTTAAAAGGAATGACCAAAGCAGATGCGAAAAGCAGCTTAAAATATTGGTTTGATAAATTTGATATTGGTAGCTGGTGGAATAAGAAAATACAAGAACTTTCTAAAGGGCAAGCACAAAAGATACAGTTTGTGGTAACTGTAATGCACAAACCTAAATTGCTGATTTTTGATGAAGTTTTTAGTGGTTTTGACCCGATAAATGCCAATATTATTCGAGATGAAATATTACAATTGCGTAATGAAGGAGCAACCGTTATTTTTTCTACACATAGAATGGAATCGGTAGAAGAATTATGTGATCATATCGCTTTGATTAATAAGGCTGATAAAATTTTAGAAGGCAACTTAATTGAAATAAAAAGACAATTTAAAACCAATACATTTGAGGTTGGTTTAGTTGCAGATAATAAAGAAGTAATCCGAAAAGAATTGGCTGAAAAATTTGAAGTAACAACTGCAAATTTTAAATCATTAGATGATGAATTGAAATTAAATATTAAAATTGAAGGGAGTAATAATATTCCTAATCTAATTCAGTTTTTAAACTCAAAAGGCACCTTAAACCATTTTATAGAGTTGATACCTAATGCACATGATATTTTTGTAAAAGCAGTTAAACAGAGTGATAATGGATAAGTTAAAATTAATCATAAAAAGAGAATTTTTAGCCAAGGTTAGAAACAAGTCATTTATTATAATGACCATTTTGAGTCCGTTGTTGATGGTGGGCTTAACTGCATTGATTGTTTTTTTAAATATTAAAAATAGTGAAGAGCAACGAACAATAACTTATGTTGATGAAAGTCAATTATTTTCTGATGTTTTTCTTGATACTGAAACAACTACTTATAAAGATTTAACTGCTTTAGGTGTTGAAGCTGCTAAGGAAGCTACACAAAGCTCTGGGTATTACGGATTGTTATTTATTCCCCAAAAAGATACTATTAGTGCTGTAGAAAAAACGGTTGAGTTTTATTCTGAAGATGCTGCGGGTATAACTATTATTAGCGGTTTAGAAACAGAAATTGCAAAAAAGATTAGAAATATTAAACTGAAAAACTTAGCAATTGATTTACAAAAAATTGAACAATCAGACACCAATGTTACAATACTTACTTCTAAATTTTCAGGAGAAAAATCATCAAAAATTGGAAGTATTTTAAAAATGATAGCAGGAGGCGGTTTTGGTTATTTAATATTTATGTTTATTATCATTTATGGTACATCTGTCATGCGAAGTGTTATTGAAGAAAAGACCAACCGTATTATAGAAGTTATCATTTCATCTGTAAAACCCTTTCAATTAATGTTGGGTAAAATTATTGGAAATGCTTTTGCAGGTATCTTACAATTTATTATTTGGATAATCTCAGCTAGCCTTTTATTATTTATTTTAGCTATGGTATTTGGTGCTGACATGTCAGCATTGTCTACTAGTTCTCCAACAATGAATCCTGAAATGATTGAGCAGATGAAACAGAGCACTGAAGGCAATTTAACTTTAGTACTTCAAGAGATTAAAAATTTGCCATTGGTAGCCATGTTTTTCTCGTTTATATTTTATTTTTTAGGAGGTTATTTAATTTACAGTTCAATTTATGCAGCAATAGGTGCTGCTGTTGATAGTGAAACAGATACGCAACAATTTATGATGCCCGTGATGTTGCCTTTAATGATTGCCATCTATGTTGGTTTTTCTGTGATTGAAAATCCGCATGGCTCAATTGCCATTGGTTTTTCTATTTTTCCATTAACATCACCAATAGTAATGTTGATGAGAATACCTTTTGGCGTTCCTCCATTAGAAATTGCAATTTCAATGTTGTTATTGGTATTGACATTTTTTGCTATCGTATTTTTTGCAGCAAAAATATATAGAATTGGCATATTAATGTATGGTAAAAAACCAACTTATAAAGAGTTGTTTAAATGGCTGAGATATTAGTATATTTACTAGCAATAAGATACCATGGAAAAATTAAAAGAAATATTGAATTATCCTTTAGATTTTGGTAGTGATATTCATATTACCGTAAAAGCATTGCTGGTGGTAATCCTCACCTTATTTATAGCTTCTTATGTTATTAAATTTCTTCAAAAATTAATCACCAGAAAATTGCCAACAGAAGATAAATTGAAGTTTACTTCTTTATTTTCTTATATGAAGTGGTTTGTTTATGTTATCATTTTCTTGATGACCTTACACAATATGGGTATTAATGTAACAGCAATTTTTGCAGCATCTACAGCATTACTAATCGGTATTGGTTTGGCATTACAAACCTTTTTTCAAGATATTATTTCTGGTATTTTTATTTTGATAGATCAATCTGTTCACGTAGGTGATATTATTGAATTAGACGGAAAAGTAGGACGAGTAGAAGATATAAAATTAAGAACCACTAGAGCAGTAACATTTGATAATAAAGTATTGGTAATACCAAATCATTTATACCTTACGAATACGTTGTTTAATTGGACTGAAAACGGGACAACCACAAGAGAAAATGTAACCGTTGGTGTTGCTTACGGCAGTGATACTGCACTGGTAAAGAAAATATTATTAGAGGTGGCAAAAGCAAATAAAGCTGTGTATAGCCACCCTGAACCCACAGTGTTTTTTACTAATTTTGGCGATAGTTCTTTAGATTTTAAATTGGTATTTACTTTAAATGACAGTTTTAAATCGGCAATACCAAAGAGTGATATTCGTTTTGCAATTGATAAAGAATTTAGAAAGCATAATATTATCATACCGTTTCCGCAAAGAGATATACATGTGTTTAACAGTAAAGAGGCGGAAAACTAAGCTTATAAAGAATGAATTTTGAAGTTTAAAATTTGATTTTTTGATAAGTATAAGTGATAAATTTTGATGATAAGATTAATTTAGAGAATAAAAACTTCCGTCTTCGGTCTTCCGTCTTCGGTTTTAAAACATATAAATAGCGGTCTACGGTCTTCCGTCTTCCGACATAAAGAAAATACTATGAGTAAAATATTAATTATAGAAGATGAAGCTGCAATTCGTAGAGTATTAACTAAAATTATTTCTGAAGAAAACAATTCCTATCAAGTAGAAGAAGCTGCTGATGGACTTCTAGGAATGACTTTAATTAAAGATAATGATTATGATTTGGTGTTATGTGATATCAAAATGCCAAAAATGGATGGCGTTGAAGTGTTGGAAAAAACACAAAAGATAAAACCTGAAATTCCGTTTATAATGATTTCTGGTCATGGTGATTTAGACACAGCCGTACAAACTATGCGGATGGGGGCTTTTGACTATATTTCAAAACCACCAGACTTAAACAGACTACTCAACGCTGTACGTAATGCTTTAGATAAAAAAGTGTTGGTGGTAGAAAATAAAAAATTAAAGAAAAAAGTAAGCAAGAATTATGAAATGATTGGTGAGAGTAAAGCCATACATCATATCAAAGAAATTATTGAAAAAGTTGCCATTACAGATGCTCGAGTTTTAATTACAGGAGCAAATGGTTCAGGTAAAGAATTGGTAGCACATTGGTTGCATGAAAAAAGTGAACGAGTAAAAGCACCCATGATAGAAGTGAATTGTGCTGCAATACCTTCAGAGTTGATAGAAAGTGAGTTGTTTGGTCATGTTAAAGGTTCGTTTACTGGTGCCAATAAAGACAGAGCAGGTAAGTTTGAAGCTGCCAATGGTGGTACAATTTTTTTAGATGAAATTGGCGATATGAGTCTGTCTGCTCAAGCCAAAGTTTTACGTGCTTTACAAGAAAATAAGATAAGTAGAGTAGGGAGTGATAAAGACATTAAAGTAAATGTTAGGGTAGTCGCGGCTACCAATAAAAATTTAAAGAAAGAAATAGCAGCAGGTAATTTTAGAGAAGATTTATACCATAGATTAGCAGTAATTCTCATTGAAGTACCAGCTCTGAATGATAGACGTGAAGATATACCTTTATTGATTAATTATTTTGCAGAAAAAATTGCCAAAGAACAGGGTGTTGTTACAAAGTCTTTTTCAACTAAAGCTATTAAAAAATTACAAGAATACGATTGGACAGGTAATATACGTGAGTTACGCAATGTGATTGAACGCTTAATTATTTTAGGAAATGATGAAGTTTCTGAAGAGGATGTAAAATTGTTTGCGAGTAAGTAGGGAGTTTTACCAATTTAACCAGAAAGTTTGTCATAAATAAATTAATAGTATAGGTTTTTTAACAACTCTTTTTTGGAACCATTATCCTTTTATGAGAAACCCATAATTGAGCAACACGGAGTTCATGTTGGGTGCTACGCACTCCACAAACGCTTAGTTGTTGGCGATAGTTTTCCTTTGTAATTGGTTTTTGAAGACTTAGTCTATCAATGGTTATTCATATAATAAATATTTTTCTCTTATTTTTTTGAACTTTTCAATATCTTTTTGCCAGGTTTTCCTTATCTCTTCAGCCTTCATTCTTTCTTCAATTTGCTTTCTAAGTATTCTATTACCTGCAAGTCTTGTAAAATTTTTAGTAAAGAACTTTTTGTCTCTTGGGGTTTTCTTATATGCATCTATTAAAAATGAAATATCAACTATATTTAAATTTTCAGTATTTTCTAAGTTAACCCCATAACATAACTGTCCCTCAAATTTTGGATTTTTGTATGCAGAATTTGATTTTGGAACATAACTAAAATCTGTTTCAGGAAAGAAAGGTGCTCCATATCTTTGAAATTGAAATTCTGTTCCTCTACCTTCATTGATAATTGTTCCTTCGAAAAAACCTAAACTGGCATATAAGTTAATTGATTTATCATTTGGTAAATTTGGAGAAGGACGAATAGGTAAATGATATTGACTGTTATGTGTATAATGCTTTAGCGGAACAACCGTAAGATTACATTGCACACTGTCTTTTAACCATTTCTCTCCATTTACCATCAATGCATATTCTCCTATAGTTAAACCATATACTAATGGAACAGGATGCATTCCAACAAACGATTTATATTCTATTTCCAACATTGGGCCATCAACAATATGTCCGTTTGGATTGGGTCTGTCTAAAACAATTACAGGAATATTGTTTTCCGCAGCTGCTTCCATTACATTGCTCATGGTTGAAATATATGTATAAAAACGAACGCCAACATCTTGTATATCAAACAAAATAATATCAACATCTACCAGACTTTCAGAAGAAGGTTTCTGATATTTTCCATAAACCGATTTTATGGCTATCCCTGTTTTTTTATCAATGTTATCCATAATATTTGTCCCACCAAGGACATTTCCTCTAAAACCATGTTCTGGTGCAAATACTTTAACAATATTTATATTTAATGCCTGTAAAGAATCTACCAGATGTGTGATTTTGTCTTCATCATTCTTATAAATCACACTGGTATGATTAGCTACAATTGCAACTCTTTTATTTGCTAAAAGAGATGAATATTTTTCGGTTTGATTAGCTCCGGTAACAATTGTTTTTACGATTGTATCATTTTTCTGTGTTACATCATTAGTTCTTTTCTGTTGATTTTTTTTACATGATGCTGTTCCCAGAACCAAAACAAGAACCATCATTTTTAATAGAAAATACGAATTATTGAAAAACATGAATTTCATTTTTAAAATTGTAAGTTATTTCCTTTTGTAAACTACAACAAATGTTACGTTCTTGAATTTAGGATTGCTATTTTAAATGTCTAGTCCTAAAATGCTGCTACTTATAGGGTTAGTGGCGAGATTAAATTACTACTTTTTCAGTTATGTATCAAATTTTGTTTAATGAAACCAACTTTGGTTTTAGCAATTCGTTGCCATTAACTATATAAATTGTTGTAGGGCATTTATAATATTTTCATTCTATTTTTATCAACGTTGAATAATCATCATTTATAACAATTGAGTTTATCTTTTTTAAATCATCGATGTCCATTAATCGAATTGTATACGTTACTTCAAATGGACAATCACACGAACAATACATTCCGTAATTATAAAACTTTAAATTCAATGTTTCATCATTTTCCACCTTTATATCAGTCAAAAAATCCTGACAACAATTTGAATACACTTTTATTTTTATTATCCACTTACCATTTTCTTTTTTTTGTTCAATAATTTTGTTCGGTTTAGGTATTTCACTTCCACCACATTCTGACACATCAATTTTCTCGAAATATAACCCATATCCTTCTGCTATTTGTTGATTTTTTGTTTGTGTCAAAATTGCATTTCCAATAAGTATATTTCGAGCGTACGGTGTTTCAAATATTATCGTATCAGTCTTATATTCAATATTTTTTGTGTAAGGGTAAGGTTTTATGTTTTTCCTAATAAATACAGTGTCTTTTTGCCCGAATGCGTTAAATGATAGCAATAATAAAAAGAGTGTTAATTGTTTCATAGTTATAATAGTTTACACAGTTTAAAGATTAATTCTTACACTAGATTTAAAATAAATTTTATGAATCGATTTTATTCTTTGGTGCAACGATTACTAGTATTGTGCAACGATTTTATTTAGCTTTCGCTAATGCCATTTTCACAGCAAGTCCAGTTAATACAGAAGCCATAAACCATTTTTGTACTCTCAGCCAAATTGGTTTTTTCGAGAACCAACTCGCCATTTTTGCAGCAGAAATTACGATCATAAAATTTACTGAAAAACTTATAATTATTTGTGCAATTCCGAGTTGAAAACTTTGACCTAAAATAGAACCATATTCAGGTTTTATGAACTGAGGGAAAAATGATAGATAAAATACTGCCATTTTAGGATTCAGAATGTTTGTCAGAAGTCCAATATTAAAAAGTTTAAGAGGTTTGTCCGTTTTTAGATTTTGGTCAGCTTCAAAAATTTTGTTTTTAGATTTAATAGTAGTATAAGCTAAATATAATAAGTATCCGACTCCAAGAAATTTAACAACAACAAAGGCATATGGTACTGCAAAGAAAATTGCTGTAAGACCAAAAGAGACCATAAGTATATGGAATAGAAATCCACACATTACTCCTACAAGAGATATAATACCAGCTTTTTTTCCTTGTGATAATGAACGTGAGATTAAATAAATCATATTAGGCCCAGGAGAAAGCACCATAATCAATGCGGCTAATGCAAATAGTAGTAAATCATTAATGGGTATCATATTTTAGCTTTTAGTTCTTCGTTTTTCAGCAGTTGTCAACGTTATAATATGAGCAGTAATGGTTTAAAATGCTCTTACTTAGAATTGTAAAAGTAGCACAATTTTTTGAATTTTTTTATTCAAAAAAATAAGGCAAAATTTGAAAAATATTGCGGGCTTCTTTTTGCAAAACCAATATTAAAGTTAGCAATTAGCTGTTTTTGATGAATTGCTTATACTGATTGTAGCCAGTTTTATTTTACGATTGTTCTTAACGCTCTTTTAATTATCTTTTCCGTTTCGGTTGTTAGCGATTCCGATTTCCATTTTGTGCAAAGCACGATAACAAATTCTGGGTTGGATTTACTTGCATCATTTAGCCAATTTCCAACACTGTTCTGAACGTATTTTGATTTATCCGATTTTAATGGTTCCAAAATAGGCAATGCTTGTTCGGGATTTTCTTTTAAAGTCTCGATATGTTTGCACCAAACTCCCCTAGGTCTGGTTGATTCTGTCGTAAAACGTCTTATGTTTTCGTCCGTGTCGTTAGTCCATTCGCACAATATTTCGATTGATTCTGTAAGATTTTTTTCAATTTCAGGTCGTAATGCCATCCAAACAATTTCTCTAACTCCAAAATGTTTGTCGGCAATCAATTTTCTTGATTGGTCAAGTTTTTCTGAAATGTTCAAGTTGCTATTTAGAGCAATTAAATAAGTAGCATAACATCTTATAGTGTCCGATTCATGATTACTTAAAAGTTCAATTGTTGAAACTAAATTTTTTGATTGGCGACAATATTCGTAAAGATGTTGTCCGATAAGTTTTATCGAACTCATTGTCGAAGGTTTTTTCTGTTGTGCGATAGCCTTTGTGATTGTATCTACGCTATCTTTCAAACCGATTTTTTGGAAAGTGTTTTTAATCAATTCGGTTTGTTTGACCGCTAACCATTCTGTAAGATTAACTGTTGGTATTTTGCCTTCGTTGAGTAATTTCAGTACGTTTTTTGGAATATTCTGTGCTTTTCTTGCTCCTTTTCTATTTTTAATTTCTTCGTCTACCATATTTTAGCCAATTCAGACAACTGTTTTATTGATTGCTCAAAGTTACTATTTTTTAAATCCTCCGTTCCAAAATCCTGTGCCTCTGTGTTTACAAAAGTGATATCTATTATTCCCATAAAATTGAGCAATGTTCTCAAATAGTTTTCTTGAAAATCGAAGGCTTGAAGCACTTCACCATTTTTATAAGACATTGCACCTCTTGATGTAATTACCAAAACTTTTTTACCGCCTAATAATCCTTTCATCGCTCCGTTTTCGTCTAACGCAAATGTTCTTCCCACTCTTACTATATTGTCGATATATGCTTTTAAGGTTGACGAAATTGAAAAATTATACATTGGTGATGCAATTATTATTTTTTTGCTATCAATTAGTTCATCGATAAGTGTCTCAGATAATGCAAGTACATTTTTCATTTCCTGTGTTCTGTTCATTTCAGGCGTATAATTTGCCTTTATAAATTCGTCTGTTGGAAATTTTGGAGGGTTAATACCAACATCTCTGCATTTCAATGAATATTCATTGTTGGCTTTTAGTTGTTCTAGGAAATAGTCGGTCAACATTCTCGTTTTAGAGTTCTGTATTCTTACGCTTGAGTCAATTCTTAATATTTTCATAGATTTGCAGTTTAAAATTTCGTTAAATTTATGGTATTGAAATTGAGTAGACAATACCACATAATTTTGTCAATACGGGATAAAAAAGTCAATATTATGAATACAAAGGCATTGGTGAACGAAAAAAAAATTTGTCCGTTAGAAAAAGCGGTAAATACGATTAGTGGAAAGTGGAAAATTCCAATTATTTGGCAAATTCACGAAGGCAAAAAACGTCCAAGCGAATTTTTAAGAGGAATAAACCAAGTTGATAGAAGAGTGTTAAATCAGCATTTGAGCGAAATGATTTCCGATGGTTTATTGTCGAAAACATCTTTCAACGAATTACCTCCTAGAGTTGAATATCAATTAACAGATTTAGGTCAGAAATTGGTTGGTATTCTTTGGGAATTGAATGATTGGGGAAAATTGCTTGTCAATAAGAGCGAATGTTGATTCAATGTTCGATACAATATATGGAATGCACAGGTTAAATATAAATGTTTACACTAAATTAGTTGCTAACCTTGTTGATGATTCTTTATTTCTTAAATGATTTTCATTAAAGAAACCTAAAAATACGTTTCTATAAAATACTATTCAAATTACATTACTTAAATCTTCAATATCTTACATCAAACTTGTGTACCGATTATAAATCTCTTGTGCAACGATTACCGTTGTTAGGCACTGTGTTTTTTGGCTTTATAAATTTTCCTTTCCAGCTTTTCTCCAAAAGTAAATAGCAAAAAGGGTAGTTACAATCGGAATCATAAATCCATATTCATCAATCCAAAATGTAGTTTTATCATTTGAAATAGTCAAAGGAGTGCATATTTTTTGAATATAAATATTGTGAACAGAGTGATATAAAGCGGCTGGCCATAAACTATTGGACTTAAAAGTGTAATAAGCTAAAATCACAGAAACTCCGATTATCATAATAGTAAAAGCACTCAGATGTAATAAAAGGTTATCACCTCCTCCGTACATTAAATCTATTATAGGGAAATGATAGACAGCCCAAATTAATCCACTTACAATTGCAACTGATTTAAAAGACATCACTTTTCTCAACTCGAATATCAAAAAGCCACGCCATCCAATTTCTTCTCCCAAGGTAGAACCTAAATTTTTGACAACTCCTACAGTTAGTAATAGAAATATCATTACAATCATAACAATTGTTTGATTAGAACTATCTATACCTAATTCATTGCTCCATTGTAAGATTTTTTCAGAATTAATAAGATTTCCAAATCCAAATAGCCAAATTAAAGCATAAGCAATTGAAACATAAAGTATAGGAGTGATGTATGATAGTTTTAAGTACTTCAACTCTTTTAAATTCCAAGGTAAACTTGAAATAGGTCGTTTCCGTATTTTTAGAGTAATGAATGATGCTAAAGCTGGCGAAATCATTAACGCTCCAACATAAATACTTGTTGGGTTGAATTTTAATATTGCATAATAAGCAATTGAACTTAAGACTATTAGTAAGATTAAAAATAGAATTATAGTTTTCCAAACTTCTTTCTTTTCTGATGAAGTATTTGACATTTATTTATTTCGATTAGTTTTAATGAAGACGGAATACATGAAGTTTTGTTACATGTTCGTTAAGAGACCTAGTATACACAAGTTAAAGATTAGACTTTACACTAAATTAGTTGCTAACCTTGTTGATGATTCTTTATTTCTTAAATGTGCTTCATTAAAGAAGCCTAAAAATACGTTTCTATAAAATACTATCCCAAACACATAAACTTTACGAGAAAACCATAATAGAGCAACACGGCGTTCATGTTGGGTGCTACGCACCACATGAACGCTTAGTTATTGTACGCTGGCTTTTATTTCCGTTCAAATTTTAATTCAGGATTATTCCACCAGTCGGTTTCGTCAAAATTCAGAATATGCTTTTTCAATTCCGAATCCATACTCTCGATTTGTTCCTTAAAACCTTTTAAAAGTACATTTTTCGAAATCGGTTTATGGTCGATAACCTTCTGTATTTTTTTCCTTGTCCACAAATCAAAGTCCAACTCATATTGCCATTCCAAATAGTAATCTTCGTCAGCGTCATTTAATTCCTCAATCAGTGTTTTATATCGAGATAGTAAATCAGTCGGACTCAATTCAGTCAGTTTTTCCACTTCATTTATAAATTTCGTGTAATCTTTCCAGTATTTTTCGTCTTTCTCGATTTCCATTTTTAGCTGTTCGTTAAGATACATACCACATTGCCGCTAACGTGTTTGTGTATGATTAGTTGCGGTCAAGTACACAATTAATATTCCGCAATACAATATAGTGAATTGTAAGAAAAGATCCTTCGCTTAGCCAGCAGTAGCAGCAATGAATTATACACTTTGTGTGTGCCCAGCATGGGCATCTTTGCCTTACGAAAGTAAGGAATTAATCTAGAGGGTGCAAGTCCCTTATGGGCAGGGGTAACGCCCTGAACCATTAGTAAGCTGCAAGGTTGCTAACCGTGAGGTTAGGACTGAAGGAAGCAGGACTACAAAGCTCGGTTCTGACGAACAG
>Ga0209633_10000400_pt1 | contig 51587 bp, 51 predicted proteins | sample Cruoilmetagenom1_FD_187290 | JGI IMG/M metagenome (GOLD analysis project Ga0209633, IMG submission 187290) | Oil polluted marine microbial communities from Coal Oil Point, Santa Barbara, California, USA - Sample 1 (SPAdes) (version 2) | ecosystem: Environmental > Aquatic > Marine > Oil seeps ... | reverse complement strand
AAGGATTAATAAATATGCATCATACAGTTGTTATTATAGGTGCTGGGCCCGCTGGAACATCAGCAGCCATGACACTTGCATCAAACAATATTGATGTCTGTTTGATTGATAAAAAAGAATTTCCAACCGAACTAACAATAAAGTCCTTAAGGTTTTTTAATGGTTACCTTTATGCTGTTGCAAATATGGATACAACTCAATCTATTTGGAGATTTAGTGTTATTTCTTCCGATAGCTTGGGGTCGGCAGAAGAATATTTTAACATATCAAATAATCTTGAAGGGTACATAGTAAATGCAATAACCTTTTCGGAAGATGGTAAATTATTTATGGGAACCTCAGCTGAAGGCAATAATCCCAATACTATTGTCTATCTAACAACTGATAAAACCCTTAAACAGTTTTACCCAGGCATATTATCCGGACCAGTTTTAAATCTTGCTTGGGATAAAGATATTTTCTTATACTACACTAGAGGTAAAGTTGGTGAAGAACAGCTGCAATCTATTGTAAGAATAAATACTGGGATGCTGGGAGCACCATATTTTGGACGAGATTAGTTCTATAATTATAAACTTATTCACATCACACAATAAGGAGGCAACATGATTAGGAAATTATTAACTGTTTTTTCGATTGTGCTTATGGCATCATCATTAGTATTAGCCCAGAATTGGCAAAATGACGGTCCTTGGCCTGATGATACTTTTGTTGGGGGTGCTCACGGCATTGCTGTTTCGCCTGATGGGAAAGTATGGCAATCAAGCTACTTTAAAACAAATTGGGTAACACCTGATGGAGATACCGTACTCACCTCTCCAATTATAGTATTTAATGCTGATGGTACTGTTGTAGATACCATACATACTATCGAAACTCAAGGTGGTGCCGTAGTAGATACACTTGGAGTTGGAGGCCCTACTTCTGGTTGTAGAGGGATGGCTGTAGATGCTGATGGTAACATAATTTATGTATCGGGCGCACCTTCAAAAATGCTAAAAATTAATTCTCAGACCCTTGAAGGTATGGCAAGTGTATTAATCGCGGATGATATTGGTTCATCACCAACTGCACCGTCAGTTACTGAAAGTGGAGCAATATATGTTGGTCCGGTTGTAGGTAACGGAAGTGATGGTTCTGCAATTGCTATTTATGATAAAGATCTAGTATTTCAGGGTAAAGCTGTAGTTGGCCCACCTGCAATTGCAAGGACTATGGAAGTTTCTCCGGATGGAAATACAATTTATTGGACCCCTTTTACAGGTGTTCCTAAAATTTATGTTTATACTAAAGCAGACGAATTTTCAGCTTTTGAATTAACTGATTCATTGTTCCAAGGTATGAGTATCGAGTCAACAGCATGGCATCCGGTAACAGGTAATTTATGGGTTTCGCATGACTCAAGAGGTGATTCTATCTATACTCATTTAACTTGGTACGCTATAGATGTAACTACAAATGCTTTAGTAGATAGTTTTTCATTAGCTCCAACTGAAGGAGCTTCAGATGAATTCCCTAGAGCACTTGATTTTAGTCCTGATGGATCTGCTGCTTACGTGAGTATGTTTGGAACAGCATTTAGTAGAATTTATAAGTTCACCGATATTACTGTCGATGTCGAATTAGCAACAGACGCAGTTCCAGCTGAATTTACACTTTCGCAAAATTATCCAAATCCGTTTAATCCGGCTACAACTATTTCATTTTCAATGCCTAAATCAGAAGTTGTAACATTGAAAATTTATGATATGTTAGGAAGAGAAATTTCTACATTGATTAATGAAGAAAAACCGGCCGGTGTATATAATGCAACATTTGATGCTTCACAGTTAGCTAGTGGAACATATATATATACTCTAAGAGTAGGTGATTTCCAACAGTCAAGAAAAATGACATTGTTGAAATAAATTGAATATTATAGAACTATTAAGGTTCGGCTGAAAAGCCGGACCTTTTTTTTGCCGATACTAAATTATATTTAATAATTCTGAGTTTTTATTGTTATAGTTTGGATAGTAATATAAGTTAGGTATAGCGATTTTAAAGAAGATAATAAAATTAATAATGAATAAATTTTCAATTCCAAAATATTATAAATAATAATATCATTCTTTGTACAGTTATGATAAAAAATAATCCAAAGTATATTTTAATCATGTTATCCTTGATTTTTCTTGGAGCCTGTTCAAGTATATCAACACTTGATAAATATGAAACCATTCAATTATTTTCCACAAAATTGGATGAACTTAAGGTGCAATTAAAAAACAAAAAAATCTCTATCGAATTACCTAAAGGTTCATTTTGCTCAGATTATAATATTGAATATGATTCTAAAGAAATTGTTCTTTATATGAGTAAAGAATATTCCAATCAAGCTTTCAGGGAAGATAAAATCAAAAAGATTTACGATGAAGTTAAAACATCTCTAGGTAAAGATTTTTATGAGTATGAACTACAAATAATAACACTAGGTGTTCCTATTGAAGAACTGGTTCCCAATATATATAGAACCAAAATCCAAGTTGATTCGACCAGATTATTTGTGGATTATAAAAATGGAACAAGAAGTATTGTTAAAAATATCAGTAAACCGTTTTTACCATCAAAGGGATTATCGAACAGGAATATTGCATTGTGGCATAGTCATGGTTGGTACTATAATCATAAATTTGATAGATGGATGTGGCAAAGGGCTAGACTATTCGGAATCGTTGAAGACTTAGGACCAATGGCGTTCACGATTCCTTACATTATCCCAATGTTAGAAAATGCCGGAGCAAACGTTTATGTTCCACGAGAGAGGGATTTACAAGCAAATGAGGTTGTGGTTGATGATGACAAAAATAGTGAATATTTTGTTCTCACCTCCAAAGAAAATTTTAAGTGGCAATATGTGGATTCTATTGGTTTTGGAAATATAAATAATCGCATTAACGATAATACAAATCCCTTCTCTTTAGGCGGTTACTCATTCATTGAAACTAGTAAAACTGAGACTGCGACTGCCAGATATGTCCCAAATATTCCAGAAATAGGAGAGTATGCTGTTTATATAAGTTATTATTCAGGACCTAAGAGTACTACTCAAGCTAGTTATATTATTAATCATTTAGGCGGGAAAACTTCTTTTAATATTGATCAAACAATGGGCGGTGGTAGTTGGATTTATTTAGGGACGTTTAAATTTAAAAATGGAATTGATGCAGAAACCGGTTCGGTTTTAGTTTCAAACGAAAACTCTGAAGCTGGAACAATAGTATCTACGGATGCAGTAAGATTTGGAGGTGGCAAAGGAATAATTGCTAGAAATGGTATAACTAGCAACAAACCGAAATACTTGGAAGCAGCAAGGTATTGGTTACAATACTCCGGAGTGCCGGATACTCTGGTCTATAGCTTGAATGGTGATACACTAGATTATAATGATGATTATCAGTCGAGGGGTGAATGGGTTAATTATCTTGTAGGTGCACCATTTGGCCCTAATAAAAAAAGAACGGAAAAAGGATTAAATATTCCAATTGATGTTTCATTAGCTTTTCATACTGATGCAGGAGTTTCAAAATCGGATACTACAATTGGTACACTTGCAATTTATAGTGTCACTGATTTAGATTCGAATTTAGTGTTCCCAAATGGTGTCTCAAGACTAGCAAACCGCGATTTTACAGATATTATGCAATCTGAAATTGTTAAGGATATAAGAGCTAAATATGATCCGGTATGGAGAAGGAGAGAACTTAGGGATGCCCGATATAGTGAAGCTACAAGACCAAATGTTCCTTCAATTCTGCTTGAACTACTTTCACATCAGAATTTTTTAGATAATAAGTTTCAATCAGATCCTAGATTTAGGTTTGATGTATCAAGGGCTATTTACAAATCAATAGCTAAGTTCATCGCTCATCAAAATGACTATGAGTTTATTGCACAACCATTGCCTCCAACCCACTTTAATACTAACATCGATAGTTTAGGAAATATTGTATTGAAATGGAAACCCCAAGAAGATATTCTTGAATCGAGTGCAAAATCAACCGGTTTTATTGTATATAAGAAAATCGGTGATGGTGGATTTGACAATGGAATATTTGTTAAGGATAGTACCTATTATATAAATAACGTTAATGCTAAAGAAATTTATAGTTTTAAAGTTACCGCTGTCAATGATGGTGGCGAAAGTTTCGCTTCAGAGATTCTTTCCATTGGTATCATAAATCCAAATTCGAAACCAGTTTTAATTGTTAACGGATTTGATCGAATTTGTGGACCATTATCCATAAATAGTGGAAATTTTTCCGGCTTTTTAAGCAATTATGATGCCGGAGTACCTGACAAGATTGATATAAGTTTTACAGGTTATCAACATAATTTTGATTCCGGATCAAATTGGACAACGGACGATATGCCTGGACATGGTGCTAGCTATGCCGATTATGAGAATAAAATAATTGCAGGCAACACTTTTGATTTTTCAAAAGTACATGGTGAATCGTTAGTAAATGCAGGTTATTCCTTTGTTTCATGTAGTGATGAATCAGTTTGGAATGGAGATGTGGATCTAAATGATTTTGCGTTAGTAGATATTATTATGGGCGAAGAAAAGGAGACACCTTGGCCAAAATCATATACCGATTCACTATACGGTAAACAATTTAAAACTTTCCCCAATCAATTTAAAAACAAAGTAAAAAATTATTTAGAAAATGGCGGCAATATATTTTTATCTGGAGCATATATTGGAACTGATTTATTTTATAGAAAGAATAAAACAGATAGTGATGTGGAATTCGGGAAATCAGTATTGAAGTTTAAGTTAGATAGCGATCATGCTGTAAATGATGGGAAAGTTTATTCAGTTAATTCTAAAATATTTCCAAAAAATAACGAATTTGAATTTAATACAAAATTAAATATGAAAATATATGCAGTTGAAGCACCTGATGCCATCGGTCCGGTAAATAATAGCAAAACTGTATTTAGGTATAAAGATAACGATACAAGTGCCGGCGTTGCTTATAAAAACGAATACGGCATAATTTCAATTGGATTTCCTTTTGAAACTATTAAAGAAAAAAAAACTAGAAATCTTATTATGAAAAATGTTGTTGAGTATCTAATCAAGTAAAATTTATGAAATTATTAAAGACAAAAATTGTAAAGAGGAGAAGGAAATGATTTCTGTATTTCTACCATACGGTGGATATGATCATACAAAAAAAACGGTAAAAGAATTAAGATCTTCAAAACTGGTTGCTAAAATATTTTTACTTGTCACGGATGAGAGTATAGAATCTATTGAGGAATGTGAAATCTTATATGTTGATAATTTTAATAGCAGTTCCACTGTAAGTAAAATTGCCGAAAGGACAGAGAATAATTTCACTATGATAATAAATCAAGATAATGAATTTTCTTGGGGGCAATTTGCAGTTGAAAGATTTTATGGTGTTGCTAATTCAACAAATGCAGGTATGGTTTATTCCGACTATTATGAAGTTAAAAATGGTGAGAAAGTATTACATCCTGTAATAGATTATCAGGTTGGAAGTTTAAGAGATGATTTTAATTTTGGATATATGTTATTATTTAAACCAGGACTATTAAAATCGTTTTCCTCAAAACCAAATAACTATCCTTATGCCGGCATATATGGATTAAGATTATTTACTTCGGTAGAAAATGAAATAATAAGAATTCCTGAGGTTCTGTATACAACAACTGAACCGGATACAAGAAAAAGTGGGGCCAAACAATTTGACTATGTAGATCCAAGAAATAGGGAAGTGCAAGTTGATATGGAAATTGCCTGTACAAATCATTTGAAACAGATTGGTGGATATTTATCTCCAAATTTTATCGAAATTGATTTACAGAATGAAAAATTTGAGTATGAAGCTTCTGTTATTATTCCTATAAAAAACCGCGTAAACACAATAGCTGATGCAATTACTTCTGTTCTATCTCAAAAGACTAAGTTCAGTTTTAATTTAATAATTGTAGATAATTTCTCTAATGACGGTACTAGCGAAAAGATAAAAGAATTCATGGAAAAAGATGAACGTGTAATTCATTTAATCCCGGAAAGAAATGATCTTGGGATAGGGGGCTGCTGGAATGAAGCTATAATGGATGAACGGTGTGGGAAATTTGCTGCTCAGCTGGATAGTGATGATATTTATGCCGGCGATAACACACTTCAATCTATTATTGATGCATTTTACGAGCAAAAATGCGGAATGGTAATTGGGACCTATAAAATGACTGATTTTAATTTAACTGAGATTCCTCCAGGGATAATTGACCATAAAGAATGGACATCCGACAATGGTAGGAATAATGCATTAAGAATAAATGGTCTAGGAGCTCCACGAGCGTTTTATACCCCACTCCTTCGCGAGATTAAAGTACCTAACGTAAGTTATGGGGAAGATTATGCAGTTGGATTAGCTATATCTAGAAATTATCAAATTGGTCGTATTTATGATCCAATCTATCTTTGCAGAAGATGGGAAGGAAATTCTGATGCCGAGTTGGACATCGAAAAACAAAATAAGTACAATATATATAAAGATAGAATTAGAACTATTGAACTTCTTTCTAGAATCGAAAAAAATTGTCTAGATAAATAGCTTTTTAATATTAATAATTTTGAGAATATAAAAGTCATTAGGTTTTCCTAATGACTTTTTTGATAAAATACTTCTGTTGATTACTAGTAACATTTGTAATCATTAAGCAAAAATCATAAATTTAAATCAATTATGAAGAGTATTAATTTTATAAAAATGAATGGTGCAGGGAACGATTTTATCTTGATTGATTCCCAAAAGCATAGTGAGCTAAGCCTAAATAAAGATTTAATTATAAGTTTATGTAACAGAAGGAAAGGAATAGGTGCAGATGGCATTTTAGTGATTAGACCATCAGCTAACTATGACTATGAACTCGAGTATTATAATTCAGATGGATCAATCGGATCATTATGCGGGAACGGTGCACGCTGTTCCATAAAGTATGTATTCAGTAAAATGAATTCAGATAAAAAGGAAATATCATTTTTGTGCAATCATCAAGTTTATTCCGGTTCAAAATTTGATAATGAGCTTTTTACTTTCCATTTGAATGAACCTGCAGATATTGCCCTAGATAAACCCATCCGAAATAGAAATAATTCTCTATTATATAATTTTGCGGATACCGGTTCACCGCATGTCGTATTTATTTGGGATGAAATTAAAACCACTTTTGATCAAGATTTTAATGATTTTGATATTTATACTTTTGGGAAGCAAATTCGTTATCATGAGGAATTTATGCCAAATGGAACAAATGTCAACGTGGTTCATATAAATAATTCAATATTTATCAGAACCTATGAAAGAGGTGTTGAGGAGGAAACATTAGCTTGTGGAACCGGAACTGTGGCATCTGCAATAATTATTTATAAAAAATTTAAAATAGCCCCTCCAATTACATTTAACACAATTGATAATGATAAATTAATAGTTAATTTTAGTGAAAATAATGGCATTTTTGCTAAAATTACTTTAACAGGACCTGCAAAAATTAATTATATTGGAAGCTATAATTTTTAACAATGAGGGAATAAATGAGTAGAGTTGTATTTTCCATAAGTTATGATATAATTCCAGAGAAACGCACTGAGTATTTGGATGTTGTACGCGAACTTAAAAGCATAGTGAAATCTGAAGGACTAGAAAGTTATTCTGTATTTGAGCAAAAATCAAAAGATAATAGCTTTAATGAAATATATATTTATGATTCGAAAGAGGCATGGGAAAACGCTGACGAAGTTGATAACGAAAGAGTAGATATTTTAATGACTAAATTATCTGATCTTATTAAAGAGAAATCTACACAGTACGCTACATTATTTGAAGTTTAGTATAATATTTCTTCAACAATAATTAAAATTACTAATGTATGAATATGTTGGTGCAATTCATATGCACTCAAAATTTTCTGACGGATCTGGTGAAGCCGGGAAAATTGCTGAAACTGCAAATGAAGTTGGACTGGACTATATTATACTAACAGACCATAATACGCTTAGGGCTCTTCATGAAGGGTATGAGAAATGGTATGGCAATACTTTAATGTTAGTTGGTTGTGAACTTAATGATAAGGTTAACGAAAACCATTATTTAGCACTTAACATAAAAGATACATTTTCAACCCGGTTATCCGCAAAAGAATATGTTTCAAAAGTTAATGAAGCCGGTGGGATTGGTTTTATTGCGCACCCGCATGAGGAAAGAAGTTCTATGAAAGAACACCCTCCATATCCATGGACTGATTGGGATGCCGGTGAATTTACCGGATTGGAAATTTGGAATCATATGTCTGAATGGATGGAAGGACTTACTGAGCAGAATAAATATGCTCATTTTGTACATCCACGAAGATCGATTATCGGACCCCCAAAAAAAACCTTAGAAAAATGGGATGAGCTAAATAACTCTAGAAAAGTTGTTGGTATTGGTGGCATTGATGCCCATGCTCACAAAATAAATGTAATGGGTTTTGTAGAAGTTGAAATATTTCCGTACAAAGTGTTATTTAAATCTATAAGGACTCATATACTTCTGGAAAGAAAACTTCGAGGTAAGAATTCTACGATAGAAAAGGCCAAAAAATTAATTTATAGTGGTCTTAGGGAAGGTAGATGTTTTGTTGCAAATTCGTACCATGGAAATGCAAAAGGTTTTAAATTCATAGGCAAATCGGATGGAAAGATTTATCAAATGGGTGATACTATAAAAAGCAGTAATAAAATTAAATTAAGAGTTTCTCTACCAAATAAGAATGGTGAGATAAGATTAATCCATAATAGGAAGATAATTAGTACAATAGTTAATAATGAAGGTGATTTTATAGTTCAGGAGAAAGGGCAATATAGAGTAGAAATATATCTTGGCGGAAAGGCATGGATTTTTTCTAATCATATTAGGATTGAAAACTAATATTTGTTATTTTTCTCGTTTAATTTGTTACATTTTTAGGAAATTATAGCCAATTATGATCGGAAAAAAGAAAAAAATTACGAAAAAAGAAATTCAAGAAGACAAACTAGTTACTAGTTTTTACAATATTCAAGAGTATTTCGAAGAGAATAAACAAAAATTACTTACTGGAGTTGGAGTAATTGCTGTTGTAATTTTAGGGGTATTTTGGTTTGTAAACAAAAAAGCCGAAGATAATTTACTTGCAGCTAGTCAACTATCTTTAATTATCCCTTCCTATGAGCAAGGTCAGTTTCAAAAAGCTATTGATGGTGAACCTGGAACTCAAATTAATGGATTGCAGAATATTGTTGATCAATATGGTAGTACTGAACAGGGAGAATTAGCAAAGATTTATTTAGCAAATTCATACTATTCTTTAGGCAATTACGAGAAAGCCCTGGAAAGTTATACTGATTATTCAGGAAATAGTAAATTACACAAAGCTAGTTCTTATGCCGGTATGGCCGCTTGTTTTGAACAAATGAATAAATTTGGAGAAGCTGCCAACTATTATCAAAAGGCGGCAAATACTTATAATGTAAAGTCTCAGGCTGCTGATTTTTTATTAAATGCGGGTATAAATTATATTAAATCTGGCAACAATACCGATGCAAAATTAGCTCTTGAAAAAATTAAAAAAGACTATACGGCAACAAGTGCAGCTCGTGAAGTTGAAAAATATTTATCGCAATTGTAATTACATAAATTAAAAATTAGGAAAAATGGCAGATACATCAGATTTTAGAAACGGATTAATTATTAAGTTTAAGAATGATCTGTATGCAATTACGGATTTTCAACATGTAAAACCAGGAAAAGGTGGCGCATTTGTAAGATCTACCCTAAAAAACTTGAGAACAGGGAAAGTTCTTGATAATACTTTTAGGGCGGGTGAGGGTGTTGAAACCGTAAGAGTGGAAAGAAGGAAATATCAGTATTTATTTAGAGAATCCGGTGGATTGGTTTTGATGGATAACGATACTTATGAGCAAATTACTGTTTCTGAAGAACTTTTTGATGGTGGAGAAAAATTTCTTAAAGAAGGTGAAGCCGTTGATTTATTGTTAGATGATAATGAAAAAATTATTACTTTAGAAATACCAATGCACGTACAACTTGAAGTTATTGAAACCGAGCCAGGTTTTAGAGGAAATACGGCAACTAATGCAATGAAATCAGCAAAATTAGAAACTGGCGTAACTATTAATGTTCCATTATTTATTGATCAAGGTGATCTACTAAAAGTTGATACAAGGAATGGTCAATATATGGAAAGAATAAAAAACTGAGAGAACAAAATGGATATTAATGAAATTAAGAAACTTATAAAAGTTTTCGAAAATGCGAAGGTTACCGAATTATCTATTCAAGAAGGTGATCTTAAAATAAAAATTTCCAAAAATGGTTCAACTAATCCATCCACTGTTCTTCCACAGACATTTCCTATTGAGATGCCTGCCATTAACTCTCAGATTGTGGAATCAACTTCTAGTGAAGTTGGCGCATCAATTGAAAAGAAGGAAAATGAAAATTTTCACATAATTAATTCTCCTATTGTAGGAACATTTTATAGAGCTCCAGCTCCTGATGCAGATCCATATATTCAGGTTGGAGATTCTGTTTCAGAAGGGTCAGTTATGTGTATAGTAGAAGCCATGAAATTGATGAATGAAATTGAGTGTGATGTTAGTGGTAAAATTGTTGAAGTACTTATTGAAGATGGAACACCTGTTGAATTTAACCAACCCCTATTTAAAATAGAAAAGAGTTAAAATATTAACTAAATTTTTGGAGAACTCTTGTTCAAAAAAATCCTTATTGCAAATCGTGGAGAAATAGCTTTACGAATAATTAGAACATGTAAAGAAATGGGGATTTCCACTGTTGCTGTATATTCAGAAGCTGATAAAGATTCGCTCCATGTAGTTTTTGCTGATGAAGCTGTATGTATTGGTCCTGCTGCATCAAAGGATAGCTACCTGAAAATACCAAGCATAATTGCCGCTGCACAGGTTACTGGTGCCGATGCAATTCATCCGGGATATGGTTTCTTGGCTGAAAACTCCGAATTTTCGGATATCTGCAGTGAAACGAATATTAAATTCATTGGTCCATCTCCGGATATGATTAATAAAATGGGTGATAAGGCTTTTGCTAAAAGCACTATGAGAGGCTGTGGTGTCCCAGTGGTTCCAGGAAGTGATGGTGCTGTTGAAAGTATAGATGAAGCAAAGGTTGTAGCAAAAGAAGTAGGTTATCCACTTATGCTTAAGGCCTCAGCAGGCGGCGGCGGAAAAGGGATGAGGATTGTTTGGAGTGAAGATGAAATTGAAAAAGCTTATCAGACCGCGAGTAATGAAGCTGAAGCTGCATTTAATAATGGTGAATTATATTTAGAAAAATATATCGAAAATCCACATCACGTTGAAATGCAAGTTATGGGTGATCAGTTTGGGAATGTATATCAATATGGTGAAAGAGATTGCACTATTCAACGTCGTCATCAGAAGTTAGTTGAAGAATCACCAAGTCCAATTATTACACCTGAAACTAGACAAAAAATGGCCGATGCTGCTATTCTTGGAGCAAAATCCGTTAATTATGAAGGTGCCGGTACTATAGAGTTTTTAGTTGATAAATATCAAAATTTTTATTTCATAGAAATGAATACAAGAATTCAGGTAGAGCATCCTGTAACGGAAATGGTTAATAATATTGACCTGATTAAACAACAAATTCTTGTGGCGGCTGGTAAAAAAATAACAGAAATTCCAGGTCAACCGGTTGGGCATTGTTTTGAGTTTAGAATAAATGCTGAAGATCCGGAACATGGTTTTAGACCGTCACCAGGCAAAATTGATTATCTTCATTTTCCTGGAGGTTTTGGTGTAAGGGTCGATTCTCATATTTATAATGAATATTCTATTCCGCCTTACTATGATTCTCTTGTGGCTAAACTTATTGTCTGGGGATCAGATAGAGAACATGCTATTGCCCGATCAATTAGAGCATTTGAAGAATTTGCTATTGATGGTATAAAAACAACTATTCCATTTCATATGGAAGTATTGGAAAATGAGAAATTTAGATCAGCAGATTACGATACATCTTTTATAGATAAACATTTTGCAAAATAATTTATAGAGGCTAAAATGAACGTTCCTGATAATCTAAAATATACCACAGATCATGAATGGGTAAAAATTGAAGGAAACCAAGCAACAATAGGCATTACAGACTATGCGCAAGGCGAATTAGGAGATATAGTATTTATTGATATTGATCCGGAAATGGAAGAAATTGTTAAAGGTGATTCTTTCGGTACGATAGAAGCCGTTAAAACTGTTAGCGATATGTTTGCACCGTGTAATGGAAAGGTTGTTGAAGTTAATACAGCTCTTGAAGATCAGCCTGAAGTTATTAACTCTGATCCGTATGGCGAGGGTTGGATTATTAAAGTTGAATTAGCAGACATTTCTGAGCTAGATGAATTACTTGATAGTGCCTCTTATCAAGCTCAAATTACAGCATAGGTTTATATAATTTACTACTGTCGAATTTCAATTTAATCTACTGAAATTTGGCTCTATTTTAAATTGTCAACAAAATAAAAATCATGAAATCACATAGTACAATATTAGTATTGGATTTTGGATCGCAATACACGCAATTAATAGCAAGAAGAATTAGAGAACAAAATGTTCGGTCAATAATTTATCCTTTTAATTCTTCTATAAAGAAAATAAAAGAATTAGATCCAGCAGGTATTATTCTTTCCGGCGGACCAACAAGTGTTTACGACAAAGATTCACCACAAATTGAGTCAACTTTATTTGAGTTAGATATTCCAATTCTAGGTATTTGTTATGGTCTACAACTAATAGCACAAAATTTTGGCGGCAAAGTTGAACCGGCAGAAAATAGAGAATATGGAAAAGCAAATTTAGAAATTTTAACTAAAGAGGGAATATTTAACGACGTTAAAAATTATTCCACTGTTTGGATGAGCCATGGAGATTATATTACTAAAAGACCTGAAGGATTTTCAGTCTCCGGAAAGTCAGAAAATTCCCCTATTTGTGCACTCTCAAATTCAGAAAAAAATATTTATGGATTGCAGTTTCATCCGGAAGTTGTTCATACGGAATATGGTAAGAGTATTATTAAAAACTTTTTATTTGATATTTGTTCTTGTTCTGCCGATTGGACTCCAGGAAATTTCATAGAAGAATCCATAAAATCGATAAGAAATGAAGTAAAAGATTCAAAAGTTGTATGTGCTCTAAGTGGAGGAGTTGATTCATCCGTAGCAGCAGTTTTGCTTCATAAGGCGATTGGTGAAAATCTTGTTTGTGTTCACGTTGACAATGGATTAATGAGGAAAAACGAAAGTAACAAAGTTGTTAATATGTTTAGGGATAATTATAATTTAAATATCATTCACAACGATGCAACAGATATATTTTTAGAAAAATTAGAAAATATAACCGATCCTGAAAAGAAAAGAAAAATTATCGGAAATACTTTTATTGATATTTTTGAAATAGAAGCCGAAAAATTTCAGAATGCTGAATTTCTTGTTCAGGGAACTCTTTACCCTGATGTTATAGAATCAGCCTCTCATGGAACGGCTGCTCACACGATTAAAACACATCATAATGTTGGCGGCTTGCCTGAACATATGAACCTTAAACTAATTGAACCATTTAAGGAGCTGTTTAAAGATGAAGTTAGAGAGATTGGTGAATTGTTGGGTTTGCCTCATGAATTCGTTCATAGACATCCGTTTCCAGGTCCGGGTCTGGCAGTTAGGGTTTTGGGAGAAATTACCAAGGATAAACTTAGGTTACTAAAAGATGTTGACGATATTTATATTTCAGCGTTGAAAGAATTTGATTTATACTATAAAATATGGCAGGCGTTTGCCGTTCTGCTTCCTGTTCAAACAGTTGGTGTAATGGGTGATGCAAGAACATATGAATCCGTTATAGCATTAAGAGCGGTAAATTCCAGTGATGGCATGACTGCCGATTGGTTCAGGTTTGATAATGAGTTTCTTGAACATGTTTCGAATAAAATAATTAGGGAAGTCCCAGGTGTAAATAGAGTTGTATATGATATTAGTTCGAAACCGCCATCTACAATAGAATGGGAATAGTTTGAAAGTAAAAGAATTGCCATTTGATGATAGACCAAGAGAAAAACTCATTTTAAGAGGTGCCCAAAACCTGAGCAATGCAGAATTAATAGCTATTCTTCTTCGAACAGGAATTAAAGGTAAGTCTGTTATTGAAGTATCACAATCATTACTGCAGGAAAATAATCTTGCCGTTTTAGCTACAAAATCAGTAGAATCATTTACAAAATCAATAGGTATCGGTAAAGATAAAGCTGCAACTTTAGCTGCTGCTTTCGAATTAGGCAGACGGATAAAATCTTCTGAAAAGTGGTACTCGAAAAAGAAAATATGTTCTCCGGAAGATATTGCAGAAATATTTATACCGCTTCTCCGTGATGAAATAAAGGAAAAATTTCTTGTTGTTTGCCTAAATTCATCAAATCAGGTTATTAAATACGAAACAATTTCAGTTGGAAACCTTAATTCTAGTATTGTTCATCCTAGAGAAATTTTTAAAGTTGCAATAGATAATAACTCTGCAAATATATTTTTAATACATAATCATCCAAGTGGAAATGTTGAACCAAGTAAAGAAGATATTGCTATAACTAAACGATTAGTTGAAGCTGGAAACATTTTTGATATAAAAATTTTAGATCATTTAATTATTGCCGGTGATTTATTCACTAGTTTTATTCAAAAGAGAATTATTTAGTTTTATTAAAAAAAATATTATATTTTGACGTTAGGAATAGTTCCTTAACTTAAAAAGTTGAAAATTTCGTAAATAAATAAATCATTCTTTTATATTAGGAGGATTCGCAAATGACAAAAATCAAAAAGCTATTCACTACTTCTTTAGCTGTAGTATTTATAGCAGGATCATTAGGTCTGGCTGGGTGTGGTGTTAGCGAAGAACAAATGGCAGAACTTAATGCGCTTAGAAGTGAAGTTTCTTCTTTAGGGACAGAAGTTAACTCTCTAAAAAGTGAAAAAACAAAATTAGAAAGAGAAGTTGCCGAGATGGAAGCTAAATTAGCTCAATGTGCTAAGGACAAAGAAGCTACAACAAAAAATTTACAAAGTTTAGGTCTTTAATAAAGTTTAACTATAAGGAGTAATTCAATGAAATATTATAAACAAGCTCTTGCTTTATTAGCTTTGTTAGTTTTCTTCTCAACTGCTGTTATTGCGCAAGAGGAAGAAGAAATTTCTACTGACGAATGGGAAGCCGAAATTGCAAGATTATCACAAGAAAAAGCTGATTTAACTAAAGAAATTGAAGGTTTACAAGCAGATGTAAACGCTTTATCGGAAAAGAAAAATTCATTACAAACATTTGAAGATTGCCAAAATGAAATGTATGGATTGGTTGGTGCTGACGCAGATGCAGTGGCTGATTATAGTGCAAAGGTAAATGCTCTTATGGCTGATATTTCTGCTAAAAAAGCAGAAAAAGCTGATAGACAAGCTGAACTTGATGCATTAAAAGCTAGCAAATTAAGTGCATTACCTGGATTTTATGATATAGTTCATGGTAAATTGCAAAAAATGTTAGATGCATGGGTTGAAGCTCCAAAAGATGTCAATTATGAAGTTGTTCGTGGTGACCACCTTTGGGGTATTGCAAAGAAAGGCGAACATTATGGAAACGGACATGCTTGGCCAATGATATATAATGCAAACAGGGATGAAATTAAAAATCCTGACTTAATTTATCCTGCTCAAGTATTTAAAGTTCCTAATCTTAGTGAAGAAGAAACAGATAAATACAATAAAATTAAATCAAACTACAAACCAGCTCCAATGGAGTAGTACTTAAAAAAAATTGTTGTTTGTATTTTTTATAAGGGATATCCTAAAAGTCGATAAGTGTTTGTTTATACACTTATTAATTAATTCTTTAAGGATATCCCTTTTTTATAGGGAATTATAGCTATCGAAATTGAGAAAAAAATAAAATTAGAAAATGTTGACCTACAATCTCTAATGGGCTTCAATGATGACAATATTCAGCCATTAGAAAGTCGTCTTTCTGCTTCTATTAGTATTCGAGGAGATATTGCAACTGTAAAAGGTGTTGAGGAAGAAGTAAAATGTGTTGAAAAAGTATTTAAAGAAATGATTTATGTATTAAATACAACAAAAAAACTAACTTCATCAGATGTGAATACAATAATCGATTTAACTGCAGAAGGCAATGAAATAATTAGCAATGGTGAATATAATTCAATTGTTTTATATACAAAAAAGGATGCAATAAAAGCAAAGACTGAAACTCAGATTGAATATGTAAATAAGATGAATGAAAATGATATTTGTTTTGGTATTGGTCCGGCAGGTACTGGAAAAACTTATTTAGCAGTTGCATTTGCAATTTCTCAATTAAAAAATGGTATCGTTAAAAAAATAGTTTTAGCACGGCCTGCGGTTGAAGCTGGGGAAAGTTTAGGATTTTTACCAGGCGATTTTAAGGAAAAAATTGATCCATATTTAAGACCGCTATATGATGCATTGCAAGATATGCTTCCTTCAGATCAATTAAAGAATTATTTGGAAAGAAATATTATTGAAATAGTGCCTTTAGCCTATATGCGTGGTAGAACCTTAAATAATTCCTATATTATTCTAGATGAAGCCCAAAATTCAACCAATTTACAAATGAAAATGTTTCTTACAAGAATTGGCCCTAATTCAAAAGCAACAATTACCGGTGACATTACTCAAATCGATTTGCCGCCTAAAACAGAGAGTGGATTAATTCAGGTTGAAAAAATATTAAAAAAAGTTGATGGGGTTGGTTTTATTTACTTCAAAAAGTTTGATGTTGTAAGACATAAACTTGTAAAAGACATTATTAATGCATACGAAAAGTTTAATAATTCGGATAATACTTAATTAATTCAAAAGAAGTTTATCAGAAAGCATTACAATCATTTCACTTTCTTTTGATTCACCTAAACCGGTTATAAGAGAATTATCAAAATTCACCAATTCAAAATTGTTTAAATTCTGAGTATCTTGCTTTTTTATTGATTCAACAGAAGAGACTTTTTCAATAGCTAATGCTATTTTTTTTGATTCCATATCTAATAAAATTGCAGATTCTGTGAAGTTAATAATTGAATCATCTTTCAATTTAGTGAAAAGAGATTTCATAGTATTTAACTCAACATTTCTGGTACTTTCAATTATTGATTTACATTCCTCAATAAGTCCTTTTTCCTTTAAATTTTCGATTTCCGTTGCAATCATGTGTATTTTTTTGTGAGGTTTATTGAATTTATACAAAATTTTTGAAATTCCAAGATTTTTTGATTTGTAATTATCATACCATTTACCGAAAGCACATTTATGGGGATCGGTTGCTAATGTAAACGGACGATTTTCAATTACTGAATTTTCCAGCTCTATAAGCCAGTTTACATGATCCTTTTCTCTCTGTTCCAGCATGTTTCTGAATATTGAGAATTCTTCAACTAAACTTTTTTCCGATGTTAATATTCTGAAATCTACTACTGTATAAAGATTTTTGCGATGTTCAATAATTCCTCTAACAAAGGGATCTGAATTTGGGATAGGGGTAATTTCAGGTAGTTTTATTATTGAACGAACATTTGTAGAAGGAATCGAATAAGTCACACCTTTTGACTCGAAGACAATTGATGGCATAGTATCCATTTAAAGTTCCCCCAAATATAAATAAGATTTTACAAATTCATAATCGCAAAATATGCTCTTTTATTTAGTTAAGAGGTCTTTTTTAACTAAGTATTAGAAAAATTTTTTACTTTCTTCCCAATACTTGTCCATTTCTTCTAATGAAGATTCCATAATGGATTTTTTACTTTCTTTTAGTTTTTTTTCTATAAAATTGAATCTATTAATAAATTTAGTGTTGGTTCTTCGCAACGCATTTTCGGCATTTATTCCTAAAAATCTGGAATAATTTATTAAAGCGAAAAAGACATCTCCCATTTCCTTTTCAAATAATTCCTTATCACCGCTTTTCTCACTTTCGTGCATTTCTTCAATTTCTTCAATTACTTTTTGCCAAACATCTTCCTTCTTTTCCCAATCGAATCCTATTTTTGATACTTTTTCCTGCATTCTTGTTGCTTTTTGAAGTTCAGGAAGACTTTTCGGAATCCCTTCCAAAATGGATTTTCGTCCCTCACTCATTTTAATTTTTTCCCAATTTCGTTCAATATCCTTATTATTTTCAACTTTTACGTCAGAAAATATATGAGGATGTCTTCTAACTAATTTTTCACTAATTGAGTCAATTACTTCATTTATTGAAAATAATCCTTTTTCTTCAGCAATAACTGAATGAAATAAAATATGCAGCAATAAATCGCCAAGTTCAGCTTTTAGCTCCTCATAATCTTTTTTATCAATTGCTTCTATTACTTCATAAGTTTCCTCAATAGTTGCAGCTTTAATCGAATCGAAAGTTTGAGCTTTGTCCCAAGAGCATTCTTTTCTAAGTTTTCTCATTATTTTAACCAAATTATCAAACTTTTCTTTATGCATTAACTTACCTCAACATTTTTTAATTTATTTCCAGCTAAATTAGAATTTTTATATAAGAAAAATTAGTTTATTTTTATTAACAAAAAAATAGAGGAATACTAATGGTTGAAGATAAACTTACGGAACTCGGATTTAATGTACCTGAAGCACCTAAACCTCTGGCATCCTATATACCGGTTACAAAGGTTGGTAATTTAGTTTTTACTGCCGGACAAATTCCAATTCAAAATGGTGCACTGACTTATGCCGGGAAAATAGGTAAAGATATTGGTCTTGATGATGGGATTAAAGCTGCCCAAATTTGTACCATTAATTGTCTAAGTGTGATTAAATCGGAAATTGGTAATTTAGATAATATTAAAAGAATAATTAAAGTTACTGTTTTTGTAAATAGTGCCGATGGTTTTACCGATCAACCAAAAGTAGCTAATGGAGCATCTGACTTGTTAGTTAGTGTTTTTGGTGAAAACGGAAAACATGTTAGAAGCGCTGTAGGTGTTAATGAACTTCCAATTAATTGTGCTGTTGAAATTGAAATGGTTGTGGAAGTTTAATCAAATCATTATATTGTTAAAAGATTGTTTCGATAATTATGAAACAAATTAAAGTGAATTTGGTTTAATTAGTTATGAAAAAGCTATTATTATTAATTGTAATATTTTTTTATTCCTCTTTTAGTTTTGGTCAATTTAAAGACGATCAGAGCAATACTATTGATATTAGAAAAGGAATTTTAAATGATAATCCTATCGGTTCTTTGTTTAGTTTTATAGATCCATCAAAATTTTCTATGGGACACTCATTTGAAATGTCTTATTCGGCGTCAGGTGATAATGGATTAGCTATGGGAGTTTATACAAACCACCTGGCATACGAGTTTAATGAGAAGCTAAATATTGAAGTTGACGCCAGTTTAGTAAATTCACCTTATAATACTTTTGGTGATTCGTTTACAGATTCCTTTAACGGCGTATATTTAAACAAAGCTCAAATAAATTACAAACCTACAGAAGATTTTAATATCATCCTGCAATATTCTAACTCGCCTTATGGATATTATAACCGTTTTAATCGAAGAGGATTTTCATCTTTCCCCAGTTTCTGGGATGAACCGTAAATAGGCAAAATCGTAATTATTTGTTATTTTTGCATTCCATTTAAATACTTAGAATATGAGTATAAGCAAGGATTTTAACTATTGGCTAAAAGAACAGTTAAAAAAAGTAGTAAAAAACCTAATGTAAAATCTTCAACAGTAAATTTATTATATAACCTAATAATTTTTTTATTAGTTGTCTTGATCGTCTACTTAAGTTATTCTGCTTATTTAAAGATAGTTCAAAAATCTAGTGATGAAATTATTATTGACAGAAATGAAATTGCTACGGAAATAATTCAACTGGACGTTCTTAATGGATGTGGAGTAAGTGGTGTTGCCGATAGATTTACGGATTATTTGCGTGCACATGAATTTGATGTTGTAGAGTTAGGAAATTATAAAATTAAGGGACAAGTTAATTATGATGTTGATGAAACCTTTGTAATCGATAGAATAGGTAACAAGGCGAATGCATTAAAAGTAGCCGAAGCGTTAGGAATTGAAAAAGTAAAAGTTATACAGCAATTGAATGATGACTACTTCCTTGATGTCTCATTAGTTATTGGTAAGGATTATTATAAACTAAAACCTATTATAGGTAGCGAGTAAAATTGGATTCAAAACTTTTAGTAGATGCGATTATAGAACTTATTCAATCCAAAAAAGGATTTGATATTTCTCTTCTAGATTTAAGAAACCTTACTGCTATGGCAGATTATTTTATTATTTGTTCAGCAGATGCTAATGTTCAGGTTAAAGCAATTGCAGATGAGGTTGATAAAAAGTTAAGAAAAGAGGAGATTAAATGTTATCACAAAGAAGGTTACAATTCCCTTAATTGGGTTTTGTTAGATTATTTTGATGTTGTTGTTCACATATTTAAGAAAGATTCCAGGGAGTTTTATAATCTTGAAAAATTATGGGGAGATGCAGAAATAACTAATATTGATAACCTGGATTAATTTATTAACTCACCGATACAAACCAGAGAAATAATTGAAAAAATATCTTGTAAATATATTTGAACAAGCAAGCGAACAGTTAGAATACCTGAAGGAATTAAACATACAGTTTAACGTACCTCAAGACGTTTCTCACGGAGATTATTCTACAAACGTTGCAATGTTATTAACTAAATCATTGAAACAAAATCCAAGAGAAATAGCGAAATCAATTATTGATAATTTACAAATAGATTCATCGGTAATTCCTAAAGTTGAAATTGCCGGTCCGGGATTTATTAACTTTTATTTTTCACCGAATTATGTAAACGAATTTATTAAAAAGATCAACGACAAAGGTGAAAATTACGGGCTGTCTAATAAATTTAAAGATAAAAAGGCAAATGTTGAGTTTGTTTCAGCTAATCCAACTGGTCCGTTAACTGTAGGGCATGGAAGAAATGCAGTACTTGGAGATACTCTTGCAAATTTATTGGAAGCTGTGGGATATAACGTTGAACGCGAGTATTATTTCAATAATGCCGGCAGACAAATGCGAGTATTGGGCGACTCAGTTGCAGCCAGGTATTTGGAATTATTGGGTGAAGAAGTAGACTTTCCTGAAGAATATTATCAAGGTGAATATATAAAGGATATAGCGCAAAAGTTAGTAAATGAATATCAAGAAGATCTAAGTTCAAAAACCGGGGATGATATATTTAAACAAACTGCTGAACATGAAATATTTGCTGATATTAAAAATACTCTACACCAGTTGAGGATAGATTTTGATGTTTTTTTCAATGAAGATAATTTATATAAAAATAAGAATATTGAAGAAATATTAGAAATTTTTAGAAGTAAAAATCTTTCATATGATAAAGATGGTGCGACTTGGTTAAAATTTAGTGAGCTTGGTCAGGAGGTTGATAAAGTAATTGTAAAATCGACTGGAGAACCAACGTACAGACTACCGGATATTGCATACCATCAAACAAAATTTGAACGTAAGTACGATTTAATTGTTGATGTATTTGGATCGGATCATAATGCCACTTATCCAGATGTTATGGCAGGAATTGAGGCATTAGGATATGATAAGGATATAGTAAAGGTTATCATTCATCAGTTTGTAACTATTACCCAAAAGGGTGAGATAGTAAAAATGTCAACCAGAAAAGCTAATTTTATCACTCTGGATGAATTAGTTAACGAGGTTGGTGCAGATGTTGTGAGATACTTTTTCATCATGAGAAATTATTCTTCGCACATGAATTTTGATTTGGATCTAGCTAAGAAGCAATCGGATGAAAATCCTGTGTTTTATTTGAAGTATGCACATGCACGAATTGCATCCATTTTACGATTAACCGAGGAACAAAGTTTGAAAGCTTCTAATGATAATCTGAATTTATTAATAGAAGATATAGAACAAAAACTTGTGAAACATATGTATAGATATGAGGAAGAAGTTTACTATTCCGCGACTAATTTTGAACCACATAAACTTGCGAACTATCTTGAAATTTTGGCAGCGTTATTCCATAAGTTTTACACGGAATGTAGAATCATTGGATCCGAAAACGAACTAGCTGAAGCCCGCATTACACTTATATTGGCTGTAAAAACAGTACTTAAGAATGGTTTGACATTATTAGGACTTGACGCCCCTGAAAAAATGTAATTAATCTGCAATTGCAACGGATAAAGCAAATACTTTGCTCGCTCCATTTTGTAACAATACTTGCGCACATTCACTAATTGTAGCACCGGTAGTAACTACATCATCTACTAAAAGAATTCTTTTTCCTTTGATCTTGTTTTTATTCTTTACAATAAAAGCTCCTTCAATATTTTTTTTTCGTTCTTCTAAATTTAACTTTGTTTGTGTTTTAGTAAATCTTATTCTCTTTATGCAGTTATTAAGTGATTGTATTTTTGATATTCGAGACAAACTTTTTGATATTTCAGCAGCTTGATTAAATCCTCGCTCAGCTTTTTTTAGATTGTGAAGTGGTATTGGCAATATTAAATCGGGATTCCACGAATTTATATTTTTATTTATTACTTCATATAATTGATTTCCCAAGAATTTGCCCACGTTAAAATTTCCATCATATTTTAACGAATGTATTAAACTTTGAACTAAAGAATTTTCTTTAAACACAAATGCAGCTCTGAAATCAGAAATTAATTGGTTCTTTTCAAATTTCCTCTTAAATTCTAATTCTAGTCTTTCCTCTGTTGCAATCTCAATATTATTACAACAATAAGTACAAATAGTATGCTCTTCAAACAATAGCTCATTACCACAGGTTAAACACAACCTTGGAAGCGCAAAGTCTAATATTGTATGAAGCTTTTTTAGGAGCAACTGAATTAATTATTAATTTTTACCAATGTTAGCTAAAAGTTTACTATCTTTTTTGATTAAGTGATTTTCTAGCCAATTTTTTAGCGAATAAAGGATTTCAGCATCAAATTGGGCATTACTTAATTTTAGAGTACGGTAATATTCGGAATATTTTGCAAGAGCCCGATCATGTTCTAACTTATGTGATATAAATTGAACTATTTTGTGCTCTTTCATAAATGTTTCTTCAGAAATAAAGTGTTCTTTCAATTGTGAAATAAGAGAATCAAACGATTCTAATATCTCATTTTTCTCATGGTCCTTGATATCGAATAAGTGATTAGCTGTTTCAATAATTTCCTTATGCTGATCGTCAAACTTCTTAATTCCAATTTTCTGCTCTTTCCCAAACTTAATTAGTGTCATGACTCACCCCGTCAAAATTATTAAATCATTCTAAAAAATTTTCTTAAAATCCATTCAATTGAAAATAAAAGAACTACAATTATTAATATAATATCTAAACTGGACAAACGCAACTCTTTATCAGACTTCTTGTATTTTATAGTGTTTATATAATTTAAATTTATCAAATCTACTAAACTTGTTGCCTGATCTATATTAAGATACCTTCCACCGGTCTTAGTAGCTAAAGACTTTAAATACTTTTTATTCATCTTTCTCTCAATCAATTCTATTTCAGCGGGCTCGATATTTAATACTCCTGCTACGGAGCGAAACAATTCAGAATTGTTATTAGTAGTAGCTCTATACTGATATTTACCAGGTGTGCTTAGTTTAACTTCCACTTCATATAAACCATTCCCAATATTGTTCAACGTATACTTTTCATTAATTGAGCTGTTATAAACTTCAAGATTAATAGCGCCATCAATTATTGGTTCATATAATTCGTTAAATAAATTACCTGAAAAAATAATTTGTTCACCAATTTTATAACTCTTTTTCTCAGTTTTGACATTAAACAATTTCTTCTCAACATTAAGTGACAACCACTTAATTGAATTTGAGATAAAATTATCAAATAAATTGTAATCTTTTTCCGGTGCTGTTAATTTCCAACGCCAAATATTTGAAGCAGTAATAACAATACTTTTTCTAGTTCCCCTCTGATTTGTAAAAACAACAGGATCTTCACTTTTTGAATTACTTTTGAGAAGAACTGCTGAAGGAATTGATGGAATAATAGTACTTTTGTTAATATAAACTGGGGGTAAATTATCCCAGGAGGCCAAAATATTATTACCAGATCCTAACAAACCATCAAGTGTGAAAACGCTTTTTACTTGCGTTTCTTCATACTTTTCTTGAGGTGAAGAAACACTAAACGGTAATAATTTATTAAAATATTTTTCTAAATTAATTATGTCTAACGAATTTGCAAATTGAATAAATATTGGAGTTGCATTTTTGGTTAGGATTTTATCTACCTGAGTTAAAAAATTGTGATTGCTGTTTTTACTAGGAAAGCCAATAAAAAATACAATATCCGCTTCTTCAATAACCTGCAGATTTTGATTTTGCAAATAATACTTATTTGCACTTAGTTCTATAATGCTTGCAACATCGTAATCTTCATTTCCTATTACACTATTAGTTATTATCGATAAATCCGGGTTCGGGCTTCCGGCTATAATTGTTATCTTTTTTTTGGTCGCCAATACATTTATTACTGTTGACTTTCTATTGTTTAGTTTGTTTTTCTCTTCAAAGCCAGATGAGACAAAAATTGTTATCTTATGTTCCCCCTCTTCAGTTGCCGTGTAGGGGAATCGTACCCTATTTATTCCGTTGTTAGCTAAAGATATATTTTGGGTTTCAATTAAATTATCATTATCAAATAATTGTACCGTCGCAGTTTCAGAATACAAGTTTTCATTATTAATTATACATTCCATCTCAGTCAACTTGTTTATGTAAATTACTTCGTTACTCCTAATAGTATTTACTTTGAGATCATTAAATGAAGATGTATCACCAATTCCAATTGTATATATAGGTGATGATAAACTGCTGAATTCTTCTTCATATGCTTGGCCATCATTATTAATTCCGTCACTAACAATAACAATGGAGGAGATATTTTTATTCTCTTTCGATTTATTTAAAACTGAACTAAATCTACTTGATCGATCGGAAAAGTCTAAAATTGTTGATCTTTGTATTTCTTTTAGTTTTTCCCCAAAAGTATAATACTTAGTTTGTCCTTCGGTTTCCTCAACAAATGAACTATATAAATTTGATAATTTATCAACATCGTTTGAATCAGAGAATTCACTTATCGATTTTGAATTGTCAAAAAAAACTAAGTTTATCGGTTCAATTTTTTTAGTTGACGTAATTTTTAATATTGGATCAAATAATAAGAGGACAAGAAGAATTAATAAGATACTTCTTATTAGAATTAGTACTACTTTAAATACTCTACTGATTGGCGGCAGAGTGGTTCGATAAATAAATACCGAATATAGAATAGCTATAAACGAACCTAGAATAAAAACGAGGGGTTCGTATGAAAATGATATTGATATGTTATTGAACCAATCCGGCAAAGTATCAACCTATTCTAAAACACGTTCTTTATATTATTTATGAGTAGATAAGTTCCAGTTTTTAAGATCTTTCAATAATTCATAGTCAGTTAGATCAAAATGGATAGGAGTTATCGCAACATACTTATTCTTTACTGCTATTTGGTCATTATGATCATCTTTTTCATAGTCTGTTAATGTTCCGGTTAACCAATAATAGTTATTTCCATATGGGTCAATTCGTTCTTCATATATATCATCCCACTTTGAGCATCCTTGCTTAGTTGGCATTAATCCTTTAATCTCACTTTCGGGGAGGTTTGGAATGTTAACATTTAATAAAGTGCCCTGTTTAAGTCCATTTTCAGCAACTTTAAGAGTTAACTCTTTAGCAACTTTTCTTGCATAATCAAAATGAGTTGGTTTATGGTCGGTTATTGAAAATGCTATAGCCGGATAATCCATTATTGCAGCCTCTCTTGCTGCTGAAACTGTTCCGGAATAAATTATACTTATTGCCGTATTTGCACCATGATTAATTCCGGAAACTACAATGTCCGGTGGTTCCTCCATTAAATTATTTATTCCAAATTTTACACAATCAGCAGGAGTTCCATCAACTGCATATCCAGTAAACTTATTTCTTATATTATATTTACTATATCTTAGCGGTACTTTCATTGTTATTGAATGTCCAACTGCACTTTGCTCGGAAACCGGGGCAATTACCGTTACTTCTCCAAGTTCACTTAGCGCATCTGCAAGTTGGAAAATACCTTCCGATCCTATACCATCATCATTACAAACCAGTATTTTCATAAAATAAGTTCCTATTTTGAGTAGAGATTTTTAACTTGAGAAATAAATATAGTAAAGTTTGGAAATTAAACTGTTATAGTAAAAATCCTATGATAAAATCCGACATGATATTGATGAATACTAAAAGATTAATCTGCTTTATGATGCTACTAGTATCTTCTAACTATTTATTAGCGCAAGAGAGTGAGTTAGAAATATTTATTATTGATGCTTTTGTTACACCCGAAAAGCCGCATACATTCGAGCTTAGTTTTTTTACATCTGATGAAGTAAAAACCGAGATAGTAATTGATGATGAATATAAAAGTATTATTTCTGATGACTATTTAGAGGACCATACTGCAAAAATTGATTTTACTGAATTCAAGTTTAGTGACAAATTTATCCCCTATAAGATAGTTTGTGAAAAGAAGAATGGGGAAATTACTGAGAGCGAAATTTTTGAACTTATACTTCCTTATGAAGAATTTATTGAAACGAAAGAAGGTGCTGATCCTATTTCAACGATATTATTTGGTATGCTTCTTTATGTTCTTCCTTCACCAAATATGATTTTGACCGAATCCGATGAATATTTTAGTTTAACAAAAGACCTTCCTATTATTACGTTTTATTCATCAGGTTATAATTATCCTTCAGGCAGTATTAGCCTTGAATATACTCATATTTATGAATCTGAAATTGATAATTATTTAAGGTTGGGATACAAACATTTTATTCCAATTGATGTTTTTGAATATATTTCCCCCGGTGTAACCGGATTTACTAACTTTAATGGAAATAATGGAATAGGAGCAGAACTATCATTAGGTCTGTTTAATGCTTACGATATTTTTACTCTTTACACTAGATATAGATTCAATATAAATCCAAATGAGTCTGATTTTCAGTTTCATGAAATAAGTGTAGGTTTATATTCACATTTCTTTACTATTGATTTATAGGTTTTATGGCTCAAAAAAATAATTATGTTGATTTAGGCGAAAGAGGAAAATTTAATAAGAATAATAAACTAAATGATCTTACCGGGAAAGAATGGATTAAATTTTCTAAGTCATGGTTTATACACCGACCAAATAGAAGAAAAAATAATGAAATTCTTCATCCTGCAAAATATCCTGAAAGTTTAGTAGAAGAATTCATCCAGTTTTTTACAAAAAAAAATGCATGGGTATTAGATCCTTTTTTAGGTACGGGCAGTACGCTAATTGCTGCCGGAAATTTAAATAGAAATGCAGTCGGAATAGAACTAAATGAAAATTACTTCAAAATTTCTACGGAAAGAATACATAAAAAAAAGTATCCAAAAAAAATCATTCCGCTAAAAGGTAATTCATTATGTATTAAAGATATTATTAAACAAAGTGGAATAAAAAAACGAAAATTCGACTATGTAATTACTTCTCCGCCATATTGGAATCAACTAGAAAGAAATTCTATTCGACAAAAGAGTAGGAATAATAATGGTTTGGATACTAAATACTCTGATTCAAAAGATGACATTGGTAATCTAAAAAGTTATGATGAATTTCTTGAAGTTCAAGCAAAAATATTTGATGAAATTTACGATTTAACAAAAGATAAAGCATATCTTACCGTAATAACAAACAATATTTATTGCAAAAGTAAACTCTATCCATTAGCGTATGATACTGCGTGCAGCCTGACAAAGAGGGAAAATAAAAGCTGGATATTAAAAGATGAGAAAATTTGGCTTCAAGATGATAAACCCCTTATTGCATTAGGTGTTAATAATGCTTGGGTGGGTAATCGGCATCATCAATATTGTTTGATATTTAGAAAGGAACAATAGATATTGGAATTGGCTATATCCGTAAGTGAAATTACGGCACATATAAAAAGAACTCTTGAAGAAGGATTTCAGCAAGTGAAAATAATTGGTGAAATCTCAAATTTTAAAGCACATGTTTCCGGTCACTGGTATTTTACCCTGAAAGATAAAAATGCATCAATTAACTGCACTATGTGGAAAGGTATTAATAATTATGTGTTTTTTACTCCGCAAGATGGTATGAAAGTAATAATAACAGGTAGAATAACCGTTTATCCGCCTAGAGGTTCATATCAGTTAGATGCAAAATCAATAAAACCCGCAGGTGAGGGGGAGCTTCAAAAAGCATTTGAAGAATTAAAAAATAGACTTAAAAATGAAGGTCTTTTTGATGAAGAATATAAAAAGTCTATCCCAAAATTCCCCAAAACAATTGGTATTGTAACTGGAAGCGATACCGCAGCCTTTAGGGATATGTTAAGTGTGGCAAAAAGAAGATATCCGATTACAAAAATAATAATTGCTCCGGCTAAAGTTCAAGGAGAAGGTGCGGCTGAAGAAATTGCTTATCAGATAAAATCGTTGAATAGAGTGGAGGAAGTTGAAACAATTATTATTGCCCGCGGGGGAGGTTCACTTGAAGATCTTTGGGCATTTAATGAAGAAATTGTGGCGAGAGCTATATTTGATTCCAGTAAACCAGTTATTTCGGGCGTCGGACATGAAATAGATTTTACAATAGCTGATTTTACATCAGATTTGCGTGCACCTACACCTTCGGCAGCTATGGAATTAGCAACACCTAATAAAGATGAACTTTTTGCCTTTATTTCTGAATTTAACTATACTAGCACAAATAATATTTCTGAAATTTTAGAGAATTACAAAGAAGAAGTACAACATCTTATTGAATCTTTTGGATTTAGGAATCTAACAAATATTATTAATAATAAAAAACAGACTATTGATAATTATTTGTATAGAATTCAATATCAAATTGGTAATTTTCTTAACCAAAGAAAAAATAACTTAGCAATTTTTAATAAAACAATCAGTTCGAATAACTTAGAGTTAATTTTGAAGAAAGGATTTGTTTTAATTGAACAAAATGGAAATATAATTAAGAGAAAATCAGTTTTAGAAGAAACGAATGATTTTTCTATAAGTTTTGCAGATGGAAAGGTTAAAATAAAAAGATGAGTAAAAAGAAAAAAGATTTTGAAGCCTCGCTCAAAAGATTGCAAGAGATATCTGAATTATTGGAAAGTGATAATACTTCGCTTGAAGAATCGATTAAATTATATGAAGAAGGGATAAAATTATCAAAAGATTGTTATGTTACTCTGGAAAAGGCTGAGTTAAAGGTTGAACAATTGAATAAAGACTTAGAAGACGAATTAAATAAACCCTAGAAAGAGAGAATTCAAGTGGTAGATGAATCAAAGTATAATATTTTATTTAATGTAAATTCTCCTGAGGATATTAGAGAATTTAAAGTTCCTCAGTTAAAGGAACTTTGTGATGAGATACGTGAATATATGGTAGATGTTGTTTCGCAAATAGGAGGACATTTTGGCGGCGGTTTAGGTGCCGTAGAACTAACGGTAGCATTACATAAAATATTTAATACGCCAATTGATAAAATTATTTGGGACACAGGTCATCAGGCCTACCCACATAAAATATTAACAGGACGTAGAGATAAGCTTAAAACTATAAGAAAGCTTAATGGAATTAGCGGATTTCTAAAAAGGTCCGAAAGCGAATATGATGAATTTGGAGCCGGTCATGCATCAACATCAATATCCGCTGCTTTGGGAATTGCTGCTGCTAATCATTTAAATGGTGAGCCGGAAAAGAAAGTTATTGCAGTAATAGGTGATGGCGCAATGACTGGTGGAATGGCATATGAGGCGATGAATAATGCTGGATACTTAAAAAAGAACTTAATAGTAGTTCTAAATGATAACGATATGTCAATTGCACCTAATGTTTGGCAAATCTCCAATTACTTCAATGAGGTCATCTCTCATCCTGAATACAATAAATTTAAAGGAGCCATTTGGGATTTAACAGGTAAACTCGATCAATTTGGGGATAGGCTGAGAAGCGTTGCCGGACGACTGGAAACCGGAATAAAATCTGTCGTAACACCTGGAATGTTATTTGAAGCGCTTGGATTCAGATATTTTGGCCCTATTAACGGCCACAATATTGCAAAGCTTACAAGATTATTCGAACACGTCAAAGATCTAAACGGTCCTATTTTAGTTCATATGATTACTGAGAAAGGGAAAGGTTACAAACCGGCAGAAGGATCACAAACTCAATTTCACGGTGTAACTCCATTTGATAAAGTTACGGGAGAAATGCAAAAGAAGGCAGGGAGTGCGCCTTCATATACTTCTATTTTTGGTAAAGCATTAGTAGAAATTATGAAGGACGATAATAAAGTTGTAGGAATTACAGCCGCGATGCCGGACGGAACAGGATTAAAATTTGTTCAAGAAGAATTCCCTAAAAGATATTTTGATGTCGGTATTGCTGAAGAACATGGTGTTACGTTTGCTGCGGGATTAGCGACTCAAGGTATTAAGCCGGTTGTTGCAATTTATTCAACATTTCTTCAAAGAGGAATTGATCAAATTATTCATGATGTGGCACTTCAAAAATTAAATGTAGTATTTGTTTTGGATAGAGCCGGGTTAGTTGGAGCCGATGGACCAACTCACCACGGAAGTTTTGATTTATCTTACTTAAGATTTATTCCCGGTATGGTCATTATGGCTCCAAAAGATGAATCTGAGTTAAGAAATATGTTATATACGGCAATTGAGTACGAAGGAGGCCCTATAGCAATTAGATATCCAAGAGGCTCTGCTTTAGGTGTTGAAGTTAAAGATGGTTTTCAAAAATATGAGATTGGGAAATCAGAAAAAATATGTGATGGCCAAGATATTGTAATTTTGGCCATTGGTTCAATGGTTGAGTATTCAAAACAGGCAATAGAAGAATTAAATAGCTTTGGAATAAATAGTGCCCTATATAATCTTCGATTTGTAAAGCCTTTGGATACGGATGCATTAGATGAAATTGCAAAAAATTATAAAAAGATAATTACAATTGAGGAAAATTCAATTGTAAGCGGATTTGGGACAAGTATTCTAGAATATTTTAATGAGATGAATTATAAAAATGATGTTCTTAGAATAGGTTTACCTGATAAATTTATAGATCATGGTACCCAAGCCGAGTTACATGAAATATTGGGAATTGATCCAAAAGGTATTGTTGAAAAAATTAAGCAGTTTGCAAAGGGAATTGAAATAAATAGCGGAGCAGAGGTTTGAAAGAAAATACAAAAATTGCAGTAATTGGTTTAGGAGGAGTAGCTCAATTAGTTCACCTCCCAATATTATCTAAAATTAATTCGGTAGACATTGTTGCAGTTTCCGAAGTAAGTAAATCCAGGCTAAAAACCGTTGCTGAAAAATTTCATATTAAAGACACATTTACCGATTTTACGGAAATGATAGAAAAAGTTGATATTGATGCCGTTATTATATCAACACCAACAAATACACATAAGAGTATAGCCGTTGAATGCCTGAATCAAAAAAAACATGTACTGATTGAGAAACCGATATCTCTGAATTATGAAGAAGCTAAAGAAATAGATGATATGGCAAAAAAAAATAAATGTAAGGCAATGGTTGGAATGAATTTTAGATTTAGACCGGATACCATGTTGCTGAAGAGCTTAATTAATAGTGGTGAATTGGGCGATTTATTCTATATTAAATGTGGTTGGGCAAGAAAGCAGAGTAGTGAACAAAAATGGTTTTATAAAAAGAGTCTTGCCGGTGGCGGTGTTCTTTTAGATTTAGGAATAGTTCTTCTTGACACAGCATTATGGCTATTGGACTTTCCGAAAATTAAAAATGTGTCTGCTCAAAATTTTTTTCATGCGAAACAATCTATGGAAGATTCTTCGGTTGGATTTATTAGGTTTAATAATTCATCAATACTAAATTATGAAGTTAGCTGGTCCTTCCATGATGAAACCGATAGTTTTAAGTTAGCCGCATTAGGTACCGAAGGTACAGGGCATTTAAATCCTTTGAGAGCTTATAAAAAAGTAGCATCTACTAGAGTTGACTATACATTAAGTACCGGAGCGCAATCAAAAAATTTATTTAAGAAATCTTATGAAAATGAACTTAAACATTTTATTGGAGCAATAAATGGTTCAAATCCATTAATTTCTTCCAGCGAAGAAGCACTATTGCGAATGAAATTAGTTGAAAACCTTTACGAATCAGCAAAGAATAAATCGGAAATTAATTTTTAGGAAATTATGTCTAAGATATTATTAGTAGATGACGAAAAAGATATTGTTGAGTTTCTTCAATATAATTTAGAATCAGAGGGATTTGAAGTTATTTCTGCTTATGATGGAGAAATGGCACTTGACAAAGTAGTTGAAAAACCTAATTTAATTGTGCTGGACGTAATGATGCCGAAAATGAATGGGTACGAGGTTTGCAAAAATATCCGCATGAATGAAGAGTATGACGATATCCCGATTATTTTTTTAACTGCTAAAACAAGTGAATTTGATGAGTTGAAAGGCTTTGATCTTGGAGCTGACGACTATATAAAAAAACCAATTTCGCCTAAGATGTTGGTTGCTCGCGTAAAATCGAAGTTAAAAAGAGTTGTTAAAACCGAAGAAGAAGTTAAACAAATTTCATCTACAATTAGTATTGGCCCGCTTGAAATTAACAAAGATAAATTTGAGGTTAGGGTAGATGGAGAGATTGTGATTCTACCTAAAAAAGAATTTGCTATTCTTCATTATCTCGCAAAAAAACCGGGGAAAGTTTTTCCTAGAGATAGAATACTAAATGATGTTTGGGGTGAAGATATTTATGTAATAGAGCGTACAGTTGATGTTCATGTGAGAAAAATTAGAGAAAAGTTGGGAAAACATTCAAACCTTATTGAAACAATTAAAGGGGTTGGTTATCGTTTTAAAGAGTATTAATAATTTTATTTTAAATTTCAGATTTTCTAAAATTTTTGTAAAAGAAATAATTACTCTCAGCTTTATTTTTGGATTATTAGTTTTTGTTTTATTTAATATCTCCTACCCGAAACTTGCCACAATTACTTTTATTGTTATTATATTCGACCTCATTATTTTAAACTCAATAGGTTATAAACGCAGAAAAGAAATTGAAGAAATTAAAACAGTAATAAAGTCCATTCGCAAAAATAAAATTTTTGATGAAAACGAAATTGTATTGAGTGAAAACCTAAAAAACTTAGAGGGTAATATAAAAGCTATGTTTCAGAGAACCCAAAGAGATATAGCAAATATGGAAAAATTAGGACAAGCAAGAACGGATTTTTTAGGTTATGTCTCGCATGAACTTAGAACTCCGATTTTTACAATTCAGGGTTATTTGGAAACACTTCTCAACGGCGCAATTGATGATCCGAAAGTAAACCGTACCTTTCTCAAGAAAGCCATATATCATTCGGATAACTTAAATACTTTACTAAATGATCTGATAGATATTTCTATGATACAATCGGGATTAATGAGTCTAAGTTTTCGTTATTTTAACCTATATAATTTTTTAACCGATATTATTATTGAGATTCAACAAGTTGATAAAAATCCTAATGTAGAACTCGCATTAAAAGATTTTAATCACCAAATTGAAGTATATGGCGACAAAGATAAGTTAAAACAAGTAATAATTAATCTTTTGGGAAATGCTTTAAAGTATACAAAAGAAGGCTCCGTAGAAGTACTTGTTTTGGAAAAGACTAAATATGCAACTATTAAAATAAGAGATACCGGTATAGGTATAAGCGAAGATGAACAAGCAAGGATTTTTGAAAGATTTTATAGGACGGAGCGGGAAAGATCTAGTTCTATTCCGGGCACAGGGCTAGGACTTGCGATAGTAAAACATATAGTGGGGGCACATAATTCTACAGTTTCAATAGTTAGTAAACTTGGCGAAGGCTCTGAATTTTCTTTCAAACTGTCTAAAGAATAATTAATTTTATTTTAATTCTGTTCAAAATACATCCCTTAACAATTCCTTAACGTACACACAATAAATCCTTAACATACGGATAATATTCAGTTAACATATCCCACATATTTTTGGTTATAAAATTTAATTCTAACATGAGGGGTCATGGAAACTATGTTAAACTTACTCAGGCCTAACAGTGCGAAAATTATGAATATTAAATCAATTATTGTTTTGCTCACTCTACTTTTTAGTAGAACTCTTATTGCTCAAAATGGCACACTTAAAGGTGTTGTTGTGGGTCAAGATTTTGGTGATGGTCTATTTGGAGTAAATGTATTTATAGAGGGAACCACTAGAGGAGTGGCTACCGATATAAATGGAGAGTACTCAACCCCCGATGTTGAACCCGGTAAATATATTGTTACGTTTTCGATGATTGGATTTCAAAAGCAGAAAATTACCGGGGTTGAAATAAAAGAAGGTGAATCAGGAAAAATTGATGTTGTATTAAGAACCGAAACTTATGAAACGGAAGAGGTTATAGTTTCAGCAAAAGCCATGACAAATACTGAAGCTTCACTGTTAGCTAAAAGGCAAAAATCTGTAGCAGTTAGTGATGCTATAAGTGCAGAAGAAATATCTAAATCTGGAAGTGGGGATGCAGCCTCTGCAATGAAAAAAGTAACCGGTGCTTCCGTTGTTGGCGGCAAATATGTCTATATAAGGGGATTAGGTGAGAGGTATTCATCAACGATGCTTAATGGTGCGGCATCAAGACCGTTAGAACCGAATGAAATAAAAAAATTAGGTGAAGAATTTAGTACGGTCGAGATGTCTTTTTTAATAGCTAGGGATGCACTATCGGTCTATATTAATCCTGAAAATAAAGTTAGAAACTTAACTATTGAACAAGTTTCCAAAATATTTAAGTGTGAAATCAAAAACTGGGAGGAGTTAGGTGGCAAAAATGCCCCGATTCAACCCATGACCAGATCATCAGCCTCCGGAACATTTTTATATTTTACAAAGCATGTTTTAAAAGGAGAGAGTATTTGTAGATTAATACCGGTTGCAAATACGACTACTGAAATCACAAAATTTGTAAAAAGGAATAAAAATTCCATAGGGTACGGAGGTATTGGTTCTGCAGATTTATCAATGCAATGTAATATTAACGAAATTGAACCTACCAGAGAAAATGTATTTAATAACAGCTATCCTATTTCCAGATATTTAAGATTTTATACATCGGGGAAACCCAAAGGTAATGTTAAAAGATTCATAGATTAGGTAACAAGTAAAAAAGGTCAAAAAATAGTTGAATCTATCGGTTATATTCCATTATGGAATTAGCCACGCTAAATTTCGTTGTTTAAACTTAATAATTCCTTAACATTAACTTAACAACAGCTCATCCGAATAGATTTATATTTTAGAAAGTCAAAATATTTATTAAGTAATAAATCACTAAAAGAGGGAAAAATGAAAAGCAAAGCATTAATTGTTTTATCAATTTTATTATTTGCAGCTATATTTGTAAGTGGATGCAAAAAGAAAGAAGAAGTTGAAAAAAGCGTAGTCTCTGTAAAAGGTTCTGATACAATGGTAAATCTTTCTCAGAAATGGGCAGAAACCTATATGAAAAAAAACTTGAATGCTTCCATTCAGGTTACTGGCGGTGGTTCTGGAACTGGAATTGCAGCACTATTAAATGGAACAATGGATATTGCAAATGCTAGCAGAGAATTAAAAGAGAAAGAATATAATAAGGCAAAAGAATTAGGAATTACACCAAAGGAATTTAAAGTTGCACTAGATGGTATAGCCGTAATTGTTCATCCAGAGAATCCTCTAGATGAATTAACAGTTGATCAATTAAGCGGCCTATTTATTGGTAAAATTCAAAATTGGAAAGAACTTGGTGGCAATGATTCTCCTATTACTCTTTATGGAAGAGAAAACAGTAGTGGAACTTATGAATTTTTTAAAGGAAAAGTTTTAGGAAAAGATGAAAGAGGTAAAACAAGAGATTTTGCTTCAAACACTCAAGTACTGCAAGGGACTGCCGCACTAGGTGAAGCTGTGGCACGAGATAATAAAGGTGTTGGATATGGTGGTGTTGGTTACTTTGCTGCAAGAACAGACGTGAAAATTCTTAGAGTAAAAGAAAATGCTGATGCTCCGGCGATTGCTCCTGCAGAAGGTGGAAAAGTTAATTATGAAGCAATTTGGAGTGGTGAATATTCTATATCAAGATATTTATTCTGCTACACAAATGGAACACCTGATAAAAAAAACCAAGATTTTATGGATTTTATCCTTTCGCAAGAGGGCCAGGATTTGGTAAAACAAATGGAATATATTCCATTACCAAAATAATCCAAATCATTACATAGTAAATTAATAGGAATCTTTTGTCTAACAATCGAGGGGTCGAGAAGAATGAGAAAAGTTACATTAGTGGTTATTGCCGTTCTGTTATTTAATATTTTAAATTTTGCTCAAGATGAGTCCAAAGGTAAGATTCATGGATATATGTTTGGAGATTATTTTTATAATTTATCTAGAGACGAAAATTCATCTGATATTTCCAATGCTGCCGAAAAGGGCGAAAAGGAATTTAATGGTTTTCAGTTCAGAAGAATTTATTTTGGATACGACTATAGCATAAATAAAAAATTTAGTACAAGATTTAGAGTCGAAGCAAATCAAACAGAAAATACAAGTGGCGGAAAAATTGGCTTATTTGTAAAAGATGCATATATAAAGTGGGAAAATATAATTAGTGGTTCTGATTTAGTAGTAGGATTTTCTCCTACACCGACTTGGAATGTTTCCGAATCATACTGGGGTTATAGATCCCTTGCTAAAACTATTATGGATTTAAGAAAAATTGGTTCTTCACGCGATTTTGGTATTTCCGCTAAAGGTAAACTCAGCAAGGATGGTTCAATTAAATATTGGTTAATGGCAGCTAATGGAGAGGGGAACAAACCCGAAGATGATAAACATAAATCTGTTTATGGACATGTTGCTATTCAACCGGTGAAAGATTTTACAATAACTCTTTATGGCGATTTTAGATCAAAGGAAGATATAATTGGACCAAATTCCGGAGAAAAATTAGGCAATAATATAATGACAACGGCTGTTTTTGCCGGTTACAAAAAAGCCGGAAAATTCAGTTTTGGATTAGAAGGATTTTACCAATTGCAACAAAATGAACTTAACACTCAGGCTGGATTAGATGAAAAAACTTCAATTGGAATCTCGGTATTTGGTTCCGCAGATATTTCGGAAAAAATTTCATTTGTTGGAAGGTATGATTATTTTGATCCTGTTAGTAATTCTGATTTTGAAGGTGATGTAAGAAATTATTTCCTTGCTGCAATAAATTATAAAGCTGATCCGAAAGTATGGGTGATGCCGAATATTACTATGGAAACTTATGACGACTTACCAAATGGAGTAGAATTTGATGCTGCATTAACAGGAAGGATTACATTGTTTTATAAATTTAATTGATGAATTGAAAATGGTATTTTATAGATGAGTAAAGATCTGGAAAGTTTGGAAGAAAGTGAATTAAAAGATTCTCCTTTTGGTAGAAAAATTTCACTATCTGTAAGAGTTAAAGAAAAAATAATCGAATACTTTTTCGCTGTAAATGGTGTAGTGGCATTAGTATTTGTTATTCTAATATTCATATTCTTATTTAAGGAGGGGATTCAAGCTCTTAATAATATAGGTTTACTAGATTTTATTTATTTCGATCAGGTACAATTAGATGACTCTTTGAAAAGACTATATGAATGGTACCCAACTTCAAGTGAAGAAAGGTATTCTCTTCTTCCACTTATTGTTGGAACACTTATGACCGCAATACCAGCAACAATCATTTCTACATTATTTGGAGTTGCGGCAGGAGTTTATCTTTCTGAAATTGCCAACCCTAAAGCTCGAGAGTTCTTAAAACCACTAATTGAATTATTTGCAAGTGTACCTACTGTAGTTCTGGGATTTTTAATGCTTGCTGTTGGAGCTTCTTTTTTTAACGATTTACTTTCTCCCCTGAATAGATTAAACGCTTTCATAGCTTCGTTGGGATTATCTTTTGTGATAATTCCAATTATTGCTTCAATGACTGAAGATGCTCTGCGATCCATTCCAAATGATTTAAGAATGGCATCATATGGACTCGGAGCAACAAAATGGCAAACAATTAGTAAAGTAATAATTCCTGCTGGGTTTAGTGGTGTATCAGCAAGTGTTATTTTAGGATTTGGTAGAGCAATTGGTGAAACAATGATTGTATTGATGGCATCCGGAAATGCAGCCAACATAACCATGGATATATTTTTAAGTGTCAGAACAATGACAGCCACTATAGCTGCTGAAATGGGAGAGGTCTCTCAGGGCTCCGATCATTATTATGCTCTCTTTTTCATAGGTATAATATTATTCACAATTACATTTTTTCTGAACCTTTTAGCTGAAATTATTGTTAATAAAATGCGCAAAAAGAACGTTTTCTAGGAATTGAATTGGAAATTGGAAAAAAACATAAAGATATAAAAGGAACATTTTTTATCGGATTAACAAAAGTTCTATTTGTTTTTTTGGTATTTGTTCTTTTTATGATATTTGGTAAAATATTTATTGAAGGTATGGATATAGTGTCCCTTGAATTTATATTTGATGAGCCAAGAAATAATATGACTGAGGGCGGTATTTGGCCGGCTATTTTTGGTACACTCTCAGTAACAATAATTATGGTTTTACTTGCAGTACCTGTGGGGGTATTTGCTGCAATTTATCTAACCGAATACGCAAAAGATACTTTTGCCACAAGAATTATCCGAACCGCCGTCAACAATTTGGCCGGTGTTCCTTCAATTGTATTCGGACTATTTGGATTGGGATTTTTTATTTTATTTATTGGAAGAGGCATAGATGATGCATTAGGAACAGGATTAATTTGGGGACAGCCATGCTTACTTTGGGCCTCTGCAACCCTAGGTGTTTTAGTACTTCCTATAGTTATTGTTTCTACATTGGAAGCCTTAAATTCAGTCCCAAAGAGTCATAGAGACGCATCTTATGGATTAGGTGCTACTAAATGGCAGACAATAAAAAAAGTTATCATACCTCAAGCTAGACCAGGTATATTGACCGGAACAATATTGGCTATTAGCCGGGGAGTGGGAGAAACAGCTCCAATTTTATTTTTGGGTGCAGCTTTCTTTTTACCAAATTTGCCTGTGGCGGATATTTGTATTGGTGATTATTGTATTCCAATGATCAATCCGGCAGAACAATTTATGTACTTAGCCTATCATATATTTATATTGGCTACACAATCTGCAAATCCAACTTTGACATTACCGATTCAGTATGGGTCAACACTTGTACTAATTGGAATAACATTTTTATTAAATATTACGGCTATCTATATGAGATATAAATATAGAAAAGCGTTAGGGAAAATTTAATTTCGAGAAAATTTCTAATGAAGAATAAAACTAAAATATTAACTGAAGATTTAAGTCTATATTATGGCGATAAACAAGCTTTGATAGATATTTCTATGCAAATTCCTGAAAAGCAAGTTACGGCATTTATCGGACCATCAGGCTGCGGAAAATCAACTTACTTGCGTGTTATTAATAGGATGAATGATTTAATTGGAAATGTAACCATATCAGGCAAAGTATTAGTTGATGGAATTGATATTTATGCTAAGGATTTAGATGTAGTAAATCTAAGAAAACAAATTGGTATGGTATTTCAAAAATCTAATTTGTTTCCAAAGACCATTTACGAAAATATTACTTATGCTCCTAACATTAATGGTATAAAAGACAAAAAAGTTTTAAACGAAATAGTAGAGAAGACGCTTAAACAAGCTGCTATTTGGGATGAAGTTAAGGACAGATTACATGAATCTGCTCTTAGTTTGTCCGGCGGCCAGCAGCAGAGATTATGTATAGCAAGGGCTTTAGCCGTTCAACCTGAAATAGTCCTTATGGATGAACCTGCTAGTGCATTAGATCCTCTCTCAACAGCTAAAATTGAAGAATTAATTCATGAACTAAAACAGAATTATACAATTGTCATCGTGACACACAATATGCAGCAAGCTGCAAGGGTAAGTGATAAAACGGCATTTTTCTATTTAGGTGAACTTATTGAATTTGATACTACTTCGAAGATTTTTACAAATCCATCTATTAAACAAACTGAAGATTACATAACAGGCAGGTTTGGTTAACAAAAATTAACTAAGGAAGTTATAATGGAAAGACAATTTGAACTCCACTTAGGAAAGTTAAGAACTAGAATTATTAAAATGTCTAGTTTAGTTGAGGAACAATTAGAGTTTGCTATAAAAGCAATAGATGAAGAGAATGAGGAATTGGCGGGAATTGTTAAAGAACGTGAAGATAAAGTAAATAAATTGGATAGGAAAATTGAAAAAACTTGCCAGAAAATTATTGCGTTAAGTCAACCTGTTGCAATGGATTTAAGGTTAGTAATTACCGCTCTTACAATAAGTACAAACCTAGAGCGAGTAGGTGATTTAGCCGAAAATATTGCCCGAAACAATCTGGTATTAAAAAAGAAACCGGATTTTTTAAATGATACGCGATACTCTGAAATGACAAAAATTGTTAAAGAAATGATTAGAGATGCAATTGATTCATTCAACAATTATGATGCGGATTTGGCTAAAAAAGTGATTGAATATGATAACCAGCTTGATGATTTATTTGCTGAAAATAGAGAAATTGTTATAAGAATTATGAAAGAGGATCCGCAAAAAATTGATGAGGCCCTAGGTGTACTGGAAATTTGCAGGCACCTTGAAAGAATTGGTGATCACACAACAAATATTGCCGAAGATGTATATTTTATTGTAGAAGCTCAACTTATAAAACATAAATATGAAAAATATATTTATTCTGAGATTGATGATGGAGAAGAAGAGGAAGAGGGGTAATCAATACCAAAACTTATGAAATTGTTATTTCAATCAAAAATTAAAGAAAAGTATAATATTTATTAGTTATTCCCACGTAATAATTTGTTTGACAATTTTCATTCATTTCCGTATTTTTCTAAGTCTAAACAAGATTTAATGGGGTAAAAATGTACGCAGTTGTTGATATAGCTGGACAACAATTAAAAGTTGAAGAGAAAGCTACTTATTACGTGCCTAAGTTGGATACTGATGTTGATAAAGCAGTTACTTTTGATAATGTTTTATTATACTCTGATGGAAAAACAACAAAGATTGGTACACCATCGGTTAAAGGCGCGAAAATTAAAGCCAAAGTTTTAGAACATATTAAAGATGAAAAGATAATTGTTTTCAAAAAGAAAAGAAGAAAATCTTATAAAGTTAAAAATGGTCATAGACAACAACTATCTAAAATTGAAGTAACAAAAATTAGTATGACTAAATCTGCCGCAAAGCCAAAAGCTGAAAAAGTGGAAGATGCAAAAGTTGAGGAGACTAAATAATGGCACATAAAAAAGGTCAAGGTTCATCACGTAACGGTAGAGATAGTAATCCTCAATATCTTGGTGTTAAAAGATTTGGTGGAGAAAAAGTTGTTTCAGGCAATATTATTGTAAGACAAAGAGGAACAAAATTTCATCCCGGGGTAAATGTAAAAAGGGGAAATGATGATACTCTTTTTGCTGTTGCAGAAGGTTTTGTGAAATTTGAAAAAAAGAAGAATAATAGAAAATATGTTAATGTTTATGAAACATTAAACTAATTTTTATTTGGATAGATTTTATAAGAACCCCTCATTTGAGGGGTTTTTTGTTTTAAATAATATGAAGATGATATTGAAATTTTCTTATTAACAATAATTTTTATAAATCTAATTAGTACCCAGCGGCATTCCCATCTTTTCTTGATTCTGAGGCTCCATAATAAACTTTATTTTTAAGATCCCACATAATTGCCTGATATCCACCAAAACCACCAACGCTAATCTTCAGGTTATGACCCATTTTTTTTAACTCTCTTAATGTTTCTGTAGGAAATCCTGATTCATAATTAACAAATCCGCCAGAAATCATCGAAGTTCCTGTTGGTTGAGAGGAGCCTCCATGTCTAATTCTCGGAGCATCTCCAGCTTCCTGCAAACCCATTTCGAAATCAATAATATTCACTAAAATCTGTACATGTCCTTGTGGCTGCATAGATCCACCCATAACACCAAAGCTAAGAAATGGTCTACCATCTTTAGTTACAAAAGCCGGAATAATAGTATGGAATGGCCTTTTACCAGGGGCATATTGATTGAAATGTCCATCTTCAAAAGTAAATAGCTCCCCTCTATTTTGAATAGGAAATCCTAATTTTGGCGAAACCATACCTGAACCAAATCCCCAATATAAACTTTGAATTAAGCTAATCATATTTCCATCTTTATCTGCTACTGTAAGATAAATTGTATCACCATCTTCTAAATCACCTGATTCAACATTTTTTGTTGCAACCGATTGATTGATGAGTTTTCTTCTCTCAGAAGCATATTTTTTTGATACTAACTTTTCAACTGGGATTTGGTTAAACTCAGGATCAGCATAAAATTTTGCCCTATCTTCATACGCAAGTTTCTTTGCCTCAATTAAATTATGAAGATATTCTTTACTCCCAAATTCCATTTTTTTTATATCGAACCCTTCAATAATATTTAATATTTGCAGAGCAGCAATACCTTGACCATTTGGTGGAAGTTCCCAAACATCATAACCTCTGTAATTTGTGGAAACGGGCTCAATCCATTCTGAAGTATGTTCTTTTAAATCAGTTGAAGTTAAATAACCACCATGCTGTTTTAAAAATGATTCGATCTCTTTTGCAATAAATCCATTATAGAATGCATCTTTTCCATCTTTCGCAATTAGTTTAAGAATTTTTGCAAGGGCAGGGTTCTTAAATATTTCTCCTTTTAATGGAGCTTTACCATTAGGCATATAAACCTTTGCAAAACCAGGTTGATCTTTCAATTCATGCGCACCATTTTTCCAATATTGTGCAATAATTTCTGTTACGGGAAATCCATTTTGTGCATAGTATATTGCCGGTTCTAATATCTTATCTATTGAAAGACTTCCAAATCTATTGTGTAATTCAAACCATCCATCTACACAGCCTGGGACAGAAACAGAAAGTGGTCCTCTTATTGGAATTTTTTCTAATCCTTTGTCCCTCAGCATTTCTAAGGTCAACGATTTTGGTGATCTCCCACTAGCGTTTAATCCAAACAGTTTTTGCGAATCATTATGCCAAAGAATTGCAAATAAGTCTCCGCCAATTCCACAGCTCATTGGTTCAACAACCGTATTAACTGCATTTGCTGCAATGGCAGCGTCAATAGCATTTCCACCTTGTTTCAAAATATCAATTGCAGCTTGTGTTGCAAGAGGCTGACTGGTGCATGCCATACCATTTTGAGCAATTACTTCAGATCTTGTTGCAAAGCTTTTTCCGGTTATTCTGTCTTGACCAAAACAAAAAGAAGTAATGATGAAAAAACATATAATTATTTTTTTCATAAAGAATTCCTGAAATGATATAAATCGGTTTAATATACTAACTAAATATTTTTATTTATAACAAGCCTTTAAGCAGCTTTGTTAAATTTAGCTAATTCTTAGAAAATAATAATTGATAATTGTTTAAAAAAATAAGAATTTCGAAAGGTTTTGCGAAGAGTAAAAATAATAGAAAAGCATGCCATATTATAAAATATGGCATGCTTAAAAGTATATCAAAATCCTAATCTTTCCATGTCTGCAACAAGATTAGTTACAGCATTTACTGAATGATCAAAAGCAGCTTGTTCTTCTTCATTTAGAGTAACTTCTAGAACTTTTTCGCAACCAGCTTCGCCTAAAACAGCAGGAACACCAACATAATATCCTTTAACACCATAATCACCATCTAAATAAACACAAGATGCTAATACTCTTTTTTGATCACCAAGAATAGCTTCTGTCATCGCAATTGCAGCAGATGCCGGTGAATAGAAAGCAGAACCGGTTTTTAATAATTTCACAACTTCGCCACCAGCAGCTTTTGTTCTTGCGACCATTGCATCCATAACTTCTTTAGCTTTTGCAGCATCATCATATTTTCTTTCTAATAATTCCATTACCGGAACACCATTAACATTTGCATATCTTACTAAAGGAACCATTGTGTCACCATGACCTCCAAGAACCATAGCATTAATATCTTTTACAGAGACTCCTAATTCCCAGGCAATAAAGCTTGAAAATCTTGAAGAGTCTAAAACTCCAGCTTGTCCAATTACTTTATTATGAGGAAAACCTGATACTTTTTGGAATAAAGTAACCATTGCATCTAATGGATTAGATATAATAATCACTATTGAGTTAGGAGCATTTTCTTTAACACCTTCGGCAACGCTTTTCATAATTTTCGCGTTTGTTGTAAGTAGATCATCCCTGCTCATACCAGGCTTTCTTGGTAAACCTGCCGTAATAATTACTACATCTGAATCAGCAATATCTTTGTAATCATTTGTCCCTTTTAGATTTACATCAAATCCATCAACTCTTGAAGCCTCCGCTATATCTAAAGTTTTGCCTTGAGGCATATCTTCAACTATATCGAATAGAACTACATCAGCTATCTCTCTTAAACTAATTAGTTGAGCAAGAACCCCTCCAATTTGACCACCGCCAATTAAAGCAATTTTTTTCTTTGCCATTTATTATTCTCCTAATTTGAATTATATAATAATTTGGATAAAATTTTGATGAATATTGGTATTAATTACTAACTTAAATATAATAAAATGTGGATTGCGAATTACAGAGATTTGTCTAAATACTAACCAATTTTGAAAATTAAAATTAATTCAGTACCAGATTCGGTAAAATTATATTTAACATCATCAACAAGCGATTTCATTATATGAAGACCCCTGCCGCTACTTTTTTGGATATTCTCCGGAACAGTTGGATCCGGTACATTATTTGGGTTGAAACCAACACCTTCATCTTTAAATGATATAATTAAATTACTTGAAGTAAGTGAAATTTTTACGTCTACATTTTTTGATGGATCAGACTTATTTCCATGAAGAATACTATTGGCCGCCGCTTCTGCAACTGCTATTTCAAGATTATCTTTTATATCTTTTGGAATATCGAATTCATGAAATTTTTCCAGAATAAAGGTTTCCATTTCAGGAAGTAATTCAAGGCTACTTTTGAAGCTTTTGGTAAAATTTGTTTGCAAAATAAGTATCTGTAATTTTTTAAGGAACCATATTATAAAATAAAATTAGTTTTAAATCATTTCAAGTATCTTTTTTATAATCGCCAGTTTATCGATAAAGATAAATTAGCTAATTCTCTTTTTATGTTTTTTTCATTTTTAATAAATTCATACCAACCATAAAAAGACAATTTTAAATTAGACATATAAAGTAAAAAATTAGTGGTAGGCCCAACGCTCGTATATTCATTTGTTATATATTTAACATTATTTTCATTGTAACCATAAGTTAAGAGTGAGAAAACTCTTAAACCAAAGCCCAATTGTATATTTTCCGATTTTACTTTTAACATTGGTTCTAAATAATATTCAGTTAAAAATCTATCTGGATTATTTGAAAAACTTGTCCAATCAAAATCACCCTGCTCAGAAAGCTTTACATATCCGGTAAAATCCGTATAGATTTTCCCTAATAATTTTATTGAAGTCGAGTCTTTTGCGCTAAATTGTCTAAATGAAAAACTCCTTGTGTTGGGGTTAATATCTTGAAAATCATAGGTAGTATAATTAGCACTTACTTCGAATGAGTTTTTGGAGTATACACCTGAACCATCAAACTCTCCGCCTGAGGTTAATTTTAATATTCTTCTTACATTATTATTTGAGCTTCTCTGAGAGAAAATATAAACTATATGATTATAGCTACCCTCAAGATTGGTAAAAAATGTAAATAAATGATTAAAGCTTCTTAAATAGGATAACCTAGCAATCGAAAGCAATTCATCCCTGTCATCAAAGTTTTCTTCACTTGGAGTATTGTAAACAAGTTTTCTAAGCAATACCGAAAATGAAATATTATCTTTTTTTGACATTGTAAAATTACCTATGGCAGAAACCGTTGTATATTCGGAACTATTATTTTTTCTTTTTTCTTGTTCAGATCTTTGATCAAATAGAATAGAATTAGCCTCATCTAAATCTTTTGCCGAATGTTTTTCTTCTCTTTCACTGTAATCTACTCTGAGCCTTCCGAAAAACAGTTTACTTCTATATTCAGTTGTCGCAATAAAATCCAGTCTAAATTCTTCAATTTTTGTATCGAAGCTAGAAATATTTATTTCCGATAAATTTTTATATTTTGTTTCACGGTCAATATCTCTAATTGATAACCTTCCGCTCAAATCGAAAAAGATATCTGAATTAAACCTGGAATTAAATAATCGCTCTTCAAAAAAGTATTTTTTTTCCGTTCTACTTTGAATATTTCGGGAAATATTAAATAGTTCGGATGTTAGAGAATCAGTTTCAAAGTAAAAATCTTTTCTTGTATTTGAAAATCTTGCAGATATTACATTTGTAAGTGACTGATCTAAATTGTTTTTTACTCTTACTGAAGCAATCTGGTGCGAATTTTTTCTAGGTGCGATATCTTCAACTTGAAACTTTATTTTAGAATTTATTTGAAAATTGTTTAGCGAGTATCGCTCTAAATTAACGTTTCCTCCATAAATTACCCCTCTATCATCTTCATTTACTTGCTTATTAATTGATAATCCACCGTAAGGAATAATTTTTAATTGATCTATTGGTTTAATTTTGGTGAAAAAAGTAGAATAAACACTAGAAGCCTCATTTATAGCTATTTTTCTATCATTAGAGTAGATACTATTTTGTGTAAGAATTCCGAAACTTAATAATGGGGAATAATTATATTCGGTAATAATTGAAATTGCTTGTTCGTCTTTAATGTTTTTACTGCTGGTAGCAACTAGCGACGAAAAATAATTCTCATCTATTCCAACAAAAAAATTATTACTAAATATCGAGTATTGTAATCCGGATCTCAAATTGTATGTGTTTAATCTTTTCTCAAGCGAGGTACGAAAAATATCGGATCTATATTTTGAATGAGAAAAATTAAGACTATCTCTCACTGATTGTGAGAAAATTGTTCCAGTTAGGAACATAAAACAAATTGTGATTATTATTTTATTAAATATATTCACAAATATTGTGGATAGTTAGCAGATCTGATATTTTTGGAGAATCATTATTACTGTAATATTATATTCATAAACCTAATATTTCAAGTCATATAAACATACAAATGAATTGAAAAGGCAAATTAAGTTGATTCGCTATTAAACAAAAATAAATATAAGCTCTTTATCAACTATTCCAATTGTTCAGAACATCAATTAGAATTAATCGAGAACAAATACATCTCCTTTATCCGGGATAGTAACCCTTGAAAATCCATTCTCTAGAATCTTTTTCTTAAATATTTCCTGTTGATCAAGATCGCCGTGAACCAAAAATATATGCTTCAACATTTCTTCGTCAAACTGGTTTACATAGTCTATCAATTCATTTGCATCAGCATGAGCACTGAACGAATTTAGTACAATTACTTCTGCATTTAAATTCATTTCTTGTCCAAATATTTTAACAATTTCCTCTTTTTCAATAATTCTTCTTCCTAAAGTATGTTGAGCGGCATAGCCGACAATTAAAACTATGTTGTTGGAATCTTCAATATTATTTTTTAAGTGATGCTGTATTCTTCCTGCTTCACACATCCCTGAACTTGAGATAATCATTAAAGGGCCTTCTTTTTCATTTAATTCTTTCGATTCAGATACTTCTGAAATATAATTCAACTGATTAAATCCAAAAGGATCTTTGTCAATTAATAAAAACTCTTCGGTCTCTGCATCAAAACATTCGGGATGAAGTCTAAAAACTTCGGTTGCATTTACTGAAAGGGGGCTATCAACATAAACAGGAATTCTTGGAGCATCTCCTCTACTAAAAATTCTGTGGAGGGCATAAACAAGTTCTTGAGTTCTTCCAACGCTAAAGGCCGGAATAATCACCTTTGCATTTCTTTGATGTGCTCTGTTTACTACTCTAGCTAACTGTTTTTCGGAATCTATAGGGTTATCATGTGTTCGTCCACCGTATGTACTCTCACAAATAAAATAATCAATGTCTCTAATTTTTTCAGGGTCCTTTAAAATTGGTAAATTGGGTCTTCCTAAATCACCGGAAAATCCTACTTTGATTTCTTTGCCATTCTCTCGAATAGCCAAATAAGATACCGCAGAACCAAGTATATGTCCTGCATCCACAAAAGTTAATTTAATATCCGGTGTTAAATTGATTTCATGATGGTAATTAATTCCTACAAATAGTTTTAACGCATTGCCGGCATCTTTTTGAGAGTATAATGGCTCAAACAGATTTTGTCCCTTTTTCTTCCTTCTTTTATTTACATATTCAATATCTTTTTCTTGAATATGTGCACTATCTCTCAACATAATTGAAACAAGGTCTCTTGTAGCAAAAGTAGCATAAATTTTTCCTTTGAAACCATTCTTTACTAATGTCGGAAGATTTCCGGAATGATCAATATGAGCATGAGTTAAAATAATAAAGTCTACTTCTTCAGGATCAAATAAATCATATGTTCTATTTATTTCAAAAGCTTCTTTTCTTTTACCTTGGTATAAACCGCAATCGACTAAAAAAGTTGTAGTTCCGGTTCTAACTAAATGCATTGATCCTGTTACTGTTCTTGCGGCACCAATAAATTGTATCTCCATAATTTAGCCTCTAAAAATGTTTGTTTAGATAAATTTTTTGTTCAAAATACTAAAAAAAGAAAAAATAATTACCATTAACTGAATCTAAATATTTATTTTTAATACATTAAAAATAAATTTTGGTATATAATGGCAAATGTAGATTTAATTGCAGAAATTAAAGAAAAAGCAAAATTAGTCAAAAGAACAGTTGTACTCCCGGAATCTCATGATGATAGAGTTCTAAGAGCTGCTGAAAAATTAACAAAAGAAGGTATAACAAAAGTTATTACTATTGGCAACGAAGACGAAATTCGAGAAAGAGCAAATGAGATAGGGGCGGATATTAATGGTGTAAGATTAATTGATCCTGAAAAATCAGATATGCTTAGTGATTTCTCTAATGTGTTTTATAATTTAAGAAAACATAAAGGAATTACAATTGAAACAGCTCGGGAAACAATGAAAAAAGATTTGTTTTTTGGTGCAATGTTAGTTAATGAATCAATGGCAGATGGGTTTGTAGCCGGCTCCACAGCATCAACGGGAGATGTTCTGCGAGCAGCGTTGCAGGTTGTTGGAATGCCGGAAGGAATTTCAATTGTATCAAGTTTCTTTTTAATGATATTTCCGGAAAGGGTATTTAGTTTTGCAGATTGCGCTGTTGTTCCTAATCCTGATGCGGTCCAATTGGCAGATATTGCTATTAGCACAGCCGATAACCATAAAAAATTAACCGGAGAAGAAGCAAATGTAGCAATGTTATCTTTTTCTACAAAAGGAAGTGCAAAACATGAACTGGTTGATAAAGTATTAGAAGCAACATCAATTGCAAAACAAAAACGACCGGATCTGAATATTGATGGTGAACTCCAATTTGATACTGCTGTAATAGATTCAATTGGACAAAAAAAAGCTCCGGGATCTCCTGTTGCCGGACGTGGCAATGTATTAGTATTTCCGGATTTACAAGCTGGAAATATCGGATATAAAATAGCTCAAAGATTAGGTGGGGCAGAAGCTGTTGGCCCGGTTGTTCAGGGATTAAAAAAACCACTATTTGATTTGAGTCGCGGTTGCAGTGTAGATGATATTGTTAATACTTCTGCTATTGCTGCATTAATGGCTTAATTTGGGACAATTATTTTTTTATTAGCTCCCATTTTAATGGGAGTTTTTATTTTAAATAAAACCTCGTATCCGATTTAATTAAAATGCTACCAATTAATTTTCTTGATATAAAAAATGTAATAATTTAAATTACTATTATTGAATAACTAAATTGCTGAGGGTAGTATGAAAATTAATTATATAATTATTTTAATCTTAGTAATATTTTTATCAAATGTTTATTCTCAGTGGGTTGAAATAAATGGAAATTTTGAAGGCAAGCCTTATCGAATTGACGCAATCGATAGTAGCAAAGTTTTTCTAATTACTTTGTCAACATTTAGTAATGCTTCACATTATATGTCACTTTACTATTCTGAGAATGGAGGTGATCAATGGGAAAAAATTAACACACCGTTTAGAAGAATTAAAGATATTAGTATCATTTCAGAAAATGTTATTTGGATTGCTTCAGATTCGATGAGAATTTTCAATTCGTATAATAGAGGCAATAGTTGGGAAGTTCAAAATGAGGGAATGTTTGCTTTAGGAGAACTATACTATATTGAAATGTTTGATACCAATAATGGAATAGCCGCTGGAGATGGTTATCCACCTGAAAGAATTCCACCATTTCTAAAAACAACAGATGGAGGAAAGAATTGGTTAAATGCGAATTTATCAAATTTTGCAGGGGCAATAAGTGTAAAAAATATGGACAGCTTTGATTTTATTTCTGTAAACACAGGATATTACATGCCCCACATTGAAAACCATACTTTTGAAGAACAATTATTTAAAACCAATGATAGCGGAACTTCATGGACAGCAACAAATTTTATTGAAAATTTTAAGTATGGACATTGGATAAAATTTGTTAATGAGAGTGTAGGATATATTAATTACCAAGGAGTTCCATTTAATACAATTCATCGTACTATTGATGCTGGGAATAGTTGGGAGGTTGTTTACGAATCAGACTATAATGCAGATCAAGGAGGGATGATCAGAACATGTAATAATTCTCCTGAATTTGTTCTTGCAGTATTACTTGACAAAATAGTAGTGAGTAATGATACTGGAAAGACATGGATGGATATAAGTATTGAAGCAGATAGCAACATAAGTATTGATGATATTTCAGTACCCGGCATTAATAATGGTTGGTTTGTAAATTATGATGGTAGAATATTTAAATCGAATAATTTGAACTTAATTACACGTGTGAATAAATCAGAAAAAATGCTGTTGCCAAGTGAATTTTTATTAGAACAAAATTATCCAAATCCGTTTAACCCAGCTACAAAATAAATAGCGCTTTT
>Ga0209633_10000399_pt1 | contig 51718 bp, 53 predicted proteins | sample Cruoilmetagenom1_FD_187290 | JGI IMG/M metagenome (GOLD analysis project Ga0209633, IMG submission 187290) | Oil polluted marine microbial communities from Coal Oil Point, Santa Barbara, California, USA - Sample 1 (SPAdes) (version 2) | ecosystem: Environmental > Aquatic > Marine > Oil seeps ... | reverse complement strand
TCGTAATGCTCTGAATGACGAAGAACTGATGGTTTATTACCAGCCAAAACTGGATATGCAGACTGGCCTGATCTACGGGGTCGAAGCACTGGTTCGCTGGAATCACCCGGAAAGAGGTTTTATATCGCCGGATCAAATCATCTACATCGCCGAACATACAGGCCTGATAAAACCACTCACCCGCTGGGTCCTGCAAGAGGCTATTTCGCAATGTAGTCATTGGAACAAACAGGGGATGAAATTGAGTGTTTCTGTGAACTTGTCCACTCGGAATTTACAAGATCCCAACCTGTATGAACTGGTTGAAGCCAATTTATCAGCCTATGACTTCCCCCCCGAGTTACTGGTATTGGAAATTACTGAAAGTGCGATGATGCTTGAGCCAGAATATGCCAAGCAGATTCTCACCCACATGGACTCGATGGGAGTGTGTATTTCTATTGATGATTTCGGTACGGGTTTCTCTTCCCTGGCCTATTTAAAACAACTCCCGGTCGATGAGCTTAAAATTGACAAGTCGTTCGTGATGAATATGAATAATAACGATAATGATGCTGTGATCGTCCGTTCCACCATCGATCTGGCCAGGAACCTCGGACTGAAGGTAGTAGCAGAAGGTGTTGAATCACTCGAAATCTGGCATTTACTCAACAAGCTGGGTTGTAATTATGCCCAGGGTTTCTATATGAGCAAGCCTTTACCCGTAGAGAAACTGGAAGTCTGGCTACAGACTTACAAGAACAAAAAACTATCTATTTCCTGAGCCGGTTTTCACAAACACCATTCACTTCATGTAAGCATATTTTCTGTGTACAGTAACATCAACTAGCGCTACTATAAAATAATAAGCGCTATTACCGGAACTGAAAAATGATACTTATCCTGAAACCCGATATCGATACTCATAGTCAAGAGTACCTCAAATTGACTGACCATCTCAGTCATTTACCACAGATTCAATTCCGCACCCATAAAGAAGTCGGTAATCAGCAAACCCTGACCGAGATATACCTTATCGGTAATACCGCCGCACTCTCCATTGATGATATGAAACAACTTCCCTGTGTCGATCGGGTTGTCAGGATCTCCGAGGAATACCATATTCTTGGTCGCCATAAAGATGATCAGCGCAGTACCCATTTTGAATACAATGGTGTGCGCTTCGGTCAGGATAATCTCAATGTTTTTGCCGGGCTTTGTGCCGTCGATACGCCTGAACATGTAGAACGAATGATGCAGATACTACAATCGCATGGACAAGTCTGTACGCGCATGGGTGCCTATAAGCCCAGGACTAACCCTTATTCATTTCAGGGGCATGGTAAAGCCTGCTTACCTTATGTATTTGAACTGGCCGGAAAATACGGCATCAAGGTCATTGCTATGGAGGTCACGCATGAATCTCATGTCGAGGAAATTCAGGCAGCATTGGCGCAGACAGGTCAGCCAACCGGTGTGATGTTACAGATAGGCACTAGAAACACGCAAAATTTCGAGCTTCTCAAGATTGTTGGTAGACAATTACAGTTTCCGGTCCTGCTTAAACGGGGGTTTGGTATCACACTGGAAGAATCCCTCAATGCTGCAGAGTACCTGGCCAGCGAAGGCAATACGCGGGTGATATTTGGACTAAGAGGCATGAAGACCAACATGGGAGATCCGCACCGTAACTTTGTTGATTTTGCCCATGTCCCGGTGGTTAAACGTTTGACCCGAATGCCTGTCTGTATTGATCCTTCACATTCCGTTGGTACCAGGGAGCGTGGAGCTGATCATATCCTGGACGTCATGCATGTAACCGCCCAGGGGATTATCGCAGGGGCCAATATGGTACTGGTGGATTTTCATCCTGAACCGAGCAAGGCATTGGTCGATGGCCCACAGGCACTCACTATGGATGAATTTCCATACTTTCTGGAAGATGTGGCCATTGCAGAACAAGCCTACAAGGACAGAAAAAAACTGGCCGATAAATATCAATTTACGGCCTGATTTACCCTGACGATAAACCATTAGAGCTTAACTCTTGGCAGACGACTGCCTTCAGGTGGAATGCGGTATACATCAGCCTCTACACGGACAGTGGAATTCATATTATAATAATGCGTCTACAGTCAACATTTCTATGTAAAGGATGATCTCATGAGCAGTATACAGTTGTCGGAAGAATTATTAATCGATATCCAGAAAACATTAATCAAACACGATGAAAGTGCGCAGGATATGGGTGTCGCAGTACAATATCTTTCCGCTGTCACTGGTCTGTTACTGTCTAATTTCAAAGCGTATGATAATCAGCAAAAGCAGGAATTATTACAGCAACTTTACGGTTTTGCCGAGCATGTCATGACGGATAACTCGGCTGAAAAACAGCCTGCTCCAGCTGAGGATGCGGCCTTTGGTATCTGGAAACCCTAGTTGGATCGCGAGTTGATTATCGGTTATTGATCCCTATCCTAGTATTAAAATGAGTTTAATAAACATCGTATATCACTGATTTATAAATAATATCAATAAAGTTAACGGCTTCACGTGGTAAAGTTAGAGCTGAAAAATGAATATTTAATTGAATATTCATTTTTCAGGTGTACTATTAGTCAATGCAAGCTACCAACACCGATAAGATCACACTGACACAAGATGCCATCCTCGACGCAGCCGTCTGTCGTTTTCAGCATTATGGTATCAGCAAAACAACCATGTCCGATATCGCCTCAGATGTGGACATGTCAACAGCCAACCTGTATCGGTACTTCAAAAACAAAGAAGACATTGCAATAGCCTGTGCTCAGCGCTGTTTGTCTGAACGTTCGAGTCGTTTACTGGCAGTAGTTGACTCCCCTTCAATGTCGGCCGATGAAAAAATAAAAGAATTTGTTAATGAAATTCTGAGCTACACCTATGATCAGGTTTCATCCAATCACAGAATTAATGAGCTGGTTAACATTGTGGCCATTAAATGCAAGGATGTCGTATTCAATAAAAATATTGTAGAACAGGGCTTGATAAAAACAATCCTTGAACAAGGAATTCAAGAAAAACGTTTTGAAATCGATGATGTCGAGCAGACGGCACTGGCCGTACACACCTCACTTAATATTTTTCAATTACCCTTGGCCATGACGATTTATAGCTACGAAGACTTACAGGAGATGGCGTCCGTCACCACGGACTTACTCATAAATGGTATTACAAAAAAGTAGCTAATCAAGCACATCTACAGGACGAGATATGAAGGAATTAGAAAAAGCGTTAGGGATATGGGTCATAAAAAATCGGGTGTGGATTATAGTACTGACATTATTCCTCACAGTAGTATCATTACTGGGTGCCAGCAATCTCAGTATGACAACCAATTACCGGGTTTTTTTTAGTGAGGGTAATCCACAACTGCTTGCTTTCGAAGCACTTGAACAGACCTACGCAAAAAATGATAACGTCCTGTTCGTATTAACGCCTGGCGACGGGAAAGTCTTTACTAAAAGACATTTGCAGGCGATAGCGGAGTTAACAGAAAAATCCTGGCAGGTACCCTATTCAACAAGGGTCGATTCAATCACTAACTTTCAATACACTTATGCCGAGGGTGATGATCTTGTTGTTGGCGACCTGGTTGTTGAACCGGAACGACTGACCGCCGCCGATTTGGCACAAAAGAAATCTATTGCTCTGTCCGAACCGTTATTACTTAATCGTCTGATCAATGCCTCTGCTACCGTGGCCGGTGTTAATGTCACGATCCAGCTACCAGGAATAAATCCTACCAGCGAGAATCCGGAAGTGGTCAATTACGCCCGTCAACTTGCAAAGGAAATGCGTGATCGTTATCCGGACATAGAAGTCAGGATATCAGGCATGATCATGATGAATTATGCCTTCACCGAAGCATCTATCAATGATTTCAAGACCCTGGTTCCCTTGAGTTACGGTTTGATGCTGGTCTTTCTGGCATTTTTTCTGAGGAGTATCACCGGCACCCTTATTACGCTTTTAGTGATTATTTTATCCGTTATATCTGGCCTGGGAACAGGTGGCTGGATTGGTTACCCTATTACACCCCCCACAACAGCGACCCCCGTTATCATATTGACTATTGCGATTGCCAGTTCGGTGCATCTCCTGGTGACTTTTTTCCATCACATGCGCCAAGGCATGGACAGGATTGCCAGTATACAGGAAGCATTAAGGGTCAATTTTCAACCCATTGCATTGACCAGCCTGACCACGGCACTCGGGTTTTTATCCATGAATTTTTCAGAAGTGCCGCCTTTCCAACACCTGGGAAATATGGTGTCTGCTGGTGTCGTCGCATCATTTTTCCTGGTTATTTTCTTTTTGCCCGCGGTATTATCATTTCTGCCTTTGCGTTCACGACTTCAGCATCAGGGTAATGATCGATTAATGCTGGGCTTGTCTGAATTTGTCATCAAATACAGAAAAATATTATTGTACAGTAGTGGCGTAATCGTGATTGTCCTCCTCTCCTTTATACCTCGAAATGAATTAAACGATATTTTTGTGCATTATTTCGATGAGGATATTGCCTACAGGCAGGATGTTGATTATACGACAGAGCATCTTACAGGTACCTATATACTCGATTATTCACTGGAGTCCGGTGAGTCCGGAGGTATCAGTAACCCTGAATTCCTGGCAGATGTTGAAAAATTTTCACAATGGTTTCGTCTACAACCTGAAACCATTCATGTGAACAGTATTACGGATATATTAAAACGCCTGAATAAAAACATGCATGCAGATCAGGCCGAGTGGTATCGACTACCACAGGCCAGGGAGTTATCCGCCCAATACCTGTTGTTATATGAAATGTCCCTGCCCTTCGGGCTTGATTTAAACAACCAGATCAACGTCGATAAATCATCGACTCGATTTGTTGTCACCCTGAAAATACTGTCGACCAATGAAATGTTGGCTTTGGAACAAAGAGCGCAAGACTGGCTCGATAAAAACACAAAAAATATAAGTTCAACTATTGCTAGTGGTCCATCGCTGATGTTTGCCCATATTGGCAAACGCAACATCATAAGCATGTTAGTCGGGACTACGATTGCACTTATACTGATTTCTCTGGTACTGATTCTGGCATTCCGCTCTGTCAAAATGGGGCTTATTAGTATGATACCAAACCTGATTCCAGCGGCTATGGGCTTCGGTTTGTGGGGCATTATTGTCGGTGAAGTCGGACTCGCCCTGGCCGTGGTTACCGGGATGACATTGGGTATCGTCGTTGATGATACTGTGCATCTGATGAGCAAATACCTGCGTGCCAGACGTGAACAAAACCTGGATACTTTCGACTCCATACGCTATGCCTTCAATACGGTTGGCCGTGCCTTGATTATTACTTCCGTGGTACTGGTGGCAGGGTTCCTGGTTCTGGCGTTTTCGAGCTTTAAACTGAACGCGGGTATGGGTTTGCTGACAGCTATCATCATTGCACTTGCCATCATCGCAGATTTCTTTTTACTACCACCACTCTTGATGAAGCTTGAGGAGAACAAGAATGCATAAACTACTACTGGGCCTGGTGTTACTATTGCCTGTTATATCCTGGGCACAGAGCCCGGAAGAACGTGGTCTGGAGATTGCTAATGAAGCAGATCACAGGGACAAGGGATGGAGTGATCAGGACTCGATAACACGTATGTTACTGCGCAATAAACATGGCCAGACCAGTGAAAGGAAAATGCATAACAGGTCCCTGGAAATGGAAAGTGATGGTGATAAGTCCCTCATTACTTTCAATCATCCAAAAGATGTAAAAGGCACTTCCATCCTGACTTTTACGCATTCCAATAAACCGGATGACCAATGGTTGTATTTGCCCGCATTAAAACGTATTAAGCGCATTTCATCCAATAATAAATCCGGACCATTTATGGGTAGTGAATTTGCCTATGAAGACTTGTCTTCCCAGGAAGTTGACAAATATACCTATCAATACCTCAAGGATGACAGCATAGATGGACGCGGGGTGTTTGTTGTCGAACGTTATCCGACCTACAAACACTCCGGATACAAAAGACAGATCGTCTATGTTGACAAAGAAATGTACCAACCCCTCAAGGTTGTTTTTTATGACCGTAAAGATGCCTTGTACAAGACGCTTTCTTTTAAGGACTACCACCAATACCTGGATAAATACTGGCGTGCGGGAACCATGAAAATGGTTAACCATCAAACGGGTAAATCAACTGATCTCATTTGGGAGACTATCAAGTTTAAAAATGGACTGGATGAAAATGATTTTAATAAAAACAGTTTAAAGAGAGCGCGTTAGAATTATATGAAATATACATTTGCTCTGTTGGCGCTCTTTTTTATCGGCAGTGTTAATGCCTCTGAATGGTCGGGTTATGCCGCTCTGGAAGCGCAATTGTTTAACCATGAGCCTTTGTTTGCTAATCAGTCAGACAATAATCTCTCACTGTCCGCCAGTCCTGAATACTTTACACAATGGAATAGCGGTGATCAGAGTTTTACCTTCAGACCTTTTGCGCGTATCGATATGAATGATTCCGAACGCAGTCACTTCGATATCCGTGAATTGATGTACTATCGAAATCTGGAAAACTGGGAGCTTAAGGCGGGTATCGGTAAAGTATTCTGGGGAGTCACTGAGTCACAACATCTCGTTGACATTATCAATCAAACCGATCTTATTGAAAGCCTGGACGGTGAAGAAAAACTGGGGCAGCCCATGCTGAATATCAGTGTGATAAAGGATTGGGGTAACACCGATTTTTTTATATTGCCCGGATTCAGAACGCGTACATTTTCTGGTGCTGATGGAAGACTCAGAACCGAACCTCGTGTCGACACAGACCAGGAACGTTATACCTCTGATAAAGAAGAAAGGCATATTGATTATGCCTTTCGCTATAATAATACTATCGGTAGTTGGGATATTGGCCTATCCTATTTTTACGGCACCAATCGAGAACCCCGTTTTGTGGGTGGTGTTGATGCTAATGCCAATCCTGTTCTTGTTCCTGTCTACGATTTATTACATCAAACCGGCCTGGATTTGCAATGGGTCAAAGATGATTGGTTGTGGAAACTTGAAACGGTCCACCGTAGAGTAAGTGGTAGCAGCTATAATGCTTCGACTTTTGGTTTTGAATATACCCTTGTCGGTATCAATGATACCGATATGGACCTGGGACTCATCAGTGAATATCTTTATGATTCACGTGGGGATCAGGCGACGACAGCCTTTCAGCGAGATATCATGTTAGGCGCACGCCTGGTATTTAATGATACACAGTCAAGCGAAATTCTGGCTGGTGTTATTGTAGACCAGGATGAGCATCAGCGTATCTATTCGCTGGAGGCCAGTACGCGCCTGAGCGATCATTGGAAACTGAATGTAGAGGCCCGAATATTTTCCGGACTGCCTTCCAGTTCACTTTTTTATAATTTACGTGATGATGATCTGGTTCAGGTCGAACTTTTGTACTATTTTTAATTTCAGTCTTCCTGGTTTTCCAGCTGAGTCAGTTCGTCTTCTGCCGTATTGATATCGGCTGATGGTGCTGGCGTAATACCCTGCAGGCAGACAAAGCTCAGATCGTCAGCCATTTCAGTATCACCGGAATGCTCATAAATACGTGCGAGCAAAAATTGCTTAATAAACACCGGGTCCAGTCGCGTGCTCATTTTAAGTACATCCTTAATGTTATTGATCCCCAGTTGTTGTCCATGGTTATCGCGTAGCTCCGAAAGCCCATCGGTATAGGCAAGAATAATATTGCCGGATGTAAAATCAATGGTATTGGTCTCACAAGGATATTCTTCCATCACACCCAGCACGGGTCCGGCATTATCCAACGCGATGACTTCCGAGTTACTATTCACCATCAGGGGTGGATTATGACCACAATTGATATATTGCAGTGTGTGATGATGTGGGTCCAGTTCCATAAAGGCAATTGTCACAAACTTGCCGCGTACACTGTTATGAAAGACAGACTGATTTATGAATTTGACCATGGTTTCGAGAGAGTAGTCATGGTTTGCCAGGGTCTTGACCATGGCCTGAATATTAGACATCAGCAAGGCCGCCGAGTACCCCTTGCCTGACACGTCAGCAATAACAACCAGGCAACGATCCCGCGCCAGTTCTATGGTATCAAAGTAATCGCCACCCACTTGTTTGGCCGGGCTATAAAAGGTTTCAAACTCGTAGTATGGGGTTTTTAACTGACTGTCAGGGATTAATCTTTCCTGGATCTCAGCAGCCTGATCCATATCATCTTCAATAAATTTGAGTTGTTCTTCATAACTGACCTGCGCGACCACCTTTTCCAGGAGTCGGCGAGATGAACGTGAAATGATCATGGCAACAATACCCATCATTATGAACATGACGCTCTTCAGTAGTATCTGTATCCATGCCCCTTCACTTGTAATCAAGCCGGGCATAAAGGTTTCCTGTTCCAGCCACAAGGCATAAGCTCCAATGAATTGTCCTGCGGCCAGCCCCCCTGCCAACAGTGACATGAGCGGGTTAATTGACAGGCTGGTCAGGGCGATGACCAACAGATAAAACAGTGGCGCGGTTGATGACAGCGCAAAGTTAGCATCCACCAGGCGTGCCGTTGTCAGCATATAAAATGTGACCGTGGAAACCTGCAGGATCAGGTTAAGGTATTTGAATACGGGATGGTAGATATCTCTGCCGATCAAGATGGCCGTCCCTATAAACCATACGATCAAACCCACACTGAGTAATTGTGTGAAGTTGATGAAAGAGGCCATGTTAGGGTCTGGGTCGGCCTGACCGAACAGGTTCATTAATACGATGGTTGCAGCCAGCAGCCAGCCTGCCAGTTGTTGTGAGCGCTTTTCAGCACTCAATAACTCGGACTCAAGCAAATCCCGATACTGTTTATTATTGTTTTGACTCTTTTCCATTAGATTATTGTGTCGTCCACGACCTGTTTATTAACAGAAATATGATAGCAGCCAGTATACTGATGCTCCCAAGCATATAGACAGTGTATAACACGCCAATTTTGTCAGCTAACAGGCCGGAAGTAAGGCTGCCGATTGGCATAAAACCAATAAAGACCATAGAAAATACTGACATGACACGCCCCCTGAGGGCATCTGTCACTAGTGATTGTATCAAGGTATTGGTCGATGCTGCCAGGATTGTCTGGCAATAACCAAACAGGGCAAGAATCGGCGCGGCCAAAATCATCCTGGTATTCAGCGGAAACAGGATCAGGCAACAGCCGGCCACCATCCCTGCGCCCCCTATTTGCCAGTGCAGATGTTCATGGCTGGATCGATAGGCCAGTGTCAGGGCTCCCGCCAATGCACCCATTCCCATCGAACCCAACAGCAAGCCGAGCACTTCTGCCCCGCCTTGAAAGGTCTGGGTCGTAAATACGGGCATCAGGACCGTCAAGGAGGTGCCGACTATGCTGAAGATACTAAGAAACATCAGACTGGATCTGATGAGCTTGTTGTTCCAGGTGAAAGCGAGTCCCGCACGCATTTTTTTTAATGCACTACCATCGGTCTTGACTGGTACATAAGGCGGTAAGCGCATGCTATTCAAATTATAGATGACGGCCAGAAAGCTGAGCGCATTAAGCAGGAAAACAGGGCCTTCACCGATGCTGGCAATCAGTACGCCGGCAACGAAAGGCCCGGCGAAGCGGGCAATATTAAATGCACTGGAGTTCAGTGCTATGGCATTGGGTAGATCTTCTCTTGTCACGATGTCGGATAAAAACGAATGGCGTGTGGGCATTTCCATCGCATGAATCAGACCCAGCAGGGCCGCCAACAATAGGACGTGCCAGGCTTCGATTAAACCAGAGAGAGTCAGTAAACCCAGGATAACGGCCTGAACCAGTCCTGCGCTATAAGCGATAATGAGTAGTTTATGTCGATTGACATGATCGGCGAGCACGCCACCCCATAGACTGAACAGCAACACCGGGGCCAGACCGACAAACGCCGTCAGTCCCAGCATGAAACTGGATTCTGTGAGACGATAGACCAGCCATGCCTGGGCAACATTTTGCATCCATGCGCCGTTGAGTGAAATTAATTGGCCTATGTAATAAAGCCTGAAATTTCTGTGTTCCAATGACTTGAAGATAGAGATAATAATCCCCTTATTTTCTTTCTACATTCAGACAAACTATACTCAGGTTTGTTCTGCTTTTTGGTGACATCATTTATGCCATTATCTGAATTTGAAATGATATCCCGGTATTTTCGCCATCTTTCCCCCGAGCGCGCTGATACCATGCTGGCTATTGGTGATGATGCCGCCTTGCTTGAAGTGCCGGATGGATACCGAATGGTAACAACAGTACTGCAATGGCAGAAAGGTGTTGACTACACCGATAGCGAACCGGCAAACATCACTGCACAGCGCCTTCTTCAACAGGCGATCAGGACTATTGAAGCCCTGGGCACGGAGCCGAAATGGATGACGTTATCCCTGAGTTTTGATCACCTGGTTACTCATTGGCTTGAAGATTTCTGCAAGGGCTTGGGTCAGTTGATGTTGCAACACAATATCCAGCTGATAGGTGGTGATTCGACCCGGGCTCCTGAAACCTTAAGATTATTTCTCATGGGCACAGAAACCTTGCAGTAGTCGCTATGTTTCTGACGATGAGCGCGTTTTCAATACATCCTTGAGTTTATTGTGTGTCTCTAACAATAATTTCTCGGTCGTTTCCCAACCAATACAGGCATCCGTAACCGACACGCCGTACTGCAGTTGTGACAAGTCGTCAGGCACACTCTGATTGCCTTCAAAAAGGTTGCTCTCCAACATGAGCCCGACGATAGACTGATTCCCCTCGATAATCTGGTTGACACAATTCTCCACGACCAGAGGTTGTAAATGGAAATCTTTCATGGAGTTGCCATGACTGCAATCCACTACCAGGTTGGGTTTGAGCTTATTCTTTTTAAGCTCTTCTTCACACAGGGCAATATTGACAGAATCATAATTGGACTGGCCGCCTCCTCCACGTAAAACGACATGGCCGCAACTATTTCCACGCGTATGAAAAACGGCACACTGGCCATCCTGGTTGATACCCAGAAAATGATGCGGTTGAGAAACTGAATGCAGGGCATTGATGGCGACTGCCAGACTACCGTCGGTGCCGTTTTTAAAACCAACGGGCGTCGATAATCCACTGGCCATTTCGCGGTGTGTCTGCGATTCCGTTGTCCTTGCACCAATGGCTGTCCAGGTAATCAAGTCTGACAGATATTGAGGCGTAATCGGGTCCAGCGCCTCGGTGGCTGTCGGGATGCCCATTTCGGCCAGTTCCATCAGTATTTGGCGGGACAAATACAGGCCTTTTTCAATGTGAAAGGAATCGTCCATATAGGGGTCATTGATCAAACCTTTCCAGCCTATCGATGTCCGTGGTTTTTCAAAATACACGCGCATGACGATATAGAGCGTGTCTTTCACTTTCTCGGACAAGGCCTTTAAGCGCTTAGCATACTCTCTGGCGGCATCCAGGTCATGAATCGAACAGGGACCGATAACGATAAACAGACGTTGATCCTGTCGATTCAGGATATTTCGTACAGTTTCTCTACCAAGGATAACAGTGTCGGCACCTTTGCTGGACAATGGGATATCACCCTTTACCTCGGCTGGTGTCGGGAGAAGGTCTTGTGAAATGACATTAATATTATGTAAATTCTCTTCGTTCATAGTCTTTTTAGTATGACTTTTCGTCTATATTATGTTCATTCGCCATCATTAAATGGCTACTGTCTGTCTGATATTTAAACCGCTTATCATACCCTATTTATGAGGATTTCCTAATATTTCAATGCATTTTTGCGCCTTTTTTGCACAAATCCTTATTAATACGGGGTATTCAAGCACTCCCCGCCCCTCTATAATCCTTCCCCACTGATAAACAGGTAGCTGAAACCTACCACGGAGCACGTAATGAACGATACAAATAGCGAAATGAATATGGATCTGAGTAGTGGCATCGCCGCATTTGAAGGCAAACATTTTGCCACTGCCTCGCGTTTACTGCATCCACTGGCTGATCAGGGTGATGAGGAAGCTCAGTTTCGCATGGCTATCATGGCCCAGAATGGCCTTGGTATGGTCGTCAATGAAAAGCTGGCCTACGAAAATATGAAGGCTGCGGCTGATCAGGGGCATGCCTTGGCGATGCATGGCCTGGGTTTCATGTATTTAGAAGGTGAATGCACAGAAAAAAATACCCAGGAAGCGGCCAACTGGTTTCATAAAGCAGCAGATGCCGGTATGCAAGGATCTATGACCACATTGGCCATGATGTACAGAGATGGAAATGGCGTGGAAAAAAATCAGGCTGAAGCAGATCGTCTGTTCAAGTTGGCCGGTTTCGACCCCAGCGAATTTTCCTGAAAACAGTCCTAACACCATCGCCTGATGATGTTAGGTTTCCTGTTAGTATGGTATCTGCATCACGCCAATGTCTTTGATGCAATTTCATAACAATCCCTGGAAATGCCTTCATGTCCCAGAATACGCTCAAGCTGTGCTTGCATGAGCGCTTTGCGTTGCGGTTGATAACGTTTCCAGCGACTGAATGCCTGTAGTATGCGTGCAGCGACCTGTGGATTGATATCGTCCAGGGCCAGGATTTGGTCCGCCACAAAGCGATAGCCATCACCCGATGCCTGATGAAAATGCGCCGGGTTACCTGTGAAGCTGCTAATCAACGATCTGACCCTGTTGGGGTTCTTGATAGAAAAGGCATCATGTTTTAACAACTGCTGTACCCGCGCAGGTGTATCAGTAGCCTTGGAACCCGCTTGAATAGCAAACCATTTATCCAGAACCAATGGATCGTTGTGCCATTGCTGGTAAAAATCGTCTAGAAACGCCTGTTTGCTATCATTCTCCTCGTTGGCCAATAGATGCAAGGCAGCAATGGTATCAGTCATATTATTGGCTTGACGATACTGGGTTTTACACAATGAAACGATATCGTCTTCACCCAGTTGCATTAAGTAGGCAAGCGCTCTGTTTTTAAGACTTCGACTGGCTACGGCTTCAGTCTCAAAACGATAAACCGATGTGTCCTGGTTAGTTATATAACAGGCCATCAGTGGCTCTTTTAACGCCTGTGCCAGCAGGGTCTTCAAGGCTTCAAGTGTATGATGGATGGCATCCACATCCACGGCCTCTGTTTGACGATCGGCCAGATAGCTTTCAGAGGGCAATGTCAGGATCTCGGCAATGATACCCTTATCAAGATCACCCCTCGATAAAATATTTTGCAAGGAAGCGACTAATAGCGGATTAACCGAGTAAGCTTGTCCACTCTGGCGTTGTTGCAGCATTTCATCGATCGTATTCAGGAGCAAATTCTGGCTTGCTTCCCAGCGATTAAAATCGTCCCCATCATGATTCATTAAGATAGCCAATTCTTCATTGGTGTAGGCATAATCGAGCTTAACAGGAGCCGAGTAACCACGTAACAAAGAAGGAACGGGCTGACTGTTAACGTGATGAAAGACAAATTCCTGCTCTGTCTCTTTCAGGATTAATATGCGGTTACCGTTATCATCAACACTGATATCATCGCTGGACTGCGCATCAATAACGTGTCCGTCTACCGATAGCAGGGCCGTTAATATCGGGATATAAAATGGTTTTTTATTGGTTTGCCCTGCCGTGTCCGGGCATGACTGAGTCATTTTGAGTGTGTACTGTTTGGTTTCTGGCGAATAGGTATCACTCACCTTGATCTCAGGGGTCCCTGCCTGGTCATACCAGCGTTTGAACTGGGTCAGGTCAGTTTTATTGGCGTCTGCCATCGCAGCGCAAAAATCATCGGTGGTTACGGCCTGACCATCATGACGGCAAAAATACAGATCCATGCCCCGCCTGAATCCTTCAACACCAAATAGAGACTGGTATAGTCGTACTACCTCGGCACCTTTGTTATACACTGTTACCGTGTAGAAGTTATTAATCTCAACATAGGATTGCGGTCTGACCGGGTGTGCCATAGGGCCGGCATCCTCGGCAAATTGATGAGCACGTAGAATACGCACATCCTGGATGCGTTTGACCGAGCGCGCGGTCATATCGCAACTGAATTCCTGATCGCGAAATACAGTCAGACCTTCCTTGAGGCTTAACTGAAACCAGTCACGACAGGTGACCCGATTGCCTGTCCAGTTGTGAAAGTATTCATGGGCGATGACACTTTCGATACCATCATAGTCGCTGTCTGTCGCTGTTGCCGGACTGGCGAGCACATATTTACTGTTAAAGACATTCAGCCCCTTGTTTTCCATGGCGCCCATATTGAAGTCGTTAACTGCGACGATCATGTAGATATCAAGATCGTAAACCAGCCCAAATTTGTCTTCATCCCATTTCATCGCCTTTTTCAGAGACTGCATGGCGTGATCACATTTATCAATATTTTCCGGCTCAACATAAATACGCAGGCAAATATCACGCCCGTCCATGGATTGATAATGATCTTCGATAAAACGGAGATCACCCGCCACCAGGGCAAATAGATAACTCGGTTTTTTAAACGGATCATACCACTTGACCCAGTGACGATTGCCATCCAGTTTACCTTCATCAATACGGTTACCATTCGACAACATAACCGGGTACAGGTCTTTGTCTGCAATAATCGTCACGGTGTAGATGGACATGACATCAGGGCGGTCGAGAAAATAGGTGATCTTACGGAAACCTTCAGCCTCACATTGGCTGCAATAGTTGCCACTGGATTGATATAGCCCTTCGAGGGACAGATTTTCATGCGGCTTGATCTCATTGATGATTTCCAGCACGAAACGATCGGGGACCCCGGCGATGGTAAGAGAGTCTTCATCCAAAACATAATCTTCTTCAGTCAGGGGATTATTATCCAGTTCGACCGATATTAGCTTGAGTTCCTGGCCATGCAGTTGCAGAGGCTCATCATTGAGTTTGATGAACACCAGCCTGGATGTAACGGTTGTTTTCTCCTCTTCCAGGTTGAATTGCAGATCCACGCTTTCAATCGAAAAAGCCGGTGGCTGGTACTGTTCCAGATAAATTGCCTTGGGAGTATCGCCTTTCATAGTATTGCCCGATTCGTTACCATTAAATAATAGTACATTATGGTGTAATTGATTGAAAAACTAAATGGCTTTTACAAGACATTAATACAATTAATCGATTCGGGATGTATCGGTTGTGACGTCTGGTGCGTGAAGTTATAATCGCCAGGTCTCACCACCAACGAGGGTAATTTCATGAGCCTTTTGAATACCATAGTCATTCAATGCCCTTATTGCGGCGAATCGATAGAAGTGGTTATCGATGCGAGTGTTGCGCAACAGGTCTATATTGAAGATTGCAGCGTCTGTTGTCAGCCAATTAACCTGACAATTGATGCCAGTAATCCGGATGACATTGGTATTATAGCGCTCACTGATAATGAATAAACCGTGAAAAGATGACCATAGCCGACTTCATTCAATGCACTTCAATGGGCCATGCAATATCCTGTGAGCCAATAGTGGCAGATAACCAATGACAGCATATTTTTATCCGCATTCAAGGACGATTAAACAGTATGGATAGCGCGCAAAATAGTGACGTGATGCAACGTGCCAACGATATCCTGAAGCAGACTTTTGGCTACAGTGATTTTCGTCATCACCAGGAAGACATCATCAGGACCGTGATTAATGGCGGTGATGCATTGGTACTCATGCCGACAGGCGGCGGTAAATCACTGTGTTACCAAATTCCCGCTTTATTGAGAGCGGGAACCGCTATCGTTATTTCACCATTGATTGCATTAATGCAGGATCAGGTCAGTGCGTTGCAGGAATCCGGTATCAGTGCCGCTTATCTGAATTCCACCCTGGATACACAGCAGCAACGGCAAACCGAGCAAGCACTTCTGGATGGCGGGCTACAGCTATTATATGTGGCTCCTGAACGATTATTAACTGACTACACACTCAATCTCCTTGAGCGATCAAACATCGCGCTCTTCGCTATCGATGAAGCCCATTGTGTCTCGCAATGGGGACATGACTTCCGTAAGGAGTACCAGCAATTATGGCTTCTGCATAAACGTTTCCCGCATGTTCCACGCATCGCGCTAACAGCCACGGCTGATCAAAGAACACGGGCAGAGATTATTACGCAATTACAGTTGGAAGACGCCAGCCTGTTTATTAACAGCTTTGACCGTCCCAATATACGTTACACCATCAGCGAAGGGCAAAATGGCCGTGATCGTCTATGGCAGTTTATCGAGAATGAACATGCAGAGGATGCTGGTATCGTTTACTGTCTTTCACGCAAAAAGGTGGAAGCGGTTGCTGACTGGCTCAGTAAAAAAGGTCGTATCGCATTACCCTACCATGCCGGTTTGCCCAGTGAGACACGTGAACGTCATCAGCAACGATTCCTGCGCGAAGACAAGGTGATTATCGTTGCAACCATTGCATTCGGAATGGGTATCGATAAACCCGATGTCCGTTTCGTCGCGCATTTAAGCCTGCCTAAAAGTATCGAGGCCTATTACCAGGAGACCGGACGCGCCGGGCGTGATGGCGAGCCGGCCAATGCCTGGATGGCCTACGGGCTGCAGGATGTCATCAGCCTGCGACAAATGATGCAGGGTTCAGATGCTGATGAGCAATTTAAACGCATTGCCCAGCAAAAGCTGGAGGCCATGCTGGGTTTGTGTGAGTTGACTACCTGTCGACGCCAGGCCTTACTGTCGTATTTTGATGAAGCGGACGGACTGGCCTGTGGTAACTGTGATACCTGCCTGGCACCACCTGAAACCTGGGATGGAACTGAAAGTGCACAAAAAGCCTTGTCCTGTGTCTACCGCAGCGGGCAGCGTTTTGGTGTTAATTATGTCATTGACATACTCCTTGGCAAGGATGATGAACGCATACAACGCAACCAGCATGACCAGCTCAGTACCTTTGGGCTCGGTAAAGAGCTCGATGCCAGCGAATGGCGTGCGGTGTTCAGGCAACTGATCTCACTGGGTTATCTGGATGCCGATGTAGAAGCCTATGGCGCCCTTAAACTGACAGAGAAAGCCAGGCCATTACTGCGTGGTGATATTAATTTACAATTACGTCATCAACGCAAACCTGAATCTCAAAAACGCGATAAAGCAGGGAAAAAATCCTCTGAATTACGACCCGTGGATGATGCCTTGTTTAATGCTTTGCGTGACTTGCGTCTTGGTATTGCCCAGGAACTGGGTGTGCCACCTTATATCATCTTTCATGACAGTACCCTGCAACAAATGGCAAAAGAGCGTCCCTCGACACTTGAGCAGATGCGTTTTATCAGCGGTGTTGGCGAGCAAAAACTGAATAAATACGGGCAGGAGTTTTTACAGGTTATACAGGCCCATCCACTGCCGGAACTGCTGGATAATCAACTCAGTGATACGATTAATAGTACCTTGTATTTGTATTCGCAAGGCAAAGACATTGAGAGTATTGCGGCAGAACGTCAGCTGAATACTTCGACTATTTTCTCTCATCTGGCCGATGCCATTGAGGTTGGCCTGGTGGATGTACGTGACATAGTGTCTCTGGATGACAGTCAGTATAAGGAGATTGTACACACCATTGAGCTGTTGGCACCTGAAGGCAATAATAAACTTAAACCTGTGTTTGAAGCACTGGATCAGATCTATGATTACAGTATCCTGCGTTGTGTACAGGCGAGCCTTTAGACAATCATAACGCTTATATCCCGGCGGCTATCGCGGCGGCGATTTTTTTCTGATTTTTCTCACTTGACAGAAACCTCGCCTGTTGTGGATTATTAATGAACTCCATTTCCACCAGTACCGCAGGCATACGTGTTTCTCGGAGGACATGAAAATCAGCTTCTTTGACACCGCGGTCTTTATGCGTGGGAAAGGCCTTGATCAATTGTCTCTGTATCGGGGTAGCAAAGCGCCTGGCAACACTGGAATAAGGATGTATCCAGGTCTCGATACCTGCAGCCTTGGTGGTGTAGGCCGAATTACAGTGAATCGAGATAAAGAAATCAACATTATAACGATTGGCATAACGCGATCTGGCCTGCAAAGATAAACTCCGATCTACCCTGCGGGTTAAATACACGCGATGCTTTTGCTCCAGCAACAACTCTTCCAGGAAAAGTGCAACACTTAACACAACATCTTTTTCATGCAGGTGTTTACGATTTAAATGACCTGTGGCGCCAGGATCGCGTCCACCATGGCCAGGATCGATGCATATTTTCATTACTATCTCCTTGCAGTAATTAATCATATGTTAAGGGATTAAATATTATCTACAAATAAACTATCCGTGAAATGACATAAGGGCAAGTTATCAAGTTTAAATTAACGAACAAACCGTACTAACACACCATCCTTGATGCAGTCGACCTGCTTGCTATTCACAAAATGGCAGGACATTTGATATTCCCTGAGATCATTCGGTGAGGAGACCTTGCCGGATTCAATGCTGGCACTACGCCTGTAAGACATATTAAAAGCGCCTTCCCCCGAAAATTGATGAAACATAGCGCCAGTACGCGAGGTAATGGTTTTATTGTCAGCCAGAGTCTGTGTTTCTGTCGCCCTGCAAAATATATCCTTGCTGTTTTCAGTGCAGGTGTTCAGTTCCGAGGGCAACAGGACCGCAGCTTGGCCTGAACGCTTCCATGAACCGGCGAGCAACATTTTTTTCAGTTGATTGATAGTGAAGCGTGGAACAACTTCCACTGGTGAATGTTGTTGACCTGTTACCTCTTTTTGTACTGTCTTGCTGATCTTTTTTGCCGAGGCGGCCAGGGCTTTTTCCTGCGCTATCCTGGCACGCTCTTCTACTTCACCTGTCTCATCAACATCCACATCATCCTGCACTGATGTATCTGTAGAAATGATGCCTTCGGCATCAGCAGTCGGAATTTCCTTTTTATCGGTCACATCAGACATCGCAGTCTCGCTAATTGTGCCAGTATCAGAAGCCGCTTTGGGCTCTGGTGCAAGCGGTGTGCTGGCCGCAATAAGGCTGTCATCAGGTTTAACATTATCTGCTTGGATTGGTTTGGGTTCATCTACTGTCGATGTTTCAGAATCCATGGCAACCTTGGGTATATCCACGGGCTGCCCGGTGTCTTTATCCATAATGGATGGGTCAAAGTACAGGTAGGCACCTGCCAGCCCCAGCAACAGAATGGTAATAATGACTGGCCACTTAGTCAGCAAGCCCGGCTTATCGTCCTCCAGCAAGTCATGATGACTGTCCGGCTCAAAAGATAGTTTGACATTGAGATCAGGTATCTTTTGTTCCTTTACAGGTTGCTTTATGGTTGTTTCATCTGCTTCTTTGGTTGTTTCTACTATAGGCGGGGTCGTACTGGAGTCATATTCATTATCAATGACAAGGAATTTTTCGACCAGTAAAGGCTCGGCAAAACCTTCGGTAAATTTGCTGACCTCAAGTTCATGTCCATCATCTTTGTAGTCGTTTGAAGTACCCTTCAGTCCATGCAATGTGGCAAAACTTTTTTTCACCTCAAGCAGTCCCTCATTATCCAGTTGGCGAACAGCATCCATTATATCGGCGTTAGTAAAGGATAATTTTTTATCAATAAAACCATTGAGAAGTAATTTGTTACAAATGCGGTTGATTCGGCGTGGGATACCATCACTGAAGTCATATAGTGTACGCCAGACGATATCCTCGAATGCCAGCTTAGTCCCCCCCACATTGCGAATACGATGGGCAACATATTGGCCTATTTCATTTTCACCCATGCCATGCTGGTTCCATCCAATAATGATCTTTTTTTGCAGGATTTCATTTTTTGAATGATAGAGTAATTGATCAAGAATCGGGCTTCCGATCAGGAAGATTTTCATCTTGTAGCGTTTGTCCCAGATCAGGCGTACCAATTGCCCAAGACGGTTGAGGGATTCCGCCGATAATTCATGTGCATCTTCGATGACGAATAGAGAATACAGGTTTTGAGTCGATTTTTCGGTCAGATAGTCATTTAGCTGTTCTATGAGAACGTCTTCACTGCCCTCTTCGTTCAAGCTAAACGCACGGCAGACGGATTGTATGACACCGTGACTATTGACACTGCTGGCCTTGAATGTCACGGGTTGAACCCTGTCCGCATCCTGCCGACGTAAAATATCATTAACCAACGTGGATTTACCCACACCAGAAACGCCATAAATAAGGATCAGGACCTTACGGCTATGGTCAAGCACATGTTGTAAAAAAGCTACGCCACTAAGATAGCTGTGATGTTGATAAGGATTGTGCTCATCAGGGGTAAACCTGAAGGGGTCGTCAAATACCTGGTAATGATCTTCGTACACTTAAAACGCTCCTGCGTTCAATACAGCGGGAATAGACCGCAGAGACTTCAATGTCTTTGTCTAAGAGCTATTCTAAACTCATTTAGGATGAAAACGTCAAAGTTGAGAGTACATTTTAGACATGATTGGGTGGATTCATCCACTGTTTTATACATTAATGAGCAAAAAAGAGGATAATTTACTGAAATACACAGGTAAGGCATACCGAGTGTTGCCGTAATAATACAATCGATGCCTGATTTAGACAGATTCAGCCTCGTCTCTCCTTATTACCATGTTAATTATATGCTAATGCGTTTGTTGAATGCTCTCTTACATCGCCTCTTTTACTAAAGGCGCTTTCCGGCCAGTGTTGGGGCCTTGTCGGTACGGGTTTCCAGCTTGAGGTAGCTGACAAGACGCACGGTACCTTCATTGTGCAGAATCTCATGAACCCTTGCTACAGCGGCCAGAATCGTCTCCAGATCACCCTCAATATTGGTGCCTGAGGCGTGGGTTTCCAGCTTGATGTCTTCACTTTGAAGTAGTGCCACGACACGCGTAATTTCCTTTCGTACCGAAACGCTATTTCCGATGGGGACAACTTGTAATTCTGCTGTGGCTTTCATGATTGATCCATTCGTTGCATTAAACAGGTCACATCATACTGTATCCTTAGGGGATGATGAAATTAAGCTTCATCTATTGATTGCCACCATAGGTGAGTACGCCGCTGGAATATTCCTTTCCAAAAGACTTCGCCAGGTTAGTTACCTGGATAACTGCAGATTCGATTTGTTCTTCAGTTAATACCGACAAGGGATGGATGTAGGCAGAGTACAAAACCCCATCACTCACCGCATAACGTGCATCCAGAGACTTATGGTAATTAGATTCGAGAATATCATGCAGTTGTTCATTTGATAAACGATCATACTCAGCGACAGGGGCTATAATACGCATACGGTCATGGACGGTATCGGATATTAAATACAGGGAGATATTATGGTACCTGAACTCAACGACCCCCTCCTCACCCTGTGAACTCTCGGCCATCTCTTTTACGATCTTTTCCAACTCGTTTTGATTCATAATAGACTCGCAAGATTGTGGCCTTAAAGCAGCATGAAGAGGACAATAACCGTGATTTTTCTATTATGTCTACTTATTGTAAACAGGTATCACTATGGATTCATCATTATCATGGCAAAAAGTAAATCAATACCATTAAAAAGACAGGCCAATCAGTAGCCAGGCTATATAGAGGACCGTTATGCTCAACATAGGTATTTTATGTGTTATGCGATTCTCACGGGTTTGCGCTTTTTTTGTGTATACAAGAAAACTGATCACCAGGATAATACCCAGGATGATGGTAATCAAATCGAATAAGTTGCTATCTCTAAACGCCTCAAGCCAGGACAGGCCAGATTCATTAGTCAGTTCCATTGACAATTCCCTTTGATATATCATTGAAGATCAGCAGCTCATCAATGAGCTGCTGACATATCCTAGTGTATACCAGATTACAGGAAAAAGTATCTCAGATTATAGTGAAGACCCCATTTTTCTCAGATGGACCGTATTCAAGAAATAAAGTAAGCCGTTCTTGCGTTAAGTGCTACCTCATACATGGCGGCCACACCACAAATATCCACTGGCACTCTCCATTCATCGGCATCAAAACCCATCATTCCCAATGAGGGCGAGCATACCTGGAATTTCACGCCCGCTTCCACGGCGATTTCGATTTGTTCTTCCAGGGAAGACATCTGGCCCTTCATCATATAGTTAAACATCTTGCGACCCAGCCCGCCAAAAGACATCTTCGAAGGAGGCAAGGCCTGACTATTAGCGGGTAACATCAGATTGATCATTTTATGGGTAAATTTTTTGCCCTTGAGACGCCGTTCCTTCTTGATGACCGAGCAACCCCAGAAGGTAAAGAACATGGTGACTTCCATGCCCATACCGATGGCCCCATTCGCCATCATAAAGGCGGCCATGGCCTTATCAAAATCTCCCGACAGTACAATAATAGATACTTTGTCTTCGGGTAGTTTCAGTTTCATTGCTTTTATTTCATCTTCAAGATCAGTCATCCTGTCTTCGATTGAAAGTTCAGTTGATGCTTTGGGTATCATTACAGAGCTCATAACGTTCTCCTGTAGAGAGTAATTTGATGTGGTTTGTTTTGACCGCAGAATAATATGTGCCACAATCTCAATTAAATATATTCAAATAACGTTATATAGTGAATAAGTTTTTTGATTGTTAGTTAAACTAACTATTACAAAGGAACTAGCATGGAAACACTGCGGGTGATCGAACTTCTTGAAGCGACACAACAATTTGAAAAAAAACTCAACCTGGCGCTCATGTACTCTGGTCTACGTATCCCTCAATTCAGGGTCATGATGTTCCTGAAAAAATCAGGAAAAATAACCGTGTCCGACCTAAGTCGCTATCTCAACGTCACCCGCGCTACTATGAGCGTCCTGGTAAACCAACTGCTCAAGGCCAACATCGTGGAAAGTATTAGTAATCCAAATGATAAACGCTCGTTTTATATTAAATTAACTGAATCGGGTTTGAAGCGACTGCAATTAGCTGAAACAGAAGCAAAGCTGGTGGAAGAAAAAATATCAAGGAATATACCCGATGATATTATTATGTCCTTGAATGAATTCACCCGATCATTACTGTCATCAAAATAACATCGTGGTAAAGGTCGGGGATTTCAATTTTTTAAAGAAGAGCACCAGGATTGTTGGTTTACGGGGTCTATATATACATCAGCAAAATACAGTATAGTCGATTGACGACTGTTAATGCTTAATCCAGATCGTCTGCAAAAATATCTTTCAAGTGACTGTGCAGAAGCTTTTCATCAAAATAATCCTCCACCCTGCGTCGTGCACTTAGTTGATTGTTATCCAGCTCGAACACGTTGTTGGATAACAAATCATCAGTGTATTCACTAACATCATCGACGTGATCATCAGAGCTGTAATTACTGTTGTTTTCTATCGTCATAGTTTTAGTTAATCCTATCAGTCAAGAAACTTCTTATGACAAACGACTTATCTAATATGCAATATTGTTTTGATAATACATTTATTAAATGATTGTATATTTACTATATAATTATGTAATTTTTATTAAAAAATTCGAATAATTAATCGGGCATGCATCACAAAAATGTACTAAATTTATCCGCGCACCAGACCATTTCATTTGTGTAGTTAGACAATACGTTGCCTACCTACTGCATAGTCTAGACAAAGAGGCATTGACCTAACAGGTCATCATGCACAATATTACTGTGTCATAATGACAATGATGTCGATTAACAGAGATAAGTGACTATCTCCGTATAGCGCTTATCCATTTGTGTGAAATTGACTGAGGGTCTGTAATACGATGTTTCTTGAATGAATAAAATTACTGATCCACTATTGAGTGGACCATCAATACCTTGAATACACAGATGACATACCCGTGACACAATGGGTTCAAACCTATTGAACGTAATGGCTGTAAAGCGTAAGATTACACCATCACAGGGGGGTGTAGTATGATGTCACATCGTAGCCAGATCATAGAATTGATAGATCAAGGAGCTATCCCCCGCGAAAATATAGAAAAAGCCCTGATGACAACACGGGTTGTACCAGATAGTACGGCCTGGCGAATATTCATCGATAATCTGTTGCTCTGGTTGGGTGGACTTTCTCTCGCATCATCTATCGTGTTTTTCTTTGCTTATAATTGGTATGACATGGGTCGTTTTGCCAAGTTCGCTATTATCGAGTTACTGATTGTCCTCACCGTTGTTGCTTACTGGAAACTGGGTAGCCAAACCGTTAGCGGCAAAATGTCGCTGCTCGTGTCGACGATATTGCTTGGGGTTTTATTGGCATTGTATGGGCAGACCTACCAAACAGGGGCGGATACCTGGGAATTATTTTTTTACTGGGCCTTACTAATGTTGCCCTGGGCCTTTGTCGGGCGCTTTCCTGCGATCTGGATCGTCTGGGTCAGTCTTATTAACCTGTCGATTATACAGTACTACCAAACATTCAGGGGTGCATTCCGAATGTTGTACAGCTCGGATACCGAACTACTCTGGTTGTTATTCTTGTTTAATACCCTGGCTATGCTCGCATGGGAATACCTGGCAAAAACCAGAGCATGGCTCGCGGAACGCTGGGCAATTCGCTTATTGGCGCTGGGGAGTGGTATTAGCATTACCTGGTTAATACTGGTTGCCATTTTTGTCCCTGGTGGAAGTGGTAATAGTGTACTGGCCGTGTTGGTATGGCTGATGTGGGTGGCCGCTCTGGCATTGAGTTATCGAAAGATATGGCCTGACCTCTTTATGCTGGCAGGGGTCTGTTTGTCTGTTAGTGTGGTGATACTCTCGTTTCTGGCCAGACACATGATTAAAGACTGGAGTGCAGGCAGTTTTTTGCTGCTCGCGGCACTGATTATTGGCCTGGGAACAGCGGCATCCGTATGGCTTAAAAAAGTCCATAAGGAGATGCACGTGTGACTCACCCTACAACCGTCCCTATATGGGAGTCATTGCTAAAGGCAGGGATAGTACAGGATCCACCACCGCAATCTCGTGAACTGGATACACCATGGTATGTGAAAGTATTACTGGCACTATCGGGTTGGCTGGCGGCACTCTGTCTTTTTGCATTTTTTGGCATGCTGCTCAAATCCTTGCTGTTTAACAGTGCCATCTCATTCATCATTGGCAGCGTTCTGATCGGTGCTGCCATTAGTGTATTACGATTACACAAAAAAGAATTTTACGAACATCTGGCGATCGCCACCAGCTTGACGGGGCAAGCACTTGTGGTTTTTGCTATGACTAATTATCTTAAGGGGAGCAGTGAAACGGTCTGGCTATTAATAGCGTTATTAGAAATAGCATTGTTGTTTGTGATACCTAATTTTATCCATCGCGTATTTTCTGCCTATTTTGCCACCGTTGCCTTAACATTTCTGATGCTGTCAATTGGCGTGTCCTTTATTTTTAGTATTACCCTGGTCTTTTTCACTTGCTGGTTGTGGCTCAATGAATTTCGTTATCCACAACACATGAAAATGATACAAGCAGCTGGTTATGCCCTGCTCCTGGCAATAAACCAGTTAAATACACTTGCATTGACTACTTATATTAGTTTCAGTAGTAAATTACATCAGGTCCATCCTGAGGCGTGGGTTCAACCCTGGATGAGTGAGTTCCCCATTGCTATTCCCATGCTCTATGTCGTCTGGCAACAATTAAAACGCAACGGTCATCGCATAACTGAACTTTTTTCAATCATGATACTGGCGGCTACCGTAATGATAAATGTTATCTCGATGGAAGTGGGTGGTCTTAATGAAGGAATTTTAATCCTGCTGCTGGGTTATGCAGGTAGCAATCGTGTCATTCTTGGTTTAGGTATCATCACCCTGCTCGTTAATCTTTCTTCGTATTATTATTTGCTTGAAACCACCTTGCTGGTTAAGTCACAGATATTATTCTTTACGGGCGTATTACTCCTGGCAGCCCGCTGGTTACTATTGCGGTTTATATCTGATGCGAAGGAGCCGAAAAATGCCAGGTAAAATTGCGCTTGGGGCCATGGTTATCATCCTGTTGCTCGTCAACTGGTCAATAGCCCGTAAGGAATCACACCTGTCCAATGGGCACATTGCCTACCTTGACCTTGCGCCAGTTGATCCACGTTCTCTTATGCAAGGTGACTATATGGCGTTGCGCTTTAGATTGGCCAATGACGTCAACAATGCATTGGCTAAAACCAAAAATGATGACCGTGTTATGCCTGAACCGTCTGATGGTTACCTGATTGCGACACTGGATAAACGCCATGTCGCCAGTTTTAAAGCGCTTTACCAAAACCAGGCATTGTCCCAGGATGAAATTCTTTTACGATACCGCATACGCAACGGCGTAGTTAAATTTGCCACCAACGCCTTTTTCTTTCAGGAAGGCCACGCAAAAATCTATGAGGCAGCGCGTTATGGTCAATTCCGTGTTGATGACCATGGAGAGTTATTATTAGCAGCTATGTATGATAAGGATTTGAACAAATTAATGCCTGAAGTCATAAAAAAGCAAGAACCTTGATCATTAAGATAATTTAATACAACTAAAGGCAGTTTATTTAGCGGTAGACAAGGCCTTTAATTTTTCCGTTTGCCAAAAACTGCCGACTAATAATAGCAGGCTTATCAATCGTATTTCTACGACCTGATTCACTCACAGGCTATATAGCCTGTGAGTCACCCCGCCAATATTCAATGCCCATCGATTATTGGTAAAACGGCGAAAATCCTTAATACATCAATTCCCGCAATTACAGCAGTGGCTAATCCTTGGACTCTACTGGTTTACTGACCACATAGAGCCAGATGAAGCCCGCAATACCCGATAATAATGACGCCGCCAGGATACCCGTCTTGGCCATCAACAGATTTTCGGCTTGCCCAGCAAATCCCAGTTCCGCGACGAAAATAGACATGGTGAATCCGATGCCAGCCAATAATGACACACCGGCGATCTGGGTAAAGCGCGTATCTTTTGGCAATACGGCTACATCCAGTTTCAGTAACACCCAACAGATGCCGGTGATGCCAATGAATTTACCCAGGATCAAACCCAGTGACACGCCCATTAATACAGGATGCGACAGGGTCTCACCCATTGAATCCATCGTCAGTGGAATACCGGCGTTGGCCAGGGCAAAGATCGGGATAACCAGGTAAGCCACTGGCATATGCCAAGCATGTTCAAGCCTTTGTAAGGGTGCTTCGACGCTATGTATACCATTTTCCAGTGTCTGTACCACGGAGCGTAGTTCATCATTCGTCATGATGTTCTTACCATGTTGGTAACTGGAATCAAAACGTTGTATCAGCTCCTTCACATGTGCACTGAAACGTTCGGGTTTGTATTTAGGGATAGCGGGCACGGATAAAGCCCCCAGGATGCCGGCCAGTGTGGCATGCACTCCGGATTGTAGTAAAGCATACCACAATATGACCGCGACAATTAAATAGGGCATGGTTTTGCGGATGCCCGCAAGATTAAATGCCAATAACAAAATAAAAAGTCCACCTGCTACCGACAATGGACCAAGCGCTATGGAATCAGTATAGAAAATGGCAATGACTAACACTGCCCCCAGGTCATCCACAATCGCCAACGCCACCAGAAAAGTAATCAATGCCTTGGGAACCCGGTTCGCCAGTATGGCCAGTGCACCAATGGCGAATGCAATATCGGTGGCCATGGGTATGCCCCAGCCACGGGCCGCATCACCTTCAGGATTCATGGCAAAATAGATTAATGCTGGCACCACCATACCGCCGATGGCGGCACCAATCGGTAATACCGCATTGCGTAATTTTGCCAGTTCACCTACCAGTATTTCGCGCTTCAACTCCAGACCGACAACGAAAAAAAACAAGGCCATCAGGCCGTCGTTGATCAAGTGATGTAAACTCAATTGCAGAGACCAGCTACCCACACCAAGACTCATTTTGGTATGCATAATATGTGCGTAGTCAGAGGCCAAAGGTCCATTAGCCAGTATCAATGCGATCACCGCCGTTGTCATCAACAGTAAACCACTGGTTGTTTGTCGATGGATAAACTCCTCGAAAGGTGTCAGTATTTTGTCGAAGGATTTCTCCCACGGGGCGTGGAAAACGCCCTCAGTCCCAGAGTTAGCTGATGCCTTGTCTCGTATGTTCATGTATTTTTCCTACTTCTTTTTTGTTCAGTTTTGGGTGTAATCGTACGAAATAGCCACTCACGCGCAGTTTCTGTGATGGCGGCTACGGCTGGATGTGTAATTTTTCGCTCCACGGAAATGGCATAAAACTGTTCTCTGACCTCATCTGTCTTGCCAATGGTTGTAACGCCATATTGTTTCTCCACCTCGGCAGCAATAGGTGTAGGCGCCATGAATACACCAGCTCCGGTCTTACCGAAGGCCTTCATCAAGGCGCTATCGTCGAATTCACCAACAATCCGGGGATAGATACGCAGCCCATCAAACCACTGCATGAGACGGCTGCGCACCACGGTCGTTTCGCCTGGTAGCAACAAGGGTGCGCCATTAAGGTTGTGTGGAAAATCTTTACCGAGCTTGCGTGCCAGTTGGGGCACTGCAAAAAAACTGATACCACATTCACCCAGCTGATGATTGTAGCCGCGCACGTTCATGCCTGGGGGGATGGGGCCATCGGCGATCACCAGATCAACCCGGTGTACGGCCAGCTCGGCCAATAGAGAATTGATAGCCCCCTCGCGACAGACAATACGTACGGACTCAGGCAACTGCAGTGCCGGAGCCAACAAACGATAGGCAATCGATTTTGGCACGACATCGGCCACCCCGACTTTGAATACCAGTGGCCTGCCGTCAGGCAGGTTACGCACCATTTCTTCCAGTTCACCCCCCAATGAAAATATCTCATCAGCATAACTTAATGCCAGTCGCCCGGTTTCCGTCATTTCCAGATTACGTCCTACCCTGGTAAACAAGGTTTCCCCCAAATTCTCTTCCAATAAACTGAGTTGTCCGCTGATGGTTTGCGGTGTCAGATGCAGGCGCTCACTGGCACGCGCAATACTGCCCTCCTTAGCCACGACCCAGAAATAGTGAAGGTGTTTATAGTTAATCATTGCTCTAAATAGTAACCTCGGATAATACGAACTGTAGGTTAATTATACTCGGCTTTCTCTAAGTTTTAATCCAGTCTAGCATAATTATCCATGGTGACCCGAGTGAAACTTTTGAGGCGATCATAAGGTATTTATCGACCGCAAATCAATTCCTTGATGGAGTAATATCGATAGGAACAATACTTCGTATATTTCGATCTATTAATAAGATATATTCGAATTTTATTATCATAATAACCTGTTTAATATACTGCCCTGTATGCACCAGTCAAACTGATCCATTAGACCCAAGCGCCAGTCACAAGAAAATGAAGACACCTGATACGAGTACACATAAATCACCTAAGCATAAAAGTCGCCCAATGGTTGATTTGCTGATAAGTATTATCATTCCTTCGGTGATACTGATGAAATTCAGTAGCAATGAAAGCCTTGGGGCCAGTGGTGCCTTGATCACCGCGCTGGCCTTTCCCCTGGGCTGGGGACTATTCGAGTTATTCAAGTACAAGACATTCAATTTCATCGCCCTACTCGGCTTGATCAGTGTACTACTAACCGGCGGCATTGGCCTGCTGGAACTCGACCCCCAATGGCTGGCTGTCAAAGAGGCAGCTATCCCCGGGTTGATCGGTTTAGTGGTCCTGGTCTCCACACGCACACGCTATCCATTGATCAGAACCCTGCTCTACAATCCAACCATTATGAATGTGGGAAAGATCCAGCAAAAAATCGAAAGTCTTGGCAACAGCGTTGTATTTGAAGCCCGTCTTTTGAACGCTACTTACTTATTGAGTGGCACCTTTTTCTTTTCTTCATTGATGAACTATATCCTGGCAAAGTGGATTGTGACCAGCCCGTCAGGCAGCGTGGCTTTTAATGAAGAGCTTGGACGCTTGACTCTGCTTAGCTATCCGATGATAGCCATTCCTTCTATGCTGATGATGTTGGCCATCTTCTATTATCTCTGGCGGACGATCCATGGTATGACCGGCTTGTCATTTGACGAGATACTGGTTTCACGCCAGCCAGAAAACAAAGGTTAAAATCTATCATGCGTACTCGGGTGCATGCGTTCATTGAACATGCCTATGTGCAAAACACGATTATCGTCCTGATTCTGGTCAATGCGGTGATATTAGGCCTGGAGACCTGGCCGGCATTGATGAACACGGCCGGACCGCTCATCCTGGCTCTCGACCAGATCATCCTCACGCTCTTTGTGATCGAGATCGTGCTACGTATCTATGTGCATCGTTATGCTTTTTGGAAAGATCCCTGGAGCCTGTTTGATTTTAGCGTGGTTGCTATTGCGCTGATCCCCGCCTCCGGTCCCTTCGCTGTATTACGTGCATTGCGTGTGCTGCGAGTCCTGCGCTTGTTGACGATGGTACCCTCCATGCGGCGTGTGGTGGGTGCATTGTTGGCAGCCATTCCCGGGTTGGGTTCTATCGGTTTGATGCTACTGATCATTTACTATGTATTTGCCGTTATCGCTACCAATCTTTTCGGCGCTTCCTATCCAGAGTGGTTTGGCACTCTGGGCAATTCATTTTATACCCTGTTTCAAATTATGACGCTTGAAAGTTGGTCTATGGGTATTGTGCGACCGCTGATGGAGACCTTCCCCTATGCCTGGTCCTTTTTTGTCCCCTTTATTCTGGTCGCGACCTTTACCATGCTTAACCTGTTTATCGCCATCATAGTCAGTGCTATGCAAAGTTACAGTGAAGCAGAGCATCAAGAAACGGTAGATGCCTTGAAAGAGACACAAGAACACATTGAGACGGACCTCCATCAGGAAATGCAGTCATTAAGGACCGAGATCAGGGAGTTAAAACAGCTGATGATTCAAGGAGCGCGCGATCGTTGAGATCATTGAAACCGCCTATGCTAACAGGGTGATGTTTGATTTTTTTCCTTCGAGCGGAGTGTTGCTATTGCTACAGGGTAAAGATGCTGACGTTGACTGGTGTGACCGTGTGACTCATTTACTGCCAACCGAAAACTGCAGGCGTTGATAGTGAACCATAGATCGAAAAATGCGAGCTATATGTAAGTAATAATCGACTTTTTCTTATTTTAAAATCCGTCTACTATCGTCATCAATCATGAATCGAACGAAACCGCGGAGACAACAATGCAAATCGACATTCAAGCACGCAATTTTATACTGACAGAAGCTATTCGTCTCTACACTGAACGACGTCTGGGTTTTGCTCTGGGTGTCAGAGACGAATATATCCAACGTGTGATCGTCCGCCTTTCCGATATCAATGGACCCCGTGGTGGGTCAGACAAATGCTGCCAGGTCCATGTGGTGCTTACCCATCTGGCGGACGTCATCATCGAGGACACCGAAACCGACCTGTACGTGGCTATTGACCGTGCCACTGATCGCGCAGGTCGTACAGTAGGACGTCGGTTGGCACGACAACGCACCAGGGGTCGATCAACCAGCCTGAACGACAAAGAACAGATTACTGACGTACCACTACCGCTTTAATTGACCTGATTGGAGACTATTTACAATGAATACATCACTATCAAATACCACGACTCGAGAACAGACTAGCGTTCTCTCTACCAACAAGGTGATCCGTAACACCTATACGCTGTTATCAATGACACTGTTGTTCAGTGCATTAACTGCGGGGACTTCAATGGTATTAAATCTCCCCCATCCAGGCTTGGTGCTGACGCTGGTGGGTTATTTTGGTCTGCTGTTTGCTACTGCCAAGTTTCGCAACAGTAGTTTAGGACTTGTTTTCGTATTCGCCCTGACCGGATTCATGGGATATACCCTGGGACCCATTCTCAATAGCTATATGGCATTGTCCAATGGTGGTCAGGTGGTAATGACTGCTATGGGAGCCACGGGCGCCATCTTCCTTGGCTTATCTGGTTATGCGCTAACCACACGCAAGGACTTTAGTTTTATGGGTGGCTTCCTGATGGTCGGTATTCTGGTCGCCTTCCTGGCAGGCCTGGCTGCCATGTTCTTCGAGATGCCCGGTTTGTCGTTGGCCGTCTCATCCATGTTTGTATTACTCATGGCAGGCCTGATTCTCTATGAGACCAGTAATATCATCCATGGTGGCGAAACCAACTACATCATGGCAACTGTGACTCTATACGTTTCTATCTTCAACCTGTTCACCAGTCTTCTGCACCTATTGGGTTTTATGAACGGTGAAGAATGAGATCACAAGCAATACACGAGGATATCGGTATGGCACACTTGACGACTCTCAGCGAACTCAAACAACACATCACTCTGTTGGCACACGTGGAAGAGACAGATGCCCCTTTTATCAGCTGCTACCTTAATCTTGAAAACGGGCAGGACAACTGGCGCGATGCACTCGATGAACGTGCTCGTGTCCTGCGACGCCTTCTCAAAGGTAACGATCTCGCTGATCTCGATGAAGCCTTGGGCGAAATCGACGCCTGGATGTCCTCCGAACTACTACCGGAGGCAAAAGGGATAGCCATCTTTGTTCGCGGCACCTTTGGTGGGAGCTTCATGTTACCCATGCAATTTGCCGCCCCGCAGCCCAACTGGATCGCAGTCTATCCGACACCCAACATCTATCATCTGATGGAGCTCAAAGACAACTACCACCGCTATGTGGTATTGCTTGCCACAGCGGATCGCGCCTGTATCCTGGAAGTAAACCTGGGTGCGGCCACGATTCAGGCCTGGATAAACAAGCCGAATCTACGTTCACGGGTGCGGCAGGAGTGGAGCCGGCCTCACTACCAGGTTCACCAGGCACATCGCGGAAACCGCTTTTTGGATGACAAGATTGCTGTTCTGCAGCAATTAATGCGCTGCGGTGGCCATACCCATCTGATCCTGGCGGGTGATCCCAAGATAACCGAACGCGTCCGCCATGCCCTTCCCAAAGACCTGGCAGACAAGCTAGTGGATATGATTCCGGCTAATGAGCGCGATCAGCAGGACGATGTCGTGATGGCTTCTCTCTCCAGCTTTATCGAGCACGAAGAACAAGAATCGCGCTCGGTAGCCGAGCTTCTTATCGATGGCCTGCGCAGTCAGAACCTGGCGGTCGTTGGCACCACGGATACCCTGGACGCACTACGTTGGGGTGAGGTGGATACGCTGGTCATGGCCAGTGAATATCAACCCGATCCTGGATGGTCCTGTACTGCTTGTCGCGCAATGGGTATCGAACTACCCGAAACTTCAGCCTGCCCAGAGTGTGGTTCAGCATCCATACGGCCGCTTAATATCAGAGAGACGCTGCTGCGTCTGGCCGGTCAGTTGGAACGCCCTGTGGAAGTGGTGGAACACTCCGATGCCTTGATGAATCTGGGTGGTGTCGGTTGCCTGCTGCGTGTTCATCCTGGCACACGCATCGATAAGCAAACTGAGCGTACTGTAGTAACCGGCTGATACACAGGAACATATTTGCGACGCCATTCAGGTACTGTACAGCAGACTGCTCGCACTACGTTATTGGAAGAATACAAAAATTCTGTTAACACAAAAGCACCAACCCCTGTCATAAAAAGGTGATCCATTATGCCCCTGGTTTCTATGAAAGATATGCTGCAACACGCTTATGAACATCGCTATGCAGTGGGTGCCTTCGACCTGGTCAGCCTGGAGTTTCTGGAAGGTATCATGACGGCAGCCGAGAAATGCCAGGCACCGGTCATCCTGAGCCTGGCCGAATCTCATTTCGATTATTTTGATTTTGAATTAATCATGCCCGCTGTAGAAGCAGCGGCCCGGCGTTCAAGCGTACCGGTAGCGATTCATCTTGACCACGGGGCGGATCTCGCATCTGCCGTTCGGGCCATCAACCTGGGATGCAACGGCGTGATGGTCGATGCCTCACACGAATCCTTTGCGGAAAATATTCGCAGTACCAAAGCGATTGTTGATATCGCCCATACATGCGGTGTACCTGTCGAAGGTGAACTGGGTTATGTGCCAGGTGTAGAAGGTGAAGATGCTGAACGTCATCCCGGCGAAATCGCCTATACGACAGTGACAGAGGCCAGGGACTATGTAAAACAGTCGGGGGTGGATTTTCTGGCTGTTTCCATTGGTACCGTACATGGCCGTATGCGAGGTGAACCCAAACTGGATTTTGATCGCCTGGAACAGATTAATGAGGCACTGGATATTCCTCTGGTCATTCATGGAGGCACCGGATTGAGTGATAAACAATTCCGACGATTGATCAGTAAAGGGGTAGCCAAAATCAATTATTACACAGCACTTTCTGACATGGCTGCCGTGTGTATGCGCGACAATACCAGGGCAAAACAGCAAGGTGGCCACGTCAGTGTGATGGAAGGTGTCAAGGAGGTTATCAGTGCCGAAGTTGAACGTTGTATACACTTGTGGGGTAGTTATGATCGTGCTGGAGACCTGTTAAATCAATGCACGCCGTGGTCATCAGTGGAGCATTTGATTATCTATAATGTCAAGGGTGTATCAGAGCAGGATGTGGATGTCATGATGGCCAAGGGTCGACAGGTACTCAGTACAATCCCTGGCGTCAGAGAGGTACTCGCCGGCCGTTCGGTGATGACCGATGCAGACTATCGCTACACCTGGCTTGTCCGTTTCTGTCACCCGGCGGTCATCGACAGTTATCGAGAGCATCCGGTTCATATCGACTTTGCCGACATGTTGTTTCACCCCATCGCGGGCGAACGCATCAGCATTGATTATGAGATCGTCGAAAAAAATGAGATATTGACCAACAATGGTCAACTGATGACTGCCCTTGGCCAGTTCTGGTAGATAACATCGCTATCTGTATTAAAACCGAACAGCGTACTGTAATATATCAGCCTGCCTATCGAGTGTTTTTTCGATGGTTTATTTTACTAATCTTAGCACCATGAAAATGAACCGTTTTAGCGGATAATATAGCACTACCATAGAGCAGATCATTGTTGAAGTTGATTAGTAACGTAACATAGTCTCCATAACCCTCTTCAAACCAGGACGCAAGATAAACTTTTTTCTCAACCTGGAAGGCCTGGTAAGGAAAAGGTCCCCACCATTTTTCCGGCTTTGGCCCACTGAGATATCGGTAGCTCACGCCCTCTTCTTCAAACTTGACGTTATAGGACCGGCCACTTGTATAGTGATAAGTGATATCAGTACCATTTAGCTCGCGGGTGGGCGAAGAAATCTCTGCGGCGTTGAGTGAAGCACTAAAAAAAATGATGGTTAATATGGTAATGAGCGCTTTCATAGAATCCCTTTTATGGTTGTCAATAACAGCTGCCGATCGTCGCTAATGCTAAAGAATCAATAGGTTTTTGTCCGCTTAGTCATGCAAACAAGCGTACACCAGTCTATTGCAGTTCTTTTGAATAGAAATACCATTCACTTTTGTTGATGTCAAAACCTTCATATAGTTTTTGTGCTAATGAATTATTCTTTGCTGTCAGCCACTGTATTCTGTTGATGCCTCTCAGTTTAACTGCCGCCATTGCATGCTGTATGAGTTTTTTTCCGTAAGCCTTGTTTCTATGCTCTGGTAAAATATATAAGTCATTGAGTATACCGACCTCTTCTGCCCTTGTGCTTGAAAAACCGAAATAAAGGGTGGTAAATCCGACGGCTTTTTCTGAGTCTCTTATTAAAAAAAGAACACCTCGCGAATTATCGTTAAGAAACCGACTAAAATGGTGCCTGTTTTTATCTTCACTAATATGTTCTACACAATAAAATTCCTGGTATGCCCGGATTAATGGCAAAACTTCTTCAAAATTCTTCTCTGTTATTTGTTCAATCATATTTTTCGCTAACATAGAGTGAAATACATTTTAGATAGTCGCTAAACAATACTTTAATTTTAATTTAACCATGTACTGTTTTTGCTGGTATTAATTTTATCATTCTTGCTCCACAGAATGAGCAAATGGCAGTCGCTATCATTATAGTCAGCCGCTCAGTTGTTCTTATATTACCGAAAACTTATACCCTTTACACTCTTAAATGCTGCTGAGAGTATGTCTATTTTATCTAAACTGTGATTAGCGCCACAAACTGACTGTTTCTGTTTCCTATACAATATTCCCAGGATTAAATAACAATACAATGATTTATCAAGAAGCATCTGACAGGGAGAGAACAATGCATCGACTACCTAACTCATACTATTGGTCTACACAAATTGCTCATGTGCTTATCTGTGCGCTCATCTTACTCGGTACGAGTCCGCTTGTGTTAGCGCAAGATTCCACGGCACCTCAGAAAAATAATTTATTAAAGGACCCTGGTCCTGGTGTATCACCTGTTAGGCGTATAGAGCGCGAAACCAACCATAAAAAAAGGCGGCGACCATTAACATCTGATCAACACAACATCGATGGTAGTAATAATAATCTTCTTGATCCTGAAATGAATGCGGCAGGTACACCACTACGACGCGCTATGCAGGCGAAATATGCGGATGGTGTAGCGCAAATGGTCGGACAAAATTATCCTAACCCGCGTGCAGTGAGTAACTCAGTCAATGCCCAGAATTCATCCATCAAGAATATTATGAATGCGAGTGACTTCCTGTGGCAATGGGGCCAGTTTGTCGATCACGATATCGATCTGACTGATGGAGCCAATCCTCCAGAGCATGCCAATATTCTCATACCCGCAGGTGATCCGATGTTTGACCCTGACACAACGGGGGCGGTTGAAATGGTATTTAACCGATCTATTTATGATACGACTACCGGTACGGGAAATGACAACCCGAGACAACAGTTCAATGAGATCACTGGATGGATTGACGGATCACAGATTTATGGATCAGACGATGAGCGCGCCCTGGCATTACGTACAAACGATGGGACGGGTCAATTACGTACCAGTAGCGGGCAACTCTTGCCCTTTAATACGGTCGGCTTGCCTAATGCCGGTGGAACCAGTGATACACTCTTCCTCGCTGGGGATGTGCGAGCCAATGAGCAGGTAGGGTTAACCGCACTGCATACACTTTTTGTACGTGAACATAATCGCCTTGCAATTAAAATAGCCAAACGTAAACCCTCTCTGTCGGGTGAACAGATCTATCAAAAAACACGCAGACAGGTCGTCGCCCAGCTTCAGGTCATTACCTATAATGAGTTTTTACCTGCCCTGCTAGGTAAAAATGCACTTGCGCCTTACAAGGGCTATCAACCTCAGCTCGATGCTTCCATCATGAACGAGTTCTCTACTGCGGCCTACCGTTTGGGTCATACACTGGTGAGTCCTCAACTTTTAAGATTGGACGCAAAAGGTAATGAGATATCGGCCGGGCATTTACCGATACGCAATGCCTTTTTTGCACCCCATCGACTTATCAATGAAGGGGGTATCGAACCTGTGCTGCGCGGACTAGCTAATCAACCCTGCCAGGCACTGGATGTGTATATTATTGATGATTTACGTAACTTCCTGTTTGGTGCACCAGGACAAGGTGGCTTTGATTTGGCTGCGCTGAACATACAACGTGGTCGTGACCACGGCTTGCCACGTTACAATGATGCCCGAAAAGCCATGGGCCTGGCACGCAAGAACAGTTTCTCCGAAGTCAGTAGTGATCCTGAGGTGCAAGCACGTTTGGCGAGTATTTATGTCAGTGTCGATGACATCGATTTCTGGGTCGGTGGTTTATCAGAGAACCACATAAAGGGGGCACTGACGGGGGAGCTGTTTTTCACTGTACTGAAAAAACAATTCGAGGTATTACGTGATGGTGATCGCTTCTGGTATCAAAGAACCTTGAGCCGCAATAAGCAACGTGCCATCGCCCGCACACGCCTGGCTGATATCATACGTCGAAACACGACGATCAAACGTCGTGAAATACCCAAGAATGTGTTTCATGTGCAAGCAGCCGCTAAGAGATGAGGTAATTCTCAAGCAGGCTATAAGATTAGGAGTTAATAGTTTAGATTAGGGAGTCTCTGTTTCATTAATAATACCCACATATCGATTCTAATTCCAGAGAATTGGTTGTTGGGCTTAATGCAATGACACCGAGGTTTCTAATAGAATGTTTGCACAGAGTAAAACTCTCGATCACCCAATCGATCTGGGTTTGATTTTCTACTCTGAGCCGAATGGTACTTACCTTCGGTTAAATTGCCCGTTCCACTGTCATCGCGAGGTACGGTTTTTGTACCGTGGCGATCTGTTAATCTTTGTATCAATACCGTTTCAATAACAGTCTGGATAATCCGTTAAGAGATTGCTTCACTGTCACGCTCTGGCCCTTCCGTGGGCTCCGCGAAATAAGACCTTCCTGATCAAATTTCGCAATGACATATTTCAATTCACTTTTCCGCTTAATTAAGTGCTATTCTCCTCTGACCTCATGCATCACTAACTCATTGGATAGATATATTAATGCCAACCTTCGACTCCACTCATATCAGGGAGTTGGTGGGCGATACCTTTATGGCAATCGATACAGGTTTTTTCACCTTTAGCCAATGCGGTGGAATGCTGTTCCGCGGCGCGTTTACTCTGTCGTGTAAAGTCCATATAATCAAAATTATGACAATTACGACATTCGAGTGAATCATTTGCCTTGAGCCTTACCCATTCACGTTCGGCCAGTTCTCGACGTTTGTTCTGGAACTTTTCACGCGTGCTGATCGTTCCGAACACCTTGCCCCACACTTCCTTCGAAGCCTGCATTTTTCGTGCAATCTTATCTGTCCAGTTATGCGGGACATGGCAGTCAGAACATTTTGCACGTACACCAGAAGCATTATTAAAATGAATCGTATCCTGGAGTTCTTGATATACGTTCTCACGCATTTCATGACACCCGGTACAAAACTCTTCCGTATTGGTGAATTCCAGCACAGTATTAAAACCACCCCAGAACATGATGCCCATGAGAAAACCACCCACGGTCAAGAAACCAAGACTGTAGAATGTGCTGGGCCGACGAATGACCTTCCAGTATTTTTTTATTTTTTCTAACACGCCAAACTCCTTTAATTCGAGGAATTGACTTTCAGGAGGTCATCAACATCCATAAAATCATTTTCAACAATTGGTTTGGTATCAGTTTGAATGACATGGCATTGGCTACAGAAATAACGCCGCGGTGAGACATCTGCGAGGAAGTTGCCATCTCGATCCATATAATGCGTTACACTTATCATCGGTGCCTGACTATCTTCCGTCCTCTTGCGACTATGACAAGACAAACATTTATTGGTGCGCAGATCAACCTGGTAATTATCTATCTTGTGCGGGATAGTGGGTGGTTGCATGGGGTAATTACGTTTTCGCTTTTTGTCCGTATTCAGGACTTTGGGTATTACTGGAGGCAATCCTTCTTCTTTAAGGACCTCCTCACCACGCAATGTTGCGATATTATCCTCGGCATTAACGGATAATGTCAAAATGCCCAGGATGCAGATGCCGGTTATTGATATTTTCATCATGACTTTTCCTCTCAGGCCTTAACGATTTTAACCGCACATTTTTTGTAATCGGTTTCTTTTGATATCGGGTCGGTTGCATCCAACGTAACCTTGTTTATCAATTGGCTGGCATCGAACCATGGTACAAACACCAGGCCCTTTGGTGGTTTGTTACGACCACGGGTTTCAACACGCGTTATGATCTCACCACGCCTGGACACGACCTTGACCTTGTCGCCGCGCCGCAAGCCGCGATCACGTGCATCCTGCGGATGAATGAAGACGAGCGCATCCGGGAAGGCGCGATACAGTTCAGGCACACGCTGTGTCATCGAACCCGAGTGCCAGTGTTCCAAAACACGACCTGTGGACAGCCACAAGTCATATTCCTTGTCCGGTGATTCAGCGGCTGGTTCAAAGGGCAACGCAAAAATGACTGCCTTGCCATCCGGCTTGCCATAGAACTCGAACCCACTCCCCTTCTTGACATACGGATCACTGCCTTCCCTGAAACGCCAGAGGGTTTCCTTACCATCCACGACGGGCCAACGTAGTCCTCGTGTGGCATGATAGGTATCGAAATCGGCCAGATCGTGTGCCTTGCCACGTCCAAAGCTGGCATATTCCTCGAACAGACCTTTTTGTAAATAAAAGCCCAGATGCTTGGATTCATCATTGTCATGGTTCGGATCCATATCCGAAAGTGGATATTTGTCAACCTGACCATTGGCAAACAACACTTCATATAATGTCTTACCTTTATACTCCGGGTTTTTGTCCAGGATATCTCCAGGCCAAACTTCATCGGTCTTGAAACGTTTGGAAAATTCGACCAGTTGCCACAAATCCGATGTGGACTCACCCGGAGCTTTCACCATTTGGTGCCAGAATTGCGTGCGGCGCTCAGCATTACCATACGCGCCCTCTTTCTCGACCCACATTGCTGTTGGTAAAATTAGATCAGCTGCCTGAGCCGTCACCGTCGGATAGGCATCAGAAACGACGATAAAGTTTTTCGGGTTACGGTAGCCCGGCAGGGTTTCCTCAACCATATTAGCAGCTGCCTGTACATTATTATTGACCTGTACCCAATAGGCATTTATTTTTCCATCACGCAAATGACGGTTTTGTAGTACAGCGTGCGCCCCAACCCAACCCGGCAATATGCCCTCCGGCAGTTTCCATTTTTTCTCTGAGAACTTGCGATGCTTTGGATTCTTGACCACCATGTCGGCGGGTAAACGATGGGAAAATGTACCCACTTCGCGCGCAGTACCACAGGCGGAGGGTTGACCGGTCAACGAAAATGGACTGTTACCCGGTGTGGAAATCTTGCCTGTGAGCAAATGGATGTTGTAGATCATGTTATTGACCCATACGCCTCGTGTATGCTGGTTTACGCCCATGGTCCAAAGTGACATGACCTTGATATTCGGATCGGCGTATAATTCGGCGAGCTTTTTCAATCCATCCTCTGAAACACCGGATAATTTTGACACATATTCTGCATCATATTTCTCCACGAAACGGGCAAAATCATCAAACGTCATTGGCTTGGAACCGCCTGCCTTTTTATTGTTCTTGGCCTTGACCTCCAGCGGATGCTCGGGACGTAAACCATAGCCAATATCGGCATTACCCAACCTGAAATTAACGTGTTTCTTTACAAACTCCTTATTCACACGTTTATTTTGAATGATGTAATTGGCAATATAATTAAGTATCGCCTGGTCTGTTTGCGGTGTAAAAATAATGGGAATATCGGCCAGCTCAAAAGAACGGTGCTCGTAGGTCGACATGACGGCGACCTTGACATGCGGCGCGCTGAGGCGACGATCGGTGAGCCGTGTCCATAGAATGGGGTGCATTTCTGCCATGTTCGCACCCCACAGGACAAATGCATCGGCGTGCTCGAAATCATCATAACAACCCATAGGTTCATCGATCCCGAAGGTACGCATGAATCCACCGACGGCCGATGCCATACAATGACGGGCGTTCGGATCGATATTATTGGACAGGAAGCCGGCTTTCATCAGTTTTGCTGCAGCATACCCTTCCCAAATCGTCCATTGCCCCGAACCAAACATGCCAACCCCTTTGGGGCCTTTGTCCTTTAGAGCTGCCTTGAATTTTTCTTCCATGATGTCGAATGCTTCATCCCACGATACAGGAGTAAACTCACCATTCTTGTCATATTTGCCATTCTTTTTACGTAGCAGCGGCCGAGTCAGACGGTCCTTGCCATACATGATTTTTGACAAGAAATAACCTTTAACACAGTTCAGACCCTTGTTCACCGGCGACTTGATATCACCATGTGTGGCCACAACCCTGCCATCTTTGGTGGCGACATTGACACTACAGCCAGTGCCACAGAATCTACAGGGTGCCTTTGCCCATGACAGCTTGGTCTTTGTTGCATCGGTAACAAGATTGGCTGCACCTGCAGGGAGTGAGCTGCCAGCGGCTGCAATGGCAGTCGCTATCGCATTTTGTTTTATAAAATCTCTGCGAGTTAATTTCATTTCTTACTTCTCCCTACTGACAGTAATCAATTTCGTGATAGACCATGGTTGCATTCAACACGCCTTCGATTTCTTGAATACGGCTGATCGTCGACAAGATATCGCTCTCATGTTCGGTTTCGAGTAATGCAACAAATTTACCGATCGGATCAGGTGCATAAATTTCAACATTGGGCATATTTTTTACCTGCGTCAGTGCCTGGTCGAACAAATCTGGCATACAATGTATAATCAAGCTTGATATGTGTATTTGATCTGAATCAAGAGACATTGGGTTTTTCCTCTTTTGTTGAAGTTTGCACATCAGGTTTTATCGATATGGCGAATGTAGGGCAGACAGATACGCATGCGCCACAACCTGTACAATCATCCGCAACCAGCTTAGGCTGTGGAATTAAGCCTATATGATAAGTAAAGCGGATAGCCCTTGCATCACAACTATCCTGACAACTTTGACAGGAAACACCCTGCAAGGTCAGGCATGTATTGTTAAAATTGGCGATATAATTCCATGCTGTACTGTTTAGGTCGGTTACAAACAGGGATTGGGGACAGGCCTTGGCACATTCACCACAGAATACGCATTCACCTCGCTTAAATTCGATTTGTGGATAGCCATAATCATCTGTTGTGATGATATTTTCTGGGCAAGACAACTGGCATTCCATGCAACGGGTGCATCGATCATAAAACAGCCTATCCGACTTTAGCCAAGGTAATATAACGTGGTTATTACATGCAGAGAATCGGCCGCGTAGGAAACTACGGCGATGCGTGTCCATTATTATTGTTCCTAACCAGTCTAAACGCCGGGTGGCCCGGTAAGAATCTGGCTTATCCAAATAATAAAACCGTAACCACCGACAATCAGTATTGATAATATAGGTGCCAAAAACACAGTCAGGATCAGAAAAGCAACCCTTTCGTCTTTTTTCGTGACTTCTTTACTTGCCACAAGCTACTCCTTTCAGTATTAGAATGCATGGCATTGTGGTGAATATAATGAGAATAGACCCTCTATTTAATGTTTACAACTTTCACTCAAATGGGCTAAATGTGCAATGATAATCTATTGACATAAATCAAAAGGTGAAGAGTTAATAATGTAAAAAACTGGATTAATTATTGATTTACAAGCAGAACATTTTATCGAGACACCCACTCGAATATTGAAACAATATCTGAATTTCTTGTGCTGGGTGTCTTTTTTACGTTAGTACTGTAAGATATTGTATAAACTAGGTTCTCACTCTGTCATATGATATCTGGATTATTACACTTTATTACCTGTGTCACCCCTGACTACACGGCATTCCTTAAAAAATACTCCGGGTTTAACAGACCCAATGAACTAGTTTCGTATCCACCCATATCCATAAATGTTCTATTGGCATACGTTGTAATAGTACTCAAGATTGTATGGCCATGAAAAACGTGATCAATGTCTTCAACAGGCTTGATGTGTCCCGCGCGATGATATATATCCCCATTACCCCATAACATGCCGTCAATCAGACTGGAACTGGTACGGTTATCATTCCTGCCTTTTTTCGACACAGTTGTAGCAACATCCTCCCAACTACAATTAAGAGGAAGCTCGGCATGTACCAGGCCAATCGTTAGCCCATTGATCAGATCAAGTTCTATTGCCATTGGTAGTCCCACCAAGGCTTCGTAATAACGTCCGAGTTCTTCCCTGTCAAGGTTACTAGCCCACTCTCCTCCCCAGCGATACCATTGCTGTTTTACCTGATCATCATCACTTTCGAAGGCATCAATCAGCATCAACTCATGGTTACCTAAAATAGAGTAAAACCAGGGTTTGCTTAAATAGTCGAGAACCAAGGGTGACTCAATACCTCTATCGATCAAATCACCAAGGCAAAAAAGTCGGTCTTTAGTGGTATCGAATTGAACTTGTCGAAGGTGATCTTCAAGCAGGCTAAAATGCCCATGAATATCAGAGCAGATAAAGTCCCGGCCAGCTTGATTAGGATTATGCGTGTGAAATTTTGACATTATCGAGTTGGAACCTTGGCTGGTTATTACCGTGCTTCCTACTTAGCGTCGATTGCAGGCCTATATGACTTTAATAACCTTCCAGTAATAAATGCTAACCCCCAGGTCAGACAGGTCGCCAACAAAATCATGAGCGTTGCGCCATTAAATTCAGCTTTTGCATTTTCAAAAAACAAAGGCGCCACTACAAATATGACCGGAAACACTAAAAGGAAGAGGAGTAAGTAATTAAGAATCAGTGCCAGTAAATTATAACGTTTTAAAATAATAAAAATGGTAGACAACAAATACGTGATACAGAAAAACCCTAATATACTGACAGCATAATGAATGTTAAAACTTTCGTATAAAGTAAAACGTTCGAATGCTGTTATCCCTCCTTTCGCAAATGCCCCATCGACGATATACAACTTGTATAGTGGAGGAATGGTTAGATACGCAAAAAATGCAAAATATAAACCATTGAATGACAGCGCTATTTTTTCTTTCATAATAAATCCCTTTTATATCCTAATCCGTGTTAAACATTTTTTCTGGTACTGAGATCAGATGTGAATGTACTAACTCAATGTCTGTTTTACCACCTGAAAGTATACCATATCGTACTAGCACTGAGACCTAAGTTTGTTAATTGTCATGCTTTTCTTGCTTGTCCATTGTCTAGTATTGACCTTTTTAGTTTGCAATCTAAGCCGAACACCTACCCTAAGAAGATAGGATAACTATTGGTTATTTACTTGTAGTGGTCTAATAAACCCGGACACCAACTTAGGTGGTAAACTAGCCACCCTGAAAGAGGTGTTCCATGACCCGAAAACGACGTACATTTACAATTGAATTTAAACAAGAGGCTGCCTGCCTCGTATTGGATAAAGGCTACAGCATACCCGAAGCCTGTCGATCCCTCGATATCGGTGAAACGGCATTACGGCGCTGGATTGCACAGCTTGAAGAAGAGCGAGGAGGTATCACCCCCATTACCAAGGCAATGACCCCCGAACAGCAGCGAATTCAAGAACTGGAAGCTCGGGTAAAACGGTTAGAATTGGAAAAAGACATTTTAAAAAAAGCTACCACTCTCTTAATGTTGGACGAGATACCACGTACGCGCTAATAGACCAATTAAGAGAGCATGCCCCAATCGATATGATCTGTCAGCTGTTTGAGGTCGGTAAATCAAGCTATTACGATCGTCAGCAATCCGCAAAAATAGTAGATGTAGAACGTTTAGCATTGAGAGCCGAAGTGAGTGAAGTGTACAACCTTAGCCGAGGTTCTGCAGGTAGTAGGACGATTGTCACTAAATTGCTAGAAAAAGGGATCACCATTAGCCGTTACAAGGTACGGAGCTTGATGAAGGAAACCAGTTTGGTCAGTAAACAGCCGGGTGCCCATACCTATAAAACGGCAACGCACGAACGACCTGATATCCCTAATCATTTAAGCAGGGAGTTTGATGTGACAGCGCCTAATAAAATATGGTGTGGTGATATCACCTACATCTGGGCAGGTAATCAGTGGGTATACCTGGCAGTGGTCATTGACCTTTACGCTCGCCGAGTCGTTGGTTGGACACTATCTAAACACCCTGACACGGATTTAGTGTTGAGAGCCTTGGATATCGCCTATGAGCAACGAGGGAGACCCACAGGCGTCATGTTCCACTCGGACCAGGGGAGTCAATATGCCAGCACAGGTTATCGGCAGCGTCTATGGCGCTACCGTATTAAGCAAAGCATGAGTCGTCGAGGTAACTGCTGGGATAATGCCCCGATGGAAAGGTTGTTCAGGAGTTTAAAAACAGAGTGGGTACCCGTGAGGGGATACTCGACACTGCACGAAGCGCAAAAGGATATCGGAAAATATTTAATGTGGTACTACAACGAATACCGACCACATAGCTATAATGGTGGGTGGTCACCTATAGTAGCTGAAGAAAAACTTAATTTACTGTCCGGTAATAGTTGACCACTACAACTATTGTATTTATTAAGATGGGTGTTAGGTAGTTCGGTACTCATAAACGTCACCGTTCCTATTGATTGTTGGGAAAACATGCCCTACCACTATGTGTAATCTGTGCCAATTGTTTGGCTAAATCCGAAGTGGTCGCTAGTGGTGTGCCTTCCAGGCACGATATGATAATTGATTTTGGCAATGATTTGAGCGGGTTTTTGTTCAGATCGAGTACTTTTAGTAGTTTTAGTCGACCAATGGAGTCAGGCAGCGAAGTAATTCTGTTGTCGTTTAGTTTGAGCCACTCGAGTTTCGAGAGTTGGCCGATAAAAATTGGAACAGATGTGAGCTGATTATTGTCTAGGTAGAGGTGATTGAGTTTCGTGAGTTGACCGATGGATTTAGGTACCGAGGCAAGCCTATTGTTTGAAAGCCTGAGGTCAGAGAGTTCTTTGAGTTGGCTAATAGAGTTCGGTACTGACGTCAGTTGATTACGTTTTAATTTGAGTTGCTCGAGTGACTCGAGTTGACCGATGGAGTTGGGTAGCTGAACGAGCTCATTGCTCTCTAGATCCAGGAACCGGAGTCTCTTGAGTCGTCCGATAGTGTTCGGTACCTTAGTGAGTAGATTGTTAGGCAGGCTGAGTGATTGAAGTGCCTCAAGCTGACCTATCGTATTAGGTAAAGATGTGAGTTTATTGTCGTCGAGGCCGAGACGTGTAAGTCGTTTGAGTTGACTGATTGACGAGGGTATTGAAGTAAGTTGGTTGCGGCGTAGTTGGAGCGACTCGAGTCGCTCGAGCTGTCCGATAGAGTCCGGTATAGAAGTAAGTCGATTGCCAGCCAAATAGAACGACTCGAGTTTCTTGAGTTGAGAAATGGATTTTGGCACTGATGTAAGTCGGTTGTCGACCAGATCGAGTTTGACTAGTTGTTTAAGTTGACCGATGGAGTTTGGTAGTGATTCGATCTCGTTGCCTTTCAAAATTAGATACTTAAGTCTCACGAGTTTGCCTATGGAATCGGGTAGTGATCGGAGTCGGTTCCGCGATTTCCTCTCTGAGCTTGACGTTAGGTCGAGTAGTTCGAGTTTACTGAATTCTCCAATGCGGCTGGGAATGGAAGTGATCTCGGTTTCTTCATAATAGATTCTTGTGATTCCTTTCGAAACGCGCTCGAGGCGAAGTAGGTAATCATAGGCTTTGATAGTATCGTCATCGCTAAATGGTCTCCGGAAAAAATTAACCCAAAGGTGGCCGGAGCCCGGCTTTTCATCAACGATCACGCTCAATTCATTTAATTGCTCTATGAGGGTGTCTTTACGCCAGTTTTTGTAAACTGGATAGAACCATATGGCTAAGAGAGTCAAAATTACAGCGAATATAATGAATATTCTGGATTTTGTGAACACGGTTGTCATAGTGATGATGGGTCCAAGGGAGGTATTGTATGGTCGTTTTTTTGCTTAGCGATCGATATGGCGAAAAGTGGTTTACGGGTTTACATAGTGACCTTTATACTAACACGGTGAGGGCGTGGAAAACCATAAACGTACCATAAACGAACACCCAAGAAAAAATATCTTCCTGACCTAAGTCTGTCGTTACTGTCGTACTAATAAAATCCTTCATTCTGGACTCCTGAGTAAATATTACGTAGCATCACACGAGGTTATTTTAGGATAACCCACAAAATTAACCTCACGATCTAATGTTGCAGGCCATTTTTTTTGAAATGTATCAAGCTCAGGAAACGTTTTATTAATATCTTTAGTCTTTAGACATTATATTCTGGGTGCGGTGAAACGAGCAAGCCGGACACCCATTCTAAGATGACAGAATAACTAATTGTTATTAACTATAGTTTTGTATAAATTAAGGTGGATGTCCGGTCAGTTTTAGATGTTGTCTACTTAAATGCAATGCCTATACCCAACCACACTACATAGAAGGCTGTAATACCTAACACAACTATTTTATATGGTTTTCTTTTTTGTTCATCAGTCGCTTTTTTCAAGTAGATTAAAAAACTTACAACGACAATAATCCCTAACAAAATTGATATTATGTCAAAAGCATCGGTGTCTCGGAATGCTGTGAGCCATGATATATCAAATCCTTTATCTTCTACTATTTCCATTTCATCTTATCCTTCGGTCTAATGGGCAAGCTCGTCATTGGATCATAATATTCATTATATTAGAAAATTAAATTCCAAACGCTCCAACTAAATAGGGCATCACATACTGGATATACCTACAAATCAGAAATACCCTTCGGTCTCTTGAATATTTTGAGCACCAACAGATGGTAGAATCTTTCCAAGCAACTCACTTTGAAGGGCTTCCCATTCTGCAGCTGCATCCGGCTCTTCATTTTTGTAACTAATATTTAAAACGTATTTATCACCCTCTTGAAAAATCTTGATGCGTGAAGCATCAGGACCTCCCAAACAACTTATATAGTCACTATAATGGTCACTATCGCGTTCAATCCAGCCACACGATCCATCATTGTTAAATTTTTTGATAAACTCATGGATATTCAAATCTGTATTGAAACTATATGCAATAGGCATGTCGATTTTTCCCATCAGCTATTTACCTGTAATCGTTATTGGAGTTTTGAACGACTCAGTGGTGTGTTCAACTTGAAATCAAAACCATCCTCTTTTATCCTTGTGTATTAACCACTACATATGATTCAATAGCCACATGTTAGTTAGGCAGTATTGGATTATCTGAAACAAGAGAATATGTAAAATGGTTGAATCAGAAATTTATATCAGCACGGATGTAGAAGCAAATGGCCCTATACCTGGCCCTTATTCTATGCTTAGTTTTGCATCTGCTGCTTACACAGCAGACAAACAATTAATTGGTACTTTTTCAGCAAATCTTGAAACACTACATGATGCTATCGCCCATCCAGATACACAATCATGGTGGGATAGAAATCCAGAAGCATGGAATGCTTGTAGACTTGATACTAAGAATCCAGAACTGATCATGCAAGATTATGTCCTATGGTTGGAAAAATTACCAGGAAAACCAGTCTTTGTCGGCTATCCCGCTGCTTATGATTTCATGTTTATTTATTGGTATTTAATAAAATTCACAGGAAAAAGCCCTTTTTCACACTCAGCGATAGATATAAAGACTTATGCGATGGCTTTACTTAAAAAAGGCTATAGAGAATCAAGCAAACGTAATATGCCCAGTCGGTGGTTCGATGATTTACCGCATACACACGTCGCTTTGGACGATGCTATTGAGCAAGGTGCTTTGTTTTGTAATATTCTCAGTGAGAATTTAAGTTAGTCAGTTTGTGAAATTTCACCAACTTTTCCTATAGTAGGTAAAACTTCATTAATTATCTTATTAACCAGTTTATTTTTCCATTCATCCCTGCTTATATCACTACCTCTTGCATTTCTTAGCGATATAGTAACATCTACTAAATCGTTATCTAACCAAAGTTGCATTTGTTCAGTATTTTCTCCATGACCAGATATATAGAGCCCTTGTGAATCACTATCACCCATTCGCCACAAAAAACTCGGCAAACTTCTATTTACAATAGAAAAAATATCTTCCTGACCTAAGTCTGTCGTTACTGTCGTACTAATAAAATCTTTCATTCTGGACTCCTGAGTAAATATTCCGTAGCATCACGCGAGGTTGTTTTAGGATAACCCACAAAATTAACCTCACGATCTAATGTTGCTGACCATTTTTTTTGAAATGCATCAAGCTCAGGAAACGTTTTATTAATATCTTTAGTCTTATAGACATTATATTTAGGATGCGGCGAAATATCTGCTTTGTTCATGGTTTCAACCATCGAATTGCTTGTAATATTAAGATCATAATCACCAAGATTTTTTGGGTCTGCATCCCAATGATGACCCAAACGTTTGCTTGGATTTTCAGAATAAAATGTAGTAGACGTACCTTTTAATCCAATTTCTGCATCTTTTAATTCTGATTTTTTAAGTATCTCATCTAATTCTGATTTAAATTGATCGAATTGTGCTTTATCTTTAAAGCCGAGTGGTACTTCTTTAGCTCGCATAGCACTAATTTGAGCTTTTGTAACTCCTACCTTATTTAAATCATTATCGAACTGTGGGCTTTTTTCTAATTGCCTATTTTGCTGAACTCTTTGAGCAATTTTATCATTGTTTTGGGTTGCTGTTACAGCCTTATTTGACTGATTTGTCTGAATAATGGTTTCATGTTTCTGCCCACTGGTACTAGCCGTCGTTTTTCCATCGGTACCTTTATCTTTTATAATAATAGTTTCATTCGGATCAGCCAATTTCTTTAATTGGTCCTTTGGTGCCATGTCAGGGTCCACGAATTGGGACTTTTGGCTCAAATTGTTCAGGTCAGTCTTTGTACCCTTTACTCCGTATACAATAAGGCCACCTGTAAGAACTGTTTTAGATACTAATGCAAGAATTTTATTAAGGCGTTCTTCTGGCGTCAGCTTTGGGTCAGTACTGATAGCGTCAAATTCCTTGTATTGATCGATACCTATCAACACGCCTTGTGAAACATCAGTCCCTATCATTCCTATCAGCGCATACTTTGTTATCTTGCTTCCGGTATGCATCACAACTGATGCACCTCTGGCCCAGCGAATGGCTACACCTGCGCCTAACATACTACCTACTATAGTCAATGCATCAAACGCATCATCCTTTGCATTATTAAAACCCTCTGAATGCCTTGAACCTAGATTAATAACACCTGCTGTAGCACCAACTCCAGCTGAAAATACAAAACTCCAGATGGCTGCTGAGGCTATTCTTGAACCTGGCACGGGTGCAATTGCGGTCAATACACCACCGACAACTGCCGCGCCTAAAGCTGCCCATTCCAGGATAGAAGCCCAGGTATCAGTATCAGACTTACCATCTGTGGTGAAGTAACTCTTTATTTTAAAATCATAGTTAGGGTGTTCAAATTCATAATTGATCCCGCCTTTGGGAGGATATCGGTTACCGTCATTCCATTCCTGGATAGCATGCCGCAGCGCTTCTTTGGGCGTTCTACCAGAGCCCGTATATTCACCTGTGGTATGCCGTTGTTGCGGTACTGTCCAGTCAACGATTTTCCATTCCGTACCAGCATCATTCATCGGGCTGGCGAATACATTCAGGTTAATATATTTTGATTTATCTGCCTGCCAGTAATGGGCTACTAGTTTATATCTGGGTTTACCTTTCGTCGAGACTAATCGTTCAGTTAGCTTGTCAATAAACTCTTTTCGTTGTTCCTTTTGTTTGTCATACTCTTCTTTTTTATTAGCGGGAGCTGGTTGCTTGGCTTCCAGTTTCTCCATGACCTGGTAATAATTGTCTGCACTCCTAAGGATTACTTCTGGATCCTTACCATCTTCTTTTCGAGCGGGTAATGAGGGCCCTGCTTTCAAACACTGATCCAGCGATATGACTTCTTGTGGATAATCAAGAACTAATCTTCGTTGCCCTTCAAATTTAATTTGAGCCATAAGACGGTGATGACCGGGTTTTTCAGCTGTTGCCTGTATTGTTGGTTTAACAGCACTCGCCGTCTTTACTTCCAGTTCCTTTTCCTGGTCATCAGAATAGTTTAATGCGGACCAATAGACCTTAACTTTATCTACCATGGGAAATCCGAGTTGCTTGCCCTTTACCGTACGTTCATGTTCCTT